>Ga0137307_101769_pt1 | contig 17332 bp, 11 predicted proteins | sample NAcewD2O_March_2_FD_97180 | JGI IMG/M metagenome (GOLD analysis project Ga0137307, IMG submission 97180) | Mouse cecal microbial communities from Vienna, Austria - N-Acetylglucosamine amended D2O_March | ecosystem: Host-associated > Mammals > Digestive system > Large intestine > Cecum | place... | reverse complement strand
GATACCGATTACCATTCAGAACTTTATTACCAATGCGGTCAACTCCGCAGACGTATTTATGCTGGGCTATGTGGGCCAGACTGAGCTGTCGGCGGTATCCCTGGCCAATCAGTTCCAGTTTCTTCTGTCCGGCGTTTTTTTCGGAATTTCTTCCGGCGTTACCATGCTGGCGTCCCAGTACTGGGGGAAGAAGGATACCAACTCCATACAGGCGGTCATGGGAATTGCCATAAAAATTGCTTTTGTGATTACAACTGTTCTGGCAGTGGGAGCATTGACTGTTCCTGCAGCTCTTATGCGGATTTATACCAACGATGAAGTGCTGATTTCCATTGGAGCCGGGTATCTGAGGATTATCGGCGTTTCCTATATCTGCATGAGTTTTTCCCAGGTGTACCTGTGCGCTCTGCGCAGTATGGAGCGGGCCCCTTTAAGCACTGTTATCAGCACTACGGCGCTGCTTATGAATATTGTGCTGAATGCGGTATTTATCTTCGGAATCGGCGGCGCGCCGAAGCTGGGCGTGATGGGGGTTGCCATCGGAACGGTGACGGCCCGGATTGCGGAACTATTGCTGTGTCTTGCGGATGCTGTACGGGGAAAAGTATTTCGGATAGACCTTAAAATTATGTTTGGCCGCCATAAACTGCTGCTTCAGGACTTTTTCAAATACGCTGTTCCGGCCCTGATTAATGACTGCGCCTGGACCGTGGCTTTTTCCCTGTATTCAGCCATTATGGGCCATATGAACGCGGATGTGGTGGCGGCCAGCTCTGTGGCTTCCACCGTACGTAATCTCTGTACCATTCTGTGTTTTGCTCTGGGAGCCGGGGCCTCTGTGCTTCTGGGAATCGAGATTGGAGAGGGAAAACTGGAAGTAGTGAAACGGGATGCCAGACGCTCCTGTCTTGTGACTCTGGCAGTGGGCATACTGACCGGGATTGTGTTGCTGCTGATTCGCCCTCTGGTGTTTATGTTCTTCTCTCTGACGGAGCGGGCCGGCGGATATCTGGATTTCATGCTTTTGATCAGTGCTTATTATGTGGTGGGACAGGCTATGAATACCCTGCTGATTGCAGGTATTTTCCGGGCGGGAGGCGATTCCCGGTTCGGCATGATATGCGATATCATTGTGATGTGGTTTATCAGCGTGCCATTGGGATTTATTTCGGCTTTTGTGCTGAAACTGCCGCCCATGGCGGTGTATTTTATCCTCTGTCTGGATGAATTCTGGAAAATTCCTGTGGTGTACCGCCATTATAAGAGCTTCCGCTGGCTGAAGGACATTACCAGAGAATGGGAGGGGTAGGGAAACCGAACCTGTACCGGCATAAGACAGAGGTGCAGAGTTATGAAATCCATATACTTTGGCACTTCACAGTAACACGGTATTTCCTGTAAGACAAAAAAGGACAGCTTTTCGGTGGAAAAAGCTGTCCTTTAAAAATCCTGGTTATCCAATATCAAAGAGTTCATCGAAAGTGATTTTAAAATCAGGAAACATCACAAGCTGCAGTTCTTCTTTATTTGCTTCCGTGACAGTTTTATAAAGATAAGGATAAGAGGAACCGTCTTCTTTCCAGTCAAACATATAAATTTCAACCTGTTTTTTACGCCAGTCCGTAATCCAGTATTCGGATACTCCTGCTTTGCAGTAAATTTCCATTTTTTCAGTTCTGTCGTATGGTTCCGTGGAATCAGAAAGAACTTCCATGACAAAGCGGGGAATGCCTGTGAAAGATATATTTTTCCGGTCTCTCATATTACAGATGATGGAGACGTCAGGTATGATGATCTTATCATCATTTTCACGCCACTGATACTGAACACTGTTGCCGAATACCCGGCACAGGCTGTCTTTTATCTGGTTTCCGATTTTTATAACGAAGTTGTGAATTACCATGGAATGTTCCAGGTATGTGTTACTCATATCTTCTGCTGGTAAAGCGCTCATCGTATATGCTCCCTTCCTGCGAAAATTCCGGCCCATTGTGAACTGTTACTTTGTTATATTATAAAATTCCGGAGTGGAAAAATCAAGCGGCAGATGATATGGAATTTCCCTGTTTTTTATCTTACAGGAAATATTTTGTCACGCTAACGTGCGAAAGCACCTTCCTGTAAGATAAAAATAATATGTGCACTCGTACAGGAGGAAAATATTGCTTCGCAATTGTGCTTAAACGCGATACGTTCAGCATACTGCGTATGCTCTGACACACCGCAAATGGCGCAGCAAATCGTCCAGGTCCCTCATGATTGAGGGATTCAGGGAGCTGAAGCGGATCTGTCCACTTTGTTCTCTTAAGAAAATCAGGGTGTCAAAAGCACCTTTGGTGCTACGCTCATACCATATATTGCTATTGCAAATGAATTTGCACGTCAATATATGGTATAGAGCGGGTGCAGTGCACCTTTTTGACACCCTGATCTTCACATGATTCGGCTTTGGTGAAAATGCTGATACCAATATAAGACAAATTATGCCACACCTGGCAATACCTTTCTTTTTTCTCCTGTTCTATAATATGTTTACAGGTAATTGCAAAACTCAATAATTGTACCAGTTTTATGTGCAATTTGAAAAATTTGAATGCAAATGTTTTCTCATACAAAAGGTGAGAAATGCATTTCAGCACCATGGAAGCGAGACTTAAAAGAGAATGGAAGCCTTTGCTGACATGCTCTTTCGTAGTCAAAGGCTCGCTGGAATGTTCGGTGCGTCCGGCATTTCGGCCTTTTTGTATGATGAAAATATTTCATAGAAAGTGTAGAAATTGTACATGAAATTTTGACAATTGGATAGTTTTGCAATTGTCTGATAATGTGTTTAAGGCGTCAGGAGCACCTTAAGTATATCGGAACAGAAACAGAGAAAAAGGGAAGGTATTTTTATGCAGTATGGACATTTTGACAACGAAAAAAGAGAATATGTAATTGACCGGGTGGATTTGCCCGTATCCTGGACAAATTATCTGGGAGTCCGGGACATGTGCGTGGTGGTAAATCACACAGCCGGAGGATATCTGTTTTACCAGTCCCCGGAATATCACCGGATTACCAGATTTCGGGGAAATGGGGTGCCCATGGACCGTCCGGGCCACTACGTGTATCTGCGGGATGCAGAAGACGGAGATTACTGGAGTATTTCCTGGCAGCCGGTGGGAAAGCCTCTGGACACAGCAAAATATTCCTGCCGTCATGGCATGAGCTATTCGGTGTATGAGTGTGATTATAAGGGAATCGAAGCCAGCCAGACGCTGGTGGTGCCCATGGAGGATTCGGTGGAACTGTGGGACGTGAAACTGAAAAATACCACAGACAGAGAACGGAAACTCTCGGTGTTCTCCTATCTGGAATTTTCCTTCCATCATGTTATGATTGACAACCAGAATTTCCAGATGAGCCTGTACTGTGCCGGATCCTCTTATGAGGATGGAATTATTGAGCATGATTTGTTCTATGAGGAATTCGGTTACCAGTATTTTACCGGCAGCTTTGAGCCGGACGGATACGACTGTCTGCGGGACAGATTTCTGGGCAGTTACCGGACAGAGGACAATCCCGTTGCAGTGGAACGGGGGCGCTGCAGCGGTTCCAGGGAGCTGGGTAATAACCACTGCGGCAGCCTGCAGAAAGATCTGACTCTGGCGCCTGGAGAAGAAGTCCGGCTGATTTTCATGCTGGGAGAAGGAAACCGGGAAACCGGCAGGAAGATTCGTGAGAAATACTCGGATTATTCCAGAGTGGATCAGGTTTATCGGCAGCTTGCAGCTTACTGGGAGGATAAATTTGCAAAACTTCAGATACAGACTCCCAGTGAAGGAATGAACACCATGATTAACACCTGGAACCTTTACCAGGCGGAAGTAAATATTATGTTCTCCCGGTTTGCCTCCTTTGTGGAGGTGGGAGGAAGAACCGGCCTTGGTTACCGGGATACGGCCCAGGACGCCATGACCATACCCCATTCCAATCCGGAAAAATGCAGACAGCGTATTGTAGAGCTTTTGCGGGGGCTGACCGGTAAAGGTTACGGGCTGCACCTGTTTCAGCCCGAATGGTTTGAGCCGGACAGGGAGAAAAAGAAAAAGCCCTTCAAATCCCCCACGGTGATTCCCGGTGCAAAACCGAAGGACAGGGTACACGGAATAGAAGACGCCTGTTCGGACGACGCCCTCTGGCTGGTGCCCGCCATTGTGGAATATATCCGGGAGACGGGAGAAGTGGAATTTGCAGATGAAGTGGTTACCTATGCAGACGGAGGGGAAGGAACCGTCTATGAGCATATGAAGCGTATTCTGGATTTTTCCGCAGAGCAGGTGGGAGCCACCGGAATCTGCAAAGGACTTCGGGCAGACTGGAACGACTGTCTGAATCTGGGCGGAGGAGAAAGCGCCGTGGTATCCTTTCTCCATTACTGGGCCCTGGGATACTTTATTGTACTGGCAGAGTATTTCCATCGGGACGAAGATGTGGTAAAATATAAGAAAATCAGGGAACGGGTGCACAGGGTCTGCAATGAAGTGCTCTGGGATAAGGAATGGTTTATCCGGGGCGTGACGAAAAACGGCAGGAAGATTGGGACTTCAGAGGACCGGGAAGGCAGGGTACATCTGGAATCCAATGCCTGGGCAGTGCTTTCCGGCGCGGCAGACGAGGAAAAGGGCAGGATGGCCATGGACAGCGTGGAGCAGTATCTGTTTACCCCGTACGGGTTAATGCTGAACGCCCCTTCTTATACGGAGCCTGACGACGATATTGGATTTGTCACCAGGGTCTATCCGGGCCTTAAGGAGAACGGCTCCATTTTCTCCCATCCCAATCCCTGGGCCTGGGCGGCGGAATGTGTGCTGGGCCGGGGTGATAAAGCCATGAAATTCTATGACGCAATCTGCCCCTGTTATCAGAACGACCGCATTGAGATTCGGGAGTCGGAGCCTTACTCTTACTGCCAGTTCGTGATGGGAAAAGACCACACAGCTTTTGGACGGGCCCGCCATCCCTTTATGACAGGAAGCGGCGGCTGGGCTTATTTTTCAGCCACCCGCTATATGCTGGGAATTCAGCCCCGGCTGGAAGAACTGGTAATTGACCCCTGTATTCCTCCGGACTGGAAAGGATTTTCGGCAGTGCGCAGATGGAGAGGCGCGGAGTTTCAGATTACCGTAGACAATCCGGAAGGGGTGATGAAAGGGGTAAAAACCATACGGCTGGACGGACAGGAAGTGGAGCATATTCCGGTGATAGAGGCGGGAACGAAACATCAGGTGGAAATTACTATGGGAGCCTGAGCGGTCCCGGAGGAATGAAGACGACAACTGGAAACCAGAACCCGGCGGCAGGCTGACAGGGGATGGAACCTGCAGACCGACGAAGCAGCGGGGATTCACAGAAAAGAGGATGAGAAAATGGTAAAATTTGGAACAGGCGGCTGGAGAGCTGTCATCGGAGATGAATTTACAAAAGCAAACATACAGTTGCTTTCACAGGGACTGGTAAATAAAATGAAAAGCGAAGGAGTGGCAGAGCGGGGCATTGTCATGGGATATGACCGGAGGTTTCTCTCCAAAGAGGCCATGCAGTGGGCGGCCACGGTATTTGCGGCAGCGCATATCAATGTGTACCTGATTAACAAATCCTCCCCCACTCCGCTGGTGATGTTCCATGTGATGAAGCATGAATTTCCCTATGGAATGATGATTACCGCCAGCCATAATCCGGCCATTTACAACGGAATTAAGGTATTCACTGCCGGAGGCCGGGATGCGGACGAGGTACAGACGAAGGATATCGAAGATTATATCGGAGATCTGAAGCCGGAAGATGTACAGGAAACAGAATACGAAACGGGCAAACAGGAAGGCTATATCCGGGAAATTTATCCCCTGAACGAGTACCTGGACAATATCATTGATTCTGTGGATATGCAGGCGATTCGGAATGCGGGGCTGAAAGTGGCTCTGGATCCCATGTACGGCGTCAGCGAAACGTCCCTGAAGATGATTCTGATGACCGCCCGCTGCGAGGTGGCCACCATACACGACAGACACGATACCCTGTTCGGCGGAAAACTGCCGGCTCCCTCGGCAGCCACCCTTCATTCCCTGCAGAATTATGTGGTGGAAAAGAAATTTGACATCGGTATAGCCACAGACGGGGACGCAGACCGCATCGGCGTTATTGATGACCAGGGGAATTTTCTGCATCCCAACGATATTCTGGTGCTGCTCTATTATTATCTTGTGAAATTCAGGGGCTGGAGCGGGCCGGTGGTGCGGAATATTGCAACCACCCATATGCTGGACAAGGTGGCGAAGCAGTTTGGCGAAACCTGTTACGAGGTTCCCGTAGGTTTCAAGCATATATCTGCCAAAATGCAGGAATCCGGGGCTATAATCGGCGGAGAATCTTCCGGCGGGCTTACCGTGCGGGGACATATCAACGGAAAAGACGGAATTTATGCGGCAGCGCTCCTGATTGAGATGATTGCCGTAACCGGAAAAAAACTTTCCCGGATTATGGAAGATATTTACCGGGAATGCGGCGCCATTCACATGGAAGAGCGGGATTATCAGTTCACACCGGAAAAGAAAAAGCACATGCAAAAGATTCTGATGGAAGATAAACTTCTGCCGGAACTGCCGGAAGAAATCGACCATATTTCCTATCTGGACGGAAGCAAGGTTTATTTCAGAAATGGCGGCTGGGTCATTGCCAGATTTTCCGGTACGGAACCGCTGCTGCGTATTTTCTGTGAAATGCCAGAGGCCTCCCAGGCAGCGGAAATCTGCGGCATATACGAGAAATTTCTGGAACTGTAATTCCGGCCGGCGGCCAGACCGGACGCACCGGACATTCCGATGGGCATATGGATGAATATGGATACATATGGATGCGGAGAATCATGTCCTGCAGGAGCTGCCATGATTCTTCCGTGTCCCGCCTTTTATCTTATAGAAAATACCGTGTTACCAGGTCCCTCAAGATTGGAGGGATTCAGGGAATTGAAGCGGACCTGTCCACTTTTTCAAAGGACGGAAGGAACCCATGAAGAAAAAAACGAAATCACTGAACAAAAAAATACTGCTGTTTCTGATACTGTGCTGGGGCGTGCCGGTTGCAGTATTTTTTACATTTACAACCATTTCCTACCATCAGCGGATTGTGGAGAAGGCAGAAGGGCTCATGGAAGAAGAATTGTACAATGCGGCCTCCTTTGCCTCAATTCGGATTGGAGACGCCATCACTCTCTGCCAGCGGCCTTCCTATGAAAAAACCTGGGAGGTGGCCTGGAAAAGTTATGAAAGAGGAAGCTGTACCAGAACGGAATATCTTCAGGAAGTAAATGCCAGCCTGAAAGGGAAGTTTTATCTGGATGAGCGGTTCAACATGTATGCCTATTACTGTTACGGTCATGAGAATCCGGAGTGTTTTTCTTCCCGGACAGGCATTTCCTACCACAGTTATCTGACAGAAATCCAGCCGGCCATCGAGGATATTATGGAAGGGGATTCTTCTTATGCGTATGTGCGCGTGGTGGAAGGGCGGATGTTTATTATACGGAACCTCTATACCACAGCAGACTATGTGCGGTACGGAACGTTGGTGGTGGAACTGAACAAATATAAAATTTTTCAGGATGTCTCCCAGAATACCCGTGATAATATGATTGTGTGTATCGGGGACAGCCAGGATGTGCTGGATTTTACCCGCAAAGAGCCGGGAGACAGCAGGGAAAAACTGCTGCAGCAGCTTACACAGAATTATGATGGAGTCAGCAGGCGGCGGATTGACCGGGTGGAAAACAGAGAATACAACGGATACCTCTATCAGGAGCGGTACGACAATTACCATACGGGGATTATTCTGTTTGCCAGAAGGCGGGAGCTGTATGCCAGCCTGTATGAGTTTTATTCCCTTGTGGCCATGCTGCTGGTACTGTTTATACCCTTTTTCTGTTATGGAGCCTGGTTTCTGCGCAGACATATTCAGGTTCCCGTTGAACAGATTATGCGGGCTTCCAAAAAGATGGAGGAGGGGGAAATGGGCGTCCGGGTGGAAGGGCGGGAAATGCCCAACCTGGAATTTCAGTATATGAAAGAGAGTTTTGACAGCATGTCCGCTCAGGTAAAATATCTCTTTGATTATGTGTACGAAGAAAAACTGGCCCGCAAAGATGCCCAGATTCAGGCGTTGCAGGCCCAGATTAACCCTCATTTCCTGAACAATACCCTGGAAATGATGAACTGGCAGGCCAGAATGTCCGGGGACACTGTGGTGCCGAAAATGATAGAGGCGCTGGGTACGGTGCTGGATTACAGGATGAACCGGGCGAATGTGCGGGAAATCCATCTGTCCCAGGAGCTTCAGTGCGTGAACGCCTATTTCTATATTATGTCCATGCGCTTCGGGCAGCGGCTGCGGATTGAGCGGGATATTGACGAAGAACTTCTGGATGTGATGGTGCCTCCGCTGATTTTGCAGCCTCTGGTGGAAAATGCCATAGTCCATGGAGTGGAAGCCATGGCCAACGGCACCATAGAAGTAAAAGTGTACCATGATACGGACTGCATGTATCTGGAAGTGCGGAATACGGGAAAAGAGATTACGGAAGAAACACAGCGGAAAATACAGGCCATTCTGGAAGGAAACGAAGCGCAGATTCCCAGAGAGCCGGGAAGACATACCTCTATCGGTATTCAGAATGTGAACCGGAGAATCCGTCTGGTATACGGAGAATCCTACGGTCTGACCATTACCCAGGAACAGGGGGAGGAGACCGTTTCCAGAATTACCATACCTTACCGGAAGGAGTTGGAAGAGCAAACGTCAGAAGAACGGGAGAGTGTGGAAGAAGAACTGAAGAACATGGCAAGATTAAACAATTAATGACAGGTCGGTCTAATGCTTTTTGTGCGGTTTGCTCCTATAATATGAATATAACAACGAAAACCCATTGTGAAATCATATGAAGGAGGATTTACTATGAAGAAGAAGCTTTTATCCATGCTGCTGGTTGGGGCCATGGCAGTATCAGCCCTGTCAGGCTGCGGGGGAAATGCAGGAAGTGCGGACAAAGGAAGTACGGACGGAGGAAGCGGCACAAAAGAAGCGTCCTCAGACGCATCAGGAGGAGATAATCCCGTTACCCTGAAAACGGTATCCATGTTCGGCGGTACGGACCCCAACAAAGAGGCTTATGAGGCAATCAATGCAGACTACATGAAGGAAAACAGCAATGTTACCATTGAAGATAACTCTCAGACCTCAGACGAGGAGTGGAAAGCAGCAGTCAATGCAGATTTTTCCGTTGGAAATGAGCCGGACGTTATCCAGTTCTTTACCGATGCAACTGCAGACAGCATTATTGCCACAGACAAACTGGTAACAGTAGAAGAAATCTGTGCGGAATATCCGGATTATGCCAAAGATACTCTGGGAGACGCGCTGGATGCGGCGAAGAATACGGACGGCGTGTCAAGGGCAGTGCCCACTACCGGATACTGGGAAGGACTGTTCTGCAATAAGGATTTATTTGACAAGTACAATCTGGATTTGCCCACAGACTGGGCTTCCATGGAAAAAGCAATCACCACTTTTAAGGAAAACGGTGTGATTCCCATTGCCTGCTCCCTGAACAATGTGCCCCATTACTGGGTGGAATTTTTAATGCTCTATGCAGCAGGAGTGGAAGAATATACCTCTGTTCCGGAAACAGCGCCGGAAGGATGGGTAAAAGGTCTTGAGATGTTCAAAACTCTGCGGGATATGGGAGCATTTCCGGAAGATACGGACACGGTAGACGACGCTTATGTGGGACAGCTGTTCCGTGATAAAAAAGCAGCCATGCAGTTAGAAGGCTCCTGGTATTCCGGAAATATTGAAGATACGGAAAATACCGTAGTAGTTTCCTTCCCCGGTGTTCCGGACCAGAAAGCGGAAGCAGGCACCATGGTAGGAGGCATTTCCTCCGGATTCTATATTACCAGGAAAGCATGGGATGACCCGGACAAGAGAGAGGCGGCAGTGAAATTTGTCATGGCCCATACCTGTCAGGCAGGCGTTCAGAAATACTGGGAAGCTACCGGTGCCGTATCCCGTGCGGCAGTGGAAGTGACTCCGGTGGAAGGTATTTCTCCGCTGGTAGATTCCATTGCAGTGTGCACAGACGCCAAAAACGTGGTGGTAGCCCCGACAGACGCAAGAATCGGCGATGCATATAAGACACTGATTTCGGAAATTGTAAAAGTATCCACAGGCGCAATTTCTGCAGAAGACGCCATCAATGAGGCCCTTTCTATCAGACAGCAGTTACAGTAAAGAGGTGGGAGAGAGATGTTATATAAGAAAAAATGGCCCCTGCTGATATTTCTGGTGCCCGGCTTACTGTTTATGGTAATTTTTCTTTACATCCCATTTCTGGAAAATATTAAGAACAGTTTTTACGATATGCCGGCAGTAGTGAAAATGCCGGGAACGGAATGGAGATTTCTGGGGCTTGACAATTATAAAAGACTGTTCACGGACCCGGATGTGAGGACAGCGCTGATAAATTCTCTGAAAATGATGGTGCTTACCGTGATTTTCGAGGTGGGAATCGCTTTTGTGCTGGCGGTGATGGTGTCTCAGATAAAAAGGCTGCAGCAGTTATTCCGTACTGTATATTTTTTCCCGGTGGTAATCTCCGCCACTGCCATCGGTCTGCTGTTCAAGCTGTTCTACAATTACAACGGCGGTATGCTGAACCAGATTCTGGAATTTTTCGGAAGAGAGCCGGTGAACTGGCTCTCACCGGAGCTGGCCTTTATCATGGTGTGTATTCCCACATTGTGGAGTTATATCGGATTTTATTTTGTTATTCTTCTGACGGGACTCAGCGATATCCCCGACGATGTGTACGAAGCGGCTTCCATTGACGGGTGCAACCGGTTTATGCAGGTATTTTACATTACCTTTCCCATGATGAAACCGGTATTTTTCACCTCGGTGACACTGGCGGTAACAGGAGCGCTGAAGGTATTCGATCTTCCCTGGGTAATGGTTCCCAACGGGGCGCCGCAGGGGAGCACCCATTTTCTGGGTACCTACATGTATCAGCAGACCTTCGGGCTGAACAATTATGATTATGGTTCCACCCTTGCGGTACTGATTGTGCTTCTGGGAATTCTGGTGTCCAGAGGCGTGGGATTCCTCACGGAAGATAAAGAAGAACGCATTGCACGGAAAGAAAAACGTCTCAGAGAGAAAGCGCAGAGAAAGGGGGCGGCATAAATGGATACAGCAGTACAGAGCACTGTGCCGGCAAAAAAACGAAAAGTAAAAATCAGCACGGTTGTGATTTATGCCATACTGGTTCTGTGGGCTCTTCTGACCATCTTTCCATTTGTGTGGGTGGCCCTGAATTCCTTTAAGCCTTCGGCGGAGGTCCTTCGTTCTTCCTTTTCTCTGCCCGCTCCGCCCACGCTGATGAATTATGAAAATGCATTCGGCAAACTGAATGTACTTAAGGCATATGGACACAGCTTTGTGATTTCAGGTACCGTGACCATAGGAGTTATGGTTCTGGCTTCTCTGATGTCCTTTGCACTGACCAGATATGATTTTAAGGGGAAACAGTTTGTGCGCAGCCTGATTGTGGCCAGCCTGATGTTCCCGGTGTTCGCCACCATTATCCCGGTCTTTAAAATGATGGTGCAGTGGGGGCTTCTGAGCAAAAACATTGCGGTAATCCTGCCTCAGATTGCGGGAAACCTGAGTTTTGCCACCATTGTCATGACAGGATTCATGCAGAGCATTCCCCTGGAAATGGAGGAGGCTGCCTATATGGAAGGAGCCAATGTATTTCAGGTATTTACCGGAATCATTGTTCCCCTCTGCCGGCCTTCCCTGGCTACGGTAGCCATATTCAGCTTCCTGTGGTCCTACAATGACCTGTTTGTACAGAAAATCATGATACGCGATTCCACCAAATACCCCATTTCCTCTCTGCTGGAGGAAATCAGTTCCCAGTACGGGACAGATTTCGGGCTGATGGCCGCTTCCGTGACCATTATTGTGATTCCGGTTATGATTGTATACATATTATTGCAGAAAAATATTATCAAAGGATTGACAGCAGGAGCAGTGAAAGGATAATATTCTGTTTGTTGACCGGGCTTATGGCTTCCCGGCCGGATTCCGGCTGCGGAGGCCATATACTGGTTGTATGGAAAGGGTGTGAAATTATGTACAGGGTCATGCTTGTGGATGATGAGCCGATTATTGTGGAAGGGCTGTCAAGGAGTATTCAGTGGGAAAAGTGGAACTGCCGCGTAGTGGCGACCGCCCACAACGGACTGGAGGGAAAGCAGGTCATTGAGCAGGAAAAACCGGATATTATTTTTATGGATATCTGTATGCCGGAACTGGACGGTCTTGCCATGATAGCAGCCATTAACTCCCAGTTTCCGGATCTGGAAGTATGCGTACTCACCGGATTTCGGGATTTTGAGTATGCAAAAGAAGCAATTCGTCTGGGAGTGACCCGGTTTCTGCTGAAGCCTTTCAATATGGAAGAGCTGGAAGAAGCCATAGAGAAGATGTGTGAAAATCTGAAAAAGAAGGGAATTACGGGAGAGGAGCCGGACGACCTTCCGGAATCAGGCGGAGAAGCGGAAAAGGCTCCGGAGGAATCGGAAGAAAGCCCTTCCGGCAGCTTTATTGTGAAACATACCCTTGCTTATATCGGGGAACATTATGAGCAGAAACTGACACTGGGAGAAGTAGCGGAAAAGACATATGTGAGCCAGTGGCATCTGAGCAAACTTCTGAACCGTCATACGGGACAGAGCTTTTCCGATATTCTGAACCGTGTGCGGATAGAAAAAGCCAAAGAACTGCTGAAAGACCCCTCTCTTCGTATTGGAACCATATCTGAGCAGGTGGGATTCCTGGATATGGCCCATTTTTCCAGAGTGTTTAAAAAGCGGGAAGGGGTTACCGCCAATGAATACCGGAATAAAATTCCGGGGAGACAGAAAAACAGCAGAAAAAGAAATGGAGAGAAATAGAACATGAGGATTATCAAAACAAAAGACTATCAGGATATGAGCCGGAAAGGAGCCGGAATAATAGCAGCTCAGATGATTCTGAAACCGGACAGCGTGCTGGGACTTGCCACAGGTTCCACGCCGGTGGGAATCTATGAACAGCTTGTGGAAAAATATAAAAAGGGAGATTTGGATTTTTCCAGGATTTCCACGGTGAATCTGGACGAATACTGCGGCCCTGACCCCCGCGATAAGCAGAGCTATTATTATTTCATGCAGGAGCAGTTATTCCGGCATGTAAATATATGTCAGAACGCAGTCTTTGTTCCGGACGGAAGCAATCCCAATGAGGCGGAAGTCTGCGGGAAACATGAGAACATCATCCGGGATCTGGGCGGCATTGATCTGCAGCTTCTGGGCCTTGGACGGAACGGCCATATCGGCTTCAATGAGCCGGGGCCTGTATTTGCAAAGGAAACGTACCGGGTGGCGCTGACTGAGAGCACCATTCAGGCCAACGCACGGTTTTTCGATTCTCCCGCACAGGTTCCCACCCATGCATATACCATGGGAATCGGCACTATTTTTAAGGCAGGAAAGATACTGGTGGCAGTCAGCGGAGAAGATAAGGCCGAAGCGGCAGCACGGGCCTTCCGGGGGCCGGTAACGCCGGAAGTTCCCGCTTCCATTCTGCAGCTTCATCCGGATGTTACCGTGATTGGGGATGAGGCTGCCCTTTCCGGCATATCCGGCCTGTAAACGGTGGATTCTGTCAGTCCTCCGGCAGGGAGCGGTGTTCCGCCCCTCTCTGATAGAGAAAGGCTCCCAGGGCTGAGAGGCAGACAGCGCCTGCCAGAATGGCCAGGTGGATTACAGGGGAATCACCGCCGTAGAGCAGAATATCCGGGGCAAAAGTTCCCCAGAGGTTAAACAGCATGTGGAACAGGATGGACAGGTAAATGCTGCCTCCTTTCAGACAGACGTAGCCGCAGAACAGGCCCACGGCAAAGGCGTAGACGCCCTGCACCACATTGCCGTGAAAGACGCCGAACAAAAATGCCTGAAAGATATTTGCCAGGAAAAGAGGCATTGCTTTTGCGGCGTATTTCAGGGTCACGCCCCGGAAAATCAGTTCTTCACTGACAGGGGCAATGATAATGGAATACAGGGCCAGCAGCAGCGTGACATTTTCAAAGCCCACGCTGTTCATCAAATCCTCATAGGTGTGATACCAGGCGGGATTGATTACCGTAAGGATGGTTACCAGAAAGGTGGAGATGTACTGCATTCCAATCATCAGAAGAACCAGCCCTGCTGCCATGGCCGGGTTGATGATATCAGAAAACTTTCGGCGGGGATGGTCGTTCGGGACAAAACGTTTCCGGTACCAGAACCCCATAACCAGTGCGGCAATCACTGCGTAAGCTGCCGACAGGCCCGCCAGAAACTGACTGTTACCGGTCAGCTCCATAAGGAAAGCGGGACTGGAAAGTTCGTTTACCAGAGAAGGGTCCTGCTGAATCATATAAATAATTCTCAGAACAAGGCCGGCAACAGTCACAAGAAGCTGAATGCCCAGGGCCAGAAGGAACGGAAGCAGACAAAACAGGATGCTTCCGGTTTTTTTGAGTATTTTCATAATATAATCCTTTCTTTTATAAAATATGTTTCCTCGTAACAGTTCAGGGACGCGGGATGAACGGTTACCTTTCTTCTGTCATTATAGAGCTGCCGGAGAGAAAAATCAAGGCGGGACCGGCAATAATAAGAGTTGCAGCCTCTCAGGGTATGTGCTAGAATAAAACGAAAAAGCGGAGATGAGTTTATTGCTACGCAATCCGCTCGCGCGCGAAGAATGCGCAGGCGCATTCTTTTTAAAAAGGAGCAGGTATGGGATTATTTAACAGTAAGAAGAAAAAAGAGAATGAAACAGAAGACGTAAAAACGGAAGTCAGAAAACCGGAAATAAAGCAATATATAGAAGGAGCGGGAGAATCTATTGTGAGCAAATCCATTCTGGAGGGCACTTCCAGGCTGAAATGGCTTTTCCGCCAGAATAACGGGCAGGGGAACGGATGGATTGCCTTTGGAGACAGGGATACGCAGGAATATGTGGATAATCCGGACAATATGGCGGTGGTGGATTTTAACGTGCTGGCGAATCTGGAGCCGGCAGTGGTAAATGTATTCCATATGCCTTATGGAGCGGATCTGGAATTCCGCACGGATGCTTCCGGCTCTTATTTTGTGGATACCGCAACGGGGGAAGAAATCAGGGAACAGGTCAGAACGCCCCTGCAGGCAGTGTTTGAGGAGAATCTGAAATTTCTGAATAAGGAGACTTATCCGGAAACCTTTTTTCAGAGCCTGTTTCAAAACAGCGGCAGAACGGAAACTTATACGGTGGGGGAGGCAGACTTTCCGACGGGCAAAATCGTTCTTGCAGACCCCATTGTATATCTGGGGAGCAGGTATATGGTTACGCTGGAGCAGAAGATTCCGGCCGGAAGCTATCCCATTGACCTTTCCATCTGCCATTCCGATAAGGTAGGGCTTCGCATTGCGGCTGCCAGGCTTCGGGTCAGCGGCAGCAGGCCGGTCCGTCATGAAATTGCCATGCCGGAAGGAAACAGCCGGGAGGATCTGGGCAAACCCGGAGTATGGGCGTTTTTCGGAGTAGACGCCGGCCTGGCCTGTATTTCGGATAAGCAGGTGGCGGCGAATTACCGGACTTTTATCAGCAGATGGAAGCAGGAACATCCGGATAAGAATGAGTATTACGACTATTTCGCATCTCTGTTCCGGAAAAGCTATGAGATGTGTCCCGGACTGCAGCGGGAGAGCGGCGATTTCCTGCTCTGGCAGATACCGGATACGGAAGAAAAGGTGGTAATGTTTGCAAGCGGCATGGGAGACGGAATATACAGCGGTTACTGGGGGCTGGACGAGCAGGGGCAGCCTGCGGAACTGGTCATTCCTTTCCTGAATCCGGAGTATATGTAGGGATGATTACTGCGCAGCTCGCGGAGCGGAAATTTATTGCTGCGCAACCCGCTCGCGCGCGAAGAATGCGCTTGCGCATTCTTATTTACAGGAAGGATAAAGGATTATGTCATTTGTGCATCTTCATGTCCATACGGAGTACAGTCTCCTGGACGGTTCCAATAAGATAAATGAATATGTGGCCAGAGTAAAGGAACTGGGCATGACTGCGGCGGCCATCACGGACCATGGCGTAATGTACGGGGTCATTGATTTTTACCGGGCGGCGCTGGAAGCAGGTATCCGGCCCATTTTAGGCTGTGAAGTCTATGTGGCCCCCGGTTCCCGGTTTGACCGGGAGAAGGTGGAAGGAGAAGACCGGTATTTCCATCTGGTTCTGCTGGCAGAAAATAATCAGGGCTACGGTAATTTAATGAGAATTGTGTCCAGAGGCTTTACGGAAGGCTATTATTACAGGCCCAGAGTGGACCGGGAGGTGCTGGAACAGTATCATGAAGGGCTGATTGTGTTAAGCGCCTGCCTGGCGGGCGAGGTTCAGAAGCTCCTGTCCAGAGGAGATTATGAAGAAGCAAAAGAGGCGGCCCTCTGGTATGAGAAAACCTTCGGGCACGAGAATTATTTCCTGGAGCTGCAGGATCACGGCCTGCCGGAACAGCGGAATGTGAATCAGCAGCTTTTAAGGCTGAGCCAGGACACAGGCATTCCGCTGGTTGTCACCAATGACGTCCATTATACTTATGAGAGCGACGTGGATTCCCATGATATTCTTCTGTGTATTCAGACCGGAAAGAAACTGTCCGACGAGAACCGGATGCGCTACGAGGGAGGGCAGTTTTTTGTTAAATCCGAAGAACAGATGGCCCGGCTCTTTCCCTATGCGGAGGAAGCACTGGAGAATACGCAGAAAATCGCAGACCGCTGCCAGGTGGAAATAGAATTTGGCGTCACCAAACTGCCGAAATTTGACGTGCCGGCAGGCTATACCTCCTGGGAATATCTTAAGAAGCTGTGTTACGAAGGGCTGGAGGCCAGATATCCTGTCCGGGACGGTATGGCTGTCATCCCCGGTAAAGAAGACATTCCGCTGGATGAGATTAAAAAACAGCTTCAGTATGAGCTGGATATTATCCGGCAGATGGGATATGTGGACTATTTTCTGATTGTGTGGGATTTCATCCGTTTTGCCAGAGAAAACGGGATTGCAGTGGGGCCGGGACGGGGAAGCGCTGCCGGATCCCTGGTTTCCTATACCCTGAAAATCACCAACATCGACCCTTTGCGCTATAATCTGATTTTTG
>Ga0137307_101766_pt1 | contig 17352 bp, 22 predicted proteins | sample NAcewD2O_March_2_FD_97180 | JGI IMG/M metagenome (GOLD analysis project Ga0137307, IMG submission 97180) | Mouse cecal microbial communities from Vienna, Austria - N-Acetylglucosamine amended D2O_March | ecosystem: Host-associated > Mammals > Digestive system > Large intestine > Cecum | place... | reverse complement strand
ATAAAAACAGCAAAAGTAGAAAGATGGAAACGAAATTGATAATAAGAAAATAGAATGGGGAAAAGCCGGAAGGAGGAGATGACTGATGGTCAGGGTAGGAAACCGCACTATGGATGTCTATATGTCCAGCGAGCTAAAACAACGAAGTCGGGGAAGTGTGCAGTGTTCCACGAACAATACAGACAAAGCTGTCAGGGAAAATCGGGATACAGTCGAGATACATGATTTACATGCAATGGATATTGCTTCATTTATGGATATTAAAAATAAATTTGATATTATGTTATCAAAATCAACACACTGTAGCATAGAATATCTTAGTTCTTATTACTATCAGGAATTACAGCGCGAAGTAGCAGACTATATTGGCAAAGTTGGGTATAGTCAGGGCTATTATGGATTTGAAGATTCTATGGCATCGACAATGCACGCATATTCTGTCCTGCATCAGCAAATCGTGCAGGGGTATCGGGATGGAACAAGGGAGTTATATGTATATGATAATAAAGCGACTGATGGCATTCGTTTGCTGACACAGGAAGAAGAGCTGGAAAATCTGAATCGGGCTTATGAAGAGCTGATCGAATGGGATGTGGGCTGTGCCAAAGGCCGATATAATCCTGAAAGGTTCAAAGAAAGATTGAATAAGAAGGAGTTAGATGATTTGTATGATACCTATGATGTCAATCAGGCAGGCAGTTATATCCGAAAATCCTATCAGGAGTTCCGGTCACGCTATTTGGCAGAATATGAGAAAAGCGGAGGGAAAATCAATATAAAATCTCTGTTTATGTCTGCTCTAAACAATGAAAATCAAGGGATACATGATTTCTGCAAAGTGCTTTTTGGGAAAACGAAGGGAACATCAATAGAGCCGCTATAAAAGAATAATCCTATGTATTCGGATAGCAGTCTGTTTGACAAAGGATTTGTTCGTCTTTACGCCTGTTTTCTATTTTTATAAGATGGGAAACAGGCGTAAGTCTTTGTGGGTTAATCGTATTCACCAATATGGAAATCTTTATATGCCACAAGTGTAAATTCGCCGGGAATGTTTTCATTGGTCCAAGCGGGATACTCATCAAAGCTCTTTAAGATAAAGCCATTCTTGATGACCGCATTTATAATCTCACTAATTGTATATTTTCGATAACTGCACTTGGGCATCTGCTTTCGGACAGCTTCTTCGAAAAAACGGGCGTGTGCCATTTCGCCTTCGAAAATTTCTGTTGAAAAGTAACTCCCTGCTGGCTGTTCAAGATTCAAGATATCTGATATTTTTGAAAAGGGATGAAAGTCGCTGCATATCATTTTCCCATTTTCCTTCAACAAGGAATACATGATGTGCATAAACACATTAATGTCATGAAAATAGTGCAACACGCCGCCTTCCATAAAGACCACATCAAAGTAGCTTTCGTACTTTGGGAAATCAATTTCCAGTATGTCACACACTTCAAAATTCAAGTGAACGTGCGCGGCGGCGGCAACCTCAAGCGCATATTTTTTATTGTCCTCTGAGATGTCAAAAATCGTCACCTCTGCCCCTAAAATAGCCAGAGGAACAGCTTTTTTTCCACAAGAACCGCATATATTTGCAATTTTAATACCGCGGTATGCGTCAAAATATTGCGCATATTTTTTTAACATTCCGATTGGGTTTTCTAGGTCCTGTTTCGCCCTGTCTGCCGGTGCGCCGGACTGCTTTACCCAAAATTCATAGGCGTTATATTCCCATGCTTTTTTGTTTTGTATACTGTAGTCAGTCATCTTTGTCCTCCTTCTTTGTGGCAAACTAGAATGTTCTGGCTGGGTTCAATCTTGACACAAATGACAGCATTGTGAATTTGTATTTTATTCGTTGGATTTGTCACAATATTTGTTTTTGACATCTTTCATTTTATATTCGAACTGATGTTTTAGAGATTTCATAATGCTGTTATGATGATGAGACAAGTATATCATAACTTCGCGGTATAGTCTATTTCATAGTCATTTGAGGTCGTTATTGAATTTTTATTTTGAACCTATTTTTTGAATCTATTTTTGCCTGTTACTGGAACGGAGTGAACAGTATCAAGGAGATTGCGCAAAAAAAACTATATTTCGCGTAAATTTTAATAGACAGGGAGTATATAAAATGCTATGCTTGCTTCAGAGAACAGGTAGTTGGGATACTATGATGAAAAGGAGAGATGTAATGCAAAAGAAACTACTTGCCGAGGTCGAAGGAAACTATGTGCGTCCGTTTTGCTCTATTCCAAGGTATGCGATTGTGACTCTTCAAATATACAAGCTTGACACGGATGAGATTCTATTTGAAAATCATTGTCCGCATGAACGGCTTCCCGAACGATTTGCAGAAGGTGTAGAAGAAGGAGTGCGTTTTTTCGCATCAGAGAATAACATTCAGGGCATTCAAGTGGAGCTCTTGGACGGGGGCTGGCATGAGTCCGATTCGCATCAAAAGGATTTTATGCTTGCAGCAATGTTAGCATTGGTTAAGGTATTTCCGAAATAAGATTGGAGGATAAGTATGGACATTTGTGTGGAGGCTATATTATACGAGCAGAAATCTGTTTTTATACAGATGTTGGAATTGTATCAATATGATTTTTCAGAATTTTCAGATGATGACATAAACGAATACGGATATTTTGGATATGCGCATATTGATGATTATTGGAATGAAGAGGGCAGATATCCTTTTTTTATCAGGGTAAATGGAAAACTTGCAGGACTGGTCTTAGTGCGTTCCTGCTGTGAACATAATACTCTGCCAAACCCTCATTGCATAGCTGAATTTTTTGTAATGAAGAAATACAGACAAAAAGGTGTTGGCAGAGCAGCCGCTATGAAGATTTTTGATATGTTTCATGGTGGGTGGGAAGTATCTCAATGGGGTAACAATTTACCTGCCCAAAACTTTTGGCGTAAGGTAGAGGTACATTGTGGTACAATAAAATTGCAAGTGGATAGAGTTGTCTGATCAGGAAAAGTTTTTTGGAGGGGACGCATGATAAAAAAGAAGTTATGCTATATATTGGCTGAGGGAAGCATACTTATGGGATTATGCTGTGCATGTGCTGGCAACCAGAACGCGGAGATCGCTGAGAAACAATTGGAGAGTACACCAATAGAGACTGCTGCATCAGATGCGGTGGAAATTAAAACAGATGTCGAAACAGATGTCGAAATAGATGCGACAGCGGACGCGGCTGTTGCCCCTGACTTGAACAGAAATGGGATTCCTGAGGAAGTGCGCCTGACAGCGCTGGAGGACGGGCAGGGACAGCAGCTTGAAATATGGGAGAAGCACGAGTTGATTGACCGTGAAGTGGGCTATTTTGCACATACAGGCTGGACGAGTGTATTTTTGTGTACCTTAGATGGAGAGGACTATCTTCTGCGGTACAATCCAACGATGTATCAGGGCGTTGGCATGTACGACTATTCACTTTCCACCTTGATAGAAAATAAGAAGACTGTAGTGCAGCAGAATCATGTTCAATTTGATATCAACTTTGGCTCTCCTGTGCACAATGGTTTTGACCCAGAGGAAATTGCCGCTTTTATGGAGGAGATCAACGCATTGCTCTCCAACAGCGTAGTGCTGCTCAATACCGACAGCGATTTACAGGGAACTTTTGAGAAAGAGGGACGGCTTTATGACAGTCTGTGGTGGCTGGATAACCAAGAGCCAGTGTTTGCTAGGGAGCAGAAGAAATCCATGTTGGAGAATCTAAAGGATTTTCAAGCTGCAATGAAAGCGGTTCAGCCTCCAGCCGTAATAGAGGAGGTGGAGGCGCTGCCGATCACAGAACCCTTGGAACTGTTGTTTTACAGCGGTGCAGGGGGATGGATGACTTCCCTTGCGTTAAACCCAGACGGCAGCTTTGTGGGGGAGTACTCCGATGCGAACTGTGACACGGTTTATGTCTGTCAATTTCATGGGCAGTTTGGGAACGTGGGAAAACTCACAGATGCTTCTTGGCTGCTGACAATGGAAGAGCTTGTTCTGGATACTGGTCATGAGCTCGGAGAACAATGGGATGTGACAGAAGAAGGCTACACAATCCATTATATTGCCAGTGATCCGTATGGTTTTGACGGTATGGACTGGACAGCCCTCGAGTCTGGCGCACAATTTATCCTCTATAGTCCGAAAGCTGCTGGGCACGAGCCGGGAACAGAGCTTTACGGTGCAGTAGAGTTTCAGTCTTGGATGCATGAGCGTAGGGAATTTCTCAGTGAGGACGATGTTTTAGGCTGCTGGGGGCTGCAAAATATGGAGACAGGGTGCGGATTTTTTGAGAGTACCGACACTTAGGAACTATTCAGAAATTGCTCATGACAATAACTTGCCTAAATGTCCATCTGCTGCATCAGAAAATCTTGACATAGCCCGCTATGCCTGCGATTTTCTTCTTATAAGAGCATGATATCAAAAGATTGTTATAGTGCGCATTGGTAGATATTCGGTATTACAATCGAATCGAAGTTCAGAAAGTGGCGTTTACGGCGCATTACCTTTGTATATTTTTGGACGGTGAAAAGGTTTTTAGAATTGCACATGAGGCTGATGAATCGGACTATTCTTGGGTTTTGGAGGAGTGATGGCAGTGAAGCAAGTGATTACATCGGACGAACTCTTGGCAAACCAGCACTTTGTGCGTTGGTTTCTTATGATGAATTTTCCAGAAGGAATCTCGGCAGAAGGCTGTTCTGTTTTTGAATTGATTGAAGAAAACTGTACTTTGGATACCGTGTTTATAGATCATCTGACAGGTTATTATGAGGGGGTATTGGAGGAGAATGATGGGTATGTTGATACGCCTAAGAGGGTGATCATTCCACTGGATACAGGAGATGAATTTTGCGTTGAATTTCATCCGGGAGACACGATTTATTTCATGAATGGCAATGAAATTGGCTGTACAGGAGGACATTATAAGATTCGGAAGCTGTCTCTGGCGCAGTTTTTGATGTATACTGCGCATATGCAGGAGTGCAGGAAGCTGTTTTTGCTTCCCATGGTTAAGATTTCTGCCGGCGAAAAGGAGAATATGACCAAAATCATTCAGTCTGTTATATGTAATTTTGACTTGCAGGCGTGCAGTGCAGAGAAAGTGTGCGCCTGTATTTTAGAAAATTGTCTGGAATGAAATCGGCATACTATGCTATAATGGGAGTACGAAGAAACTGTGCAGAAAGTCCTTGCAGCATGAAGCAGTTGATGAAAATCTGCTGTACGAAACGATAGATAAAAGGGCAGAGCGGCTCTTGGACAGTTATGACAGACTGGAAGGGGAGGAAGAGCGTGCGAAGGCAGGCGTTGTCGTGAATCTTGTGTCAGATATCAACAACGAAATATTTGAAAAGATTGTTAGTGGAGGTGATCGGATGAGCGAAGCATTAAAGAGAATGATTTTGCCGGAGTTTGGTGAACTCAAGGATTTGCTTGCAGATAAGGATGCGGAAATTGCAGATAAGGATGCAAAGCTTGCAGATAAGGATGCAAAACTTGCAGATAAGGATGCGGAAATTGCAGAATTGAAGCGTTTGCTGGCTGAAAGGGAGATACACGAGTGAAAAATAATCTGAAAAAACTAACGAAAGAAAACTTGCTGCAAATTATCTTGGATATGAATACGTTTCTGTCAAAAGAGCAGCAGCGGCAGATGGAAAACCTGATCGCACAGTACACGTCGGGCAGCGTGAAAGCTCAAACCAAAGAGAAAACAGTGCGCATGTCTCAGGAATTTGTAGATGAAAAGATGAGACAGCTAAAGATCTGGATGAACCAGATTGATGAAGGTGAGCTGACGCTTGATGTGGAGGAATACGAGGATTATTCCGAGGACTACTGGGACAGGGATTGGGTGACAGAGTACTATGACAATCAGGGAATCGGGGATAAGCTTCTGTATGCAATACAGCTTGCGAAGGACTGCGTGGACGACTGCCGGTATCAGGAAGCGAACTTCATCTATGAGTGGCTGTGGGCGATGGAGGTGTGTGCAGAAAGCGAGTACTCCGAAGAATGTGACCCGGCTGATTTACAGGATTTGACAGAACACGACATTATCAGAACAGACCTCAGACAGCTTGCTTTGCTGACGCTCTATGCAGCGTATCAGGCACTTGATGCGGACAGGCGCGCAGAGAATTTGTACCTGTATTTTTCACACAGGGCATTTCAGGACCTGCATCTTGAGGATATGCTGCAGGTGGGACGTGAAGAGCTTGCGGAGACAGCGCGCTTCTGGGCAGACTGGATTACACTTTTAAAGAACAAGGAAGGAGATGTGGAGGCACGGCTCTTACAGGAGGCAGTTTTGTATCAGGGGGGCGTCGAGCGTCTCGGCGCCGTGGCAGAGGAAGTCTGCAATCTCCATCCATCTCTGTATCTGGCCGCCATGGAGGCATATCATAAGCGTCATGAATATGAACAGATTGAGAAAATCGCAGAGACAGCATTGATAAAGATAAATAAGATGCTGAAAATCAGAGGGGACATTGCGCTGAAAGCAGCATATGCCGCCTCCTGCCTGTCACACGATGAACAAATGATGCGGTTCTGCTGGGAATGTTTTTGCTCGGATTCGACGGTTCGAAATTATCTGCGTCTGTTTGGCACAAAGGAGATGGCACAGCAGTATGGAATGCGGGGAAAGGAAGTGCTGTTTTCCGGGCTGAAAGGTGAGGAGAGATATCAAATCAGAAACAAAGAGCTCTGCCAGAATCAGATTGGCAAATGGAACTATTATGAGCTTTGTTTTTATACGGGCGATTTTGGCACCGCGAAACAGGCGTCAAAAAATCCGTCGGGGTCACTGGGATGGAGTTCCAGTTTTATTGACCGCGGAATCCGGCTGTTTCTTTTGTATTTATATGAAAATCCACAGCCGTCAAAGGCCGCCTCGAGCGTCGCGCAGCAGGTCGGTTTTGTGGACGATCCGCTCTCCTATGCTTCCATGCATTTTGAAAGTGCTGTAGCTGAGGAGAGCCGCGCACGCAAGGTAAGTATATTTTGGAATTATTTCCAGCGGTGGAAGCAGTATTTTCCAATGGAGCAGAACGAGAGAAAAAAATATCTTGCGTGGGCAGAAAAAATTGTGTACAGCAGGGCAGATGCCATTGTCAGCGGTCAGCACAGAAGCCATTACCACGAAGTCGCAGTACTGCTTGCGCTGACAGCAGAGAATAAGGAAGCGATGGGTGTACAGGGGGCAAGGCAGGAAATCTTTGCACAGTACAGGAAAAAGTTTCCGCGACATTCTTCATTTCAGGGAGAAATGAAGAGCTATTTTGGCTTGAAATAAATTCGCTACATATTGCATGCCAAGTCAATGCGGTATCCAGCTTCCCCGGCATATTCGCACAATGTTTTGAATGAATCCCGGCGGCAGGCGAACATGACATAGCTGTCGCTGCCAATATCAATGGCAGCGATGCACATGTCCTGCGGCTGCCAGTTCTGGTCTATGGTTTCGCACCAGTCTGTAATCTCGTCCTCCTCATCAAACCAGTCAGGCTCAAGGGGAAGATTTTCGTTCCTGACGCCCTTTAGTACTTTGATACAGGCAAGCACCTCGTCTAGTTCTTCTTTGTAATCGCACTCACAGACATAGCCATGCTCGATTAGGCTGTCCACCATGCCAATCCACCGAATTTCGTCGATGTCGCGTTCTTCCTCCATACCGCGGTTTTCGTAGTTTTCTAGGTGCTTGCGAAAATAGTCCGAAGTATGAATGAGACATTCGCTGATTTCCGACAGGAGTTTGGCATCTGCATTCGAGATTTCCGCAGCGATCTTGTAAATTGGGCTGTTATCTGGGCTTTCCATAAAGAGACCTCCTTTGTAATACGTTGTATGATGGTATTTAGTATAGCATAATACAATCCTGTAAGCAAGATAGAATCTGAAAATACGACTTTATGTGTATACAGAAAACAGGCAGATGATTCGGGGGAACAGTTCGGGGCTGAATTGTGACGATCAGCGTGACATTTTAGCCTGTCTGCGTTGTGGAATATGGGGAGATGTGCTATAATGTCGGTAGCCATTATACTTGCCCGAATGGGCATGCCCTTGCCGTAATTGTATAGCAATTATGGTATAATACAAGGCATCGAAATATCGAAAGGCTGTAGAAACATTGTAGAAAGACACATTTTAAGCAAGACGATGATCACTATAAGCAGATGTATCATGCGGGAAAGCAGCGAGGGGAACTTCATTTTCGCTTATAGGATTGGTAAGCTTTGACAGACAATAAAGTGACTGAAGGTGACGAGGAATGAAAAATAGAATCATAACTTACCGTCAACGAATCGACGCGCTGTTAGCGCACCCGCCAGATGGTACAGACTGGGATGCCGTTTTGCATGAGCATCTGACACAAGTGTCATTTTTTCAGCATGAGCGGCTGATACACCTGATTGTGACAGTCACATTTGCGCTGCTGACGATGATGGGGCTTGCGGTTTACTGCATTGCTGAATATATGCCGATTTTGGCGATGATCGGACTGTTCATGATACTGCTCGTTCCGTACATCGGACACTATTACACGCTCGAAAACGAAGTGCAGAAGATGTACAAGCAGTATGATATGATGCTGCAAAACGTTCATAAGTCGGGTGGTGACAGCCATAAAATTTGATTTGCAGGGGCAGCGCCAAAACTTTGTACAGATTTGGGAATGGAGGATATGATATCATGTTTGATTACAAAAAATTTGAGAATGATCTTGTCGCCGCGATGGAAGCTACATTGCACAAATGGGCAGAAGAATATGATGATATTTATATTCTGTCTTTGGACTGCGCAAGGGATATGACATCGATTGGCATGATGGCAAATACAGAACAACATTTAAACGAAGAGTCTGACGCGGAGGACGATGACTACTGGTTTTATAAATACTGTGAAGAGGAGTGGAAATTGTTTGAAGCTGGAGGACTGGCAAAGGAAATATCTTCTTATATGAGGCAGTACGCAGAGGAAAATGATGCGCGGTTTACCGACCCCGAAACGTTTGAATTTACGGAGGAATTTGATGAACATTGCGATCAAATGATAGACGCATGCGAAAGGGCAATACGGCGTTTGAGACAGTCGGTTCATCAGGATTTTCCCAAGCTCTTGCTGGCATTTCATATTAGAGAATATTTAGATGATGAAGAACGCGCAGAATTTTTTGCGTCCGTAAACAGCAAGGAGGCTTCCGAAGAGTACGCAGCACACATTGAGGATTTTAATTAACCGCTGATTGGGAGAAATACGGATATGACAAAGCTGATCGTACTTCGGGGAAATTCCGGCAGCGGCAAAACCACCGTCGCGAAAGAATTACAAAATAAGTTTGGCAATAACACGATGCTTCTTTCACAGGACGTCATTCGAAGAGATATTCTAAAGGTCAAAGATGGTGAAAATACGCTGGCATTACCTCTTATGAAGGAACTTTTGCGCTATGGCAGGGAACATAGTGATGTTGTGATTTTAGAGGGAATTATGTGTGCGGATTGGTATCGGCCGCTATTTGAATTAGCGGTTGAGTTATATGGTTCAAATGTGTACGCTTACTATTTTGATATTTCATTTGAGGAGACATTGAGGCGGCATCAGACAAAACCGAATTGTGCTTCGTTTGGTGCAAAGGAAATGCGAAGATGGTGGCGTGAAAAAGATTTTTCAACTGTGTTGCAGGAAGTGTCTATAACCGATGAAAAAGATATGCAAAGTATTGTTGCAGAAATTTATCATACAATCTTAAATGAAGAGGAGGACTAAGTACATGATTCAATGGTTACATCAGGAGGAGGGATACTGCGAAGGAATTTTCAAGAGTGTATTCTTTCGTGATGAGGAGGATTGCGATGAACTGAGTATTTCCATGCAGCGCCCAGTGCTGAGCGAATGCGCTGAAAAGTGTGTCGAGGCGTTCAACAATCTTACAGCGCCGCAGATCAGAGAAATCTGTGAGGAAATCATAAAGTCCGCACAGGAATGCGGCGATGAAGAGTTTGAACTGCCAGAACTCGACAATGCCCTTGATATTTTAAAATATTGCTGGTTTACGGGAATCTATGTCAATATGCTGAATACAGAAGATGAGGTCGCTTTCGTTGTGGAAGGCGAGGGAGACTGGGGAGATGTCATTGGCTTTGCGGTGCAAAATAACAAAGTCCTTTACGTCGGCACAGAGTTTATGGACTATATGAGGGCAGAATAGCCAGTCAGAACAGGATTTGGCGCTGTGCTGCAAAATCTGTGCGTGAAAATAGCAGAAAGATCAAGAGAAAATAGGAGAATAAAGATGAACAAAATAGGAATTATCGGAGCAATGGAGTTAGAGGTGGCGGAGTTAAAATCAAAGATGACGCTGAAAAATGTCGTGGACAAGGCTGGCATGAAGTTCCATGAAGGCGTGCTGAATGGAAAGAACGTTGTCATTGTCCAGTGCGGCATCGGAAAAGTCAATGCAGGCATCTGCGTGCAGCTTCTGGCGGATTTGTTTGCCGTGGATGCGGTGATCAACACAGGAGTTGCCGGTTCGCTGCGCGCGGAAATCAATATCGGCGATATAGTAGTTTCCACGGACGCTTGTGAACATGACATGGATGTCAGTCCGCTTGGCTATGAGCCGGGTATCATTCCACAGATGGAGACTTCATTTTTCAAGGCGGACAGAACGCTTGCAGAGGCGGCAATTGCGGTCTGCCGCGAGGTGAATCCTGAGATTGGCGTGTATGAGGGACGTGTTGCCAGCGGAGACCAGTTTATTTCCGACGGCGCAGTGAAGGACAGGCTGATTCGGCAGTTTGACGCTTCCTGTGCAGAGATGGAGGGCGCAGCAATCGCCCACGCAGCATTTTTGAACAAGCTGCCCTATGTGGTGCTTCGTGCGATTTCGGATAAGGCGGACGGCAGCGCACATATGGATTATCCAGAGTTTGAGCGCGCGGCAGCAGCACACTGCGCAAAGCTGGTGGAAAATCTTGTTGCACGGCTGTAGCCGGCGCCGTCAGTGCTGAGAGACTGTTATTTGGCGTGCTGTGAATCATTCCACAGCAGGCAGAATGCATCTCACAGCAAATGGGTTCATTCACTGCGCTGCAGCGCCGAAAACCATAATGAATGGCAGGCATGGTGCCTGACAAAAACAGATACAGGAAATTCCGTGTCTGGAAAATTTATGGAGGTATGTTTATGGCGATGGAAATCAATGGAAGCTATGGAAACGCGCAGATTAGTTACTTAGAGAGACGAAGAGAAGAACAGCCGCTGGAAAAAACAAGCGGGACAGCACAGAGCAAGGAGGGGCAGAAGGAAGAAAAGACACCTGTGCAGGATGAATATATCAGCAGGGAAAAATCAGGTGCAAAGCCCACCGGTCTGTACTGGCTTGGAGAGGATGAGAACGGCAACCGCAAAATCTTTTATGATGACCCGAAAAAGTCCAAATCAGCGGAGACAAAAGAGACTTCTGACAAAAAAGCGGATACCGAGGACAGTACTGCACCGGCGATCAAGACGGACGAACCTCAAAAGGGGGAGGAGAAGTGTACAGGCGATACGGGAAAAGTTGACCGTGAAATCGAGCGTCTAAAAGAGAAAAAGAAACAGCTCGAACAGCAGATTCAGACCGCAGCCGGAGACGAGAAAAAGGTTCAGGAGCTGGAGAGGAAACTGGCGCAGGTAGAGAACGAACTGAGCCAGAAGGACAATGACACGTATCGGCGGAATAACACAGTTTTTTCATGAGACAGCGCATGATGGAAACACCGAGAAACAGCGGCAGCTTCGCGGCTGTTTTTTTGGCGCTGATTTTAATGACAGCGCATTACTTTTGTGGTAAAATATTCATGTTGATCAGACACAGTAAAGAGAAGAACGGCAAATACAATAGACGCTGCACAAGGGGAGAGAAACATGATAGATGGACATATTCATATTGAACGTGGTGCGTACACGCTTGACTGGATAAATCAATTTTTTTAACTGCCTGTGGCAGTTTCTGCTGGCGGAGAGGAAAATGAAAATGAGAATGAAAATGAGAATGGTTGTGCTTTATTTTTCGGGAACTGGAAACTCAAAATTCATCGCAAGGCATTTTGCGAAAAAAATGGGTACAGAATGCCATAGCATCGAAGAAAAAATAGATTTTAAGCAATTGTTTGATCTGGTCGATACAGTAGCGGTAGTATATCCTATTTATGGTTCTTGTGTGCCTCGAATTATGCGTGAGTTTGTAGCGTTATACATGGAGGAATTTCAAAAGAAAAAATTAATAATTTTCTGTACACAAATGGTATTTTCAGGAGACGGTGCAAAGGCTTTTGCGAGGCTGATACCTAATTGCGAAGAACATATCCTCTATGCAGAACATTTTAAAATGCCGAATAACATTTGCAATTTTCCCCTTTTCCCGATGATTCGGATCGGATTAGGAATCAAGCCAAGGAGAGCATTAAAACGCTTAGATACAGTTTGTAATAACATTAGAAATGGGGTTATAAAGAAACGAGGATGGAGTATTTTTTCTTCGCTTTTAGGAAAAACACAAAATGTCGGGTATCCTAAGATAGAAGAGAAAGCAAGGCATTCCTTTCACGCAGATGATACTTGTACAAAATGTGGTTTATGCGTCAGAATTTGTCCAATGAACAACCTTGAAATTGTAAATGGTCAGGTCATTCAGAAGGACAACTGCACGATTTGCTATCGCTGCGTGAATGCCTGTCCGAAGCAGGCGGCAACAGTTTTTTTAAAAGCAAAACCGAAAAGACAATACAAAGGGTTTCAAAAGAACACTTGAAATTTGAGCTTTCTCCTGAAACGGGGAAACACAATTTGCTTTGGATGATCGGTGAAATTGGCGAAGTGATTGACATTGTCAAAAAATACGGAGACATAGAGCCAACGAATGATGTTGAATTGAGAAATCACCTTGTTGAAGAAATGGCGGATGTTCTGATGCATTACAATGATGTTATGCTGTGTTATGGAATATCTGCTGATGAACTCCAACAGGCATATACTGCAAAGTTTGAAAAAAATATGACACGTTGGTAAATCTTAGTTGATCTATGAAAACTGTATTAAAGGTATGCTCTGACCGCTCTCTGTTCTATGCTGCTAAGGAACTGTTCAGAAATTACTCATGACAATTACTTGTCACAAGTAATTTCATCACAGTTCCTAAGTGTATGAGGGATTAGGAAATGCTGTACTAGTACAACGAAAATTAAGTAACTGGCACCTTGACCAGTAGATCGAAAATGGTTTATAAAGGAATGACAGATAATCGGTTCTGTGGTAAAATATTCACAATTGGCAGAGAGAAGTCAGAATTTATGGGGGTGTGTACATGTCTATAGGATTAATGAGAGGAACAGTTGCAGTTGAGTCGCATAAGATTGAATGGGAAATTGCCGCGCGTGAGATGATTGAGCGCCTAAAAAATATATTAATGGATGATATTGTGGATGCACAGCATATCGGAAGTACTTCAATAAAGAGCATTTGCGCAAAGCCGATTGTGGATATCGTTGTGGGTGTGAACAGTTTTGACAGTATGATGCGGCATAATGATGAGTTGAGGACAAATGGCATTGTTTATTGCTGTGAGGACCACCCCGGACAACATTTATATGTTGTTGGCGATTTAGAGAAGAATATGCATACACATTATATTCATGTGGTAATTTGGGGACAAAAAATATGGCACAATTATATAAATATGCGTGATTATTTGAATACGCACGAAGAGGAAGCGAAAGAGTATTCCGATTTAAAAGAGCGATTGGCAAAAGCGTATCCGAAAGAAAGAATCGCATATACCGATGGCAAAAGCGCACTGATCGAAAGAATTTTGCAAATGGCAGATGAGTGGCGTAAACAGTTATAAATTCTAGCAAATGCAACCAAAAAAGACTTTAGGTTTTTCGATGTGAGAAGGAGTAATAATGATTTGGGATAACGTATCAGGAATCTATGATTTTACAGAGACAGTATACAATGGCAAAGTCTATCGGCGTCTTGGTGAAACTGTTGCGGCACAGATCAAACAGGACGATCTCGTGCTGGAATGTGCCTGTGGGACTGGTGCGATCAGCAAGTATATTGCGCCGCGATGCAGGCATTTGACGGCAACGGATTTTTCCACAGGTATGCTGCGGCAGACTGCCAAAAACTGTCAAAAATATGATAATGTTACCATCAGGCGCGCAGATCTGACACAGCTAAAGTGCCGTGATAACAAGTATGATAAGGTCGTTGCCGGGAATGTGCTACATCTGCTGGACAAGCCAGTTGCCGCTGTAAAAGAACTTGAGCGGGTGTGCAAGACAGGCGGCAAGATTATCATTCCGACGTATATCCACGGAAGCAGCGGCGTCAATCGGTTGGCAGTGCGAGTGTTTGAGCTGGCGGGCGTGCGGTTTAGGCGGCAGTTTGAGCTGGCATCCTATCAAAAGTTCTTTGAGGACGCAGGGTACAAACAGGTTGCGTACACTGTCATCAACGGAAGAATGCCCTGTGCAGTGGCAGTGATAACGAAACCATAAGAATCAGCAGTCGATTCAGCAAAACAAGTATTCATGTATTTCAAATACAGGAAGGAGTATAAAATGGGGGTATCGCTTTATTATACAGCAAGAAGAACAACGCCAGCCACACAGCAGGACCAAAAACGCTGCGATGAGATTGCGCAACGCTATGATGAGCAGTATCCTTATGGAGAGTTGTACGAGGGCTTCTGCATCTATGACTGGGAATCGCTCCAGGAAGATAATGATGAAACTGTTATTTTACAAGGTGCGACAAAGCTGCCCTTAGATGATATCGCGCTTTTTCAGGATACATTAGAATGGTGGTTAGATTGTCTGGCAGAACTGAAAGATATCTTACCCGATGCGCAGTGGGAGGTAAACCTTGACGATGTATATTTTGAGTGGTCTGAGGACGAACACTGCTTTTTGCCGCAGGGAGATTGAGATCAACGGGTGCATGACAGCATGTATATAAACGGAGGTATGATAAATGGGGATACATTTTGGTGTGGATTATTATCCTGAGCACTGGCCGAGAGCGCGCTGGGAGACGGACGCGCGGCTGATGAAGGAAATGGGCGTACAGGTCGTGCGCATGGCAGAATTTTCGTGGTTTAAGATGGAGCCGTCAGAGGGCGAATTTCATTTTGAGTGGCTAGAGGAAGCAGTGGCGCTTCTCGACAGCTATGGCATCAAATCAATTCTCGGTACGCCGACGGCGGCGCCTCCAGCGTGGATTATTGAGAAAAATCCAGAGATACAGCCAATTGACAGACAGGGCAGGAGACGGCATTTTGGAGGCAGGCACCACGATTGCCAGTCCAATCTTGTATACCGCGCGCATATTCGCAGATTTGTGACCGCTTTTGCCAAACGGTTTGCGGACAATCCGGGCGTCATTGGCTGGCAGATTGACAATGAACTTGGCAATTCGCACGGGGATTTGTGCATGTGCGATTCCTGCAAGCGGCAGTTCCAGAAATGGCTTTGCGAAAAGTATGGCACGATCGAGGTCCTGAATGATGCGTGGGGAACCGCATTTTGGAGTCAGGGGTACAACAGCTTTGATCAGATCGGAACGCCGTTGATCACCACAGTCGGGGAGAATCCGTCTGCAATGCTTGACTGGAAATGCTTCTGTTCGGATTTGATTGTCGATTTTGCGGATTGGCAGGTGCAGATTATTCGGGAAAACTGTCCAAATCACTTCATAACCCATAATTTTATGTGTTTTGACAACAAGGTGGACTATTATGATTTAGCCGGACTGATGGATTTTGTGTCCAATGACATCTATCCTGCGGGGCATTGGCAGAAGCAGCCGCACCAGCCGGACAATGAGCTTGCGGCATGCCACGATGTGATTCGCGGTTATAAGAAAAAGCCGTTTTGGATGATGGAGCAGCAGTCTGGCATGGCGGGCTGGGAAATCATGGGCAGGGCGCTAGAGCCGGGACAGATGGCGGCTTGGGCAATGCAGTCTGTTGCGCACGGGGCTGACGCAGTTGTCTTTTTCCGCTGGAGAACCTGCGCGATGGGAACAGAGCAGTACTGGCACGGCATTCTGGGGCACAGCGGCAACCCCGGCAGAACTTACCATGAAGCGAAAAGGCTGACGGAGACTTTCACAAAATATATGGAGGATTTCGAGGGCAGTATGCCCTGCCCAGAGGTCGCAATCGTCCATAGCTTCCGACAGAACTATGCATTGGACATTCAGCCCAACCACCCGCAGTTGCAATATGTCGAACAACTGCACAAGTATTATAAGGCGCTGTATGACAAGAAAATTCCAGTTGATTTCGTGCAGGGCATGGATGATCTGTCACAGTATAAGCTGGTGATAGCGCCGCTCCAATATCTGATGACGCCGGAGCTTGAACAGCACTATATGGACTATGTGGCAGACGGCGGGAATCTGGTGCTGACGATGCGCACCGGCGTGAAGGATGCGACAAATCTGTGCATGACGGACCGTGAGCTGCCGGGACGGCTCGGCGAGCTGTGCGGCATCGAAGTGCCGGAGTACGACTGTCTGCTGGAGACGACAGGCGGCGTGCTCTACGGCAAGAAGGAATATGAGATTGAGAAGTGGTGCGATATCATCGCGCTAAAGGGTGCAAACCAGATTGCCGAGTATTCCACGGGCTTCTACAAGCAGACGCCCGCCATCACAGAAAATAAGTATGGCAGCGGTACCGCGTGGTATATTGGAACTGAGCCGGGTGACGAACTGATGGAGGACATTATGACGTATATCACCCATGCCTGCGAGATTGAGACGCTTGGCACCGCCGCGGACGGCGTGGAGATGATGACCCGGGAGAGCGATGAGAAAGTATGGCTGTTTGTGATCAATCACACCGCCGACGAGCAGGTGTACCATCTTCACGGAATGTACACGCTGCTAGAAGGAGAGCGGGAAGAGTTTCTACAGCCGTATGAGGTGCAGCTCTTTGAAGGGTATAAGCGCCGGAAATGATTATGGTTCCAGCGTGTGAATAAAAATGTCATTTAGGGCGTCCCAGTCTGGCGTGCGGGTAGGGGGCGCTTTGTGTCGAAAATAGTTTGCCGGGGTAGAAATATGGGGATTTTGGGATAAAACGTATGTTATTTTATAGTATATGCTGTCGTATAAAGTGCTTATTATGTGTTAATCCAAAATAAATCAAATGAAATAAACATATGAGATATGAAAAATGCAAATGGTATTTCAAATATAGTTGTGTATACAATATGATAATGATATTATGTAAATAAGAAATACGGAGGATTGTATATGGGAAA
>Ga0137307_101663_pt2 | contig 17403 bp, 17 predicted proteins | sample NAcewD2O_March_2_FD_97180 | JGI IMG/M metagenome (GOLD analysis project Ga0137307, IMG submission 97180) | Mouse cecal microbial communities from Vienna, Austria - N-Acetylglucosamine amended D2O_March | ecosystem: Host-associated > Mammals > Digestive system > Large intestine > Cecum | place... | reverse complement strand
CTTTTGCTTTGATTTCCATTTCTTTGATCAATTTTGCAGTATCAAGCTTCACATCATCTTCAATCATTTTTAAAAGATAATCTTTCGCCTGTTCAGAGGTTAATCCAGAGATTCTCTCCAGTTCCTGTACGCGTTCTTCGTGTAGCCTTGCAACTTCTGCTTTTTGTCTGTTAATTTCTTCTTCTTTTGCTGCAAACCCCGATTCCTTTTTCTCGATGGCTTCTAATTTCTTATCCAGATTTTCTTCCTTCTGGATAATCCGCCGCTCGTTGCGCTGAATCTCGTTCCTTCGCTCTTTGATTTCCTTATCAAGGTCGTTCTTCGTCCGAATAGACTCTTCCTTGATTTCCAGCAAAGATTCACGCTTTCTGGTCTCTGCAGTTTTTACAGCTTCATCTATTATTTCTCTTGCCTTTTCTTCCGCGCTTCCGATTTTGGACTCAATTACACGTTTGCGGTAGGAAACCGTTGAAAAGTAAGTAACAGGTACTGCAAAAATTAACGTGACTACTACAGCGATTAAAATTTGTGGCACAGGAGCACCTCCTTATTAAATTTTCATTGTACATATAGTAAACTATCATCCGTTTCTAATATGTCATATACAATAAATTACAGGAATCCTCTGCAATCTATGAACATGAATTACAACATATTGATTTTATACTTTTTTCGGCTTTATGTCAAGTAGTCTAATACATGCAAAATGTCATCCGAATGAAAACCTTTCCGCATCAGAAACTGATACATCTTCTGTTTTTCTTTCAAATCTGCCTGTTCACCGGAATAGTGCTTCTTTTCCACCCACTTTAAAATCAGTTCCCGCTCTGTTTCCTGTCCGTATTCCTCGTCCAGCGCCTGTTCCGCCAGTTCCTTCCCAATCCCCCTTTCCGCCAGCTCTGCCCGGATTTTTCTGCGGCTTTTTCTGTCCTTCTGATTCCTCACATAATTCCGGGCATACCGGGTATCGTCCAGGTAGTGAAACCCTTTTACATATTCAATCGCGTGGTCAATCAGATCCTCCCCGTAAAACCCCTGACGGAGCTTCATTCTGAGCTGGGCCTCCGTACGGTCCGTCTTTTCCAGAAGATGAAGGGTCCTCCTTCTGACCCTTTTCACCAGAATCTCCTGATATATCTCCTCATACTGTTCCTTGGAAAGTTCCGCATCTTCTCTGATTCCGTACTTTCTCCCTTCCCCTTTATACAGCACAAAATCCGTTCCATCTTCCAGAAAGATTCGAATCCGCTTATTATCCAGTTCAGTTACCTGCGCTATCTGCATTCTGGCTGTCCTTTCCGGTATCCGGCTTCTCTTCCTTCACCGCCCTTCCGGTATCCGGCTTTTCTTCCTTCGCCGTCTTTCCTGCCTTTCCGGCCTTCTTCTCGTCCGCCTTTTCCGCTTTTTCTTCCGGTTCTTCTTCCCCGGCCAGTACCTGTTCTCTCACTTTTATCTCAACTTCCCGGCAGACCTCCTCATGTTCCCGCAGATACTGCTTGGCATTTTCCCGGCCCTGCCCGATTTTCGCTCCATTGTAGGCAAACCATGCGCCGGACTTGTTGATAATGCCGCAGTCTACGGCGATATCCAGAATATCTCCTTCTTTTGATATGCCCTGACCGAACATAATGTCAAACTCCGCCTCTTTAAAGGGAGGCGCAACTTTATTCTTCACCACTTTGATTCTGGTGCGGTTGCCGATAAATTCTCCGGCCTGTTTCAAAGCCTCCACCCTTCTCACATCCAGCCGGATGGAGGAATAGAACTTCAGCGCCCGTCCTCCTGTGGTGGTCTCAGGGCTTCCAAACATGACGCCCACCTTTTCACGAAGCTGATTGATAAAAATGACAATACAGTTGGACTTGCTGATAACGGCTGTGAGCTTACGGAGGGCCTGGGACATCAGCCGGGCCTGCAGACCCACATGGGAATCTCCCATATCTCCGTCAATCTCCGCCTTCGGTACCAGAGCCGCCACAGAATCCACAATCACAATATCCACTGCTCCGGAACGCACCATAGTCTCCGTAATCTCCAGAGCCTGCTCTCCATTGTCCGGCTGAGAAATATACAGATTATCAATATCCACCCCTATATTCCCTGCATACACCGGATCCAGCGCATGTTCCGCATCAATAAATCCTGCGATACCGCCCTGCTTCTGTACTTCCGCCACCATATGTAAGGCCACTGTCGTCTTACCGCTGGATTCCGGCCCGTACACTTCAATAATTCTTCCTCGCGGTACGCCGCCCACACCCAATGCCAGATCCAGGCTGAGACAGCCGGTGGGAACAGATTCCACATTCATATTGGCCACGGATTCGCCCAGCTTCATAATGGAGCCCTTCCCGTAATCCTTCTCAATCTTCGCTATCGCGGCATCCAGCGCTTTTAATTTATCCTCTTTTTTATCTTCTTTCGCCATTTTCATTCTCCTTCTCTGCGAACTTATGTTCGTTTGAATCCATATTAGTATAGTTTGGGGAAGTTGTCAACTGTTTTCCGGAAATTTTATGCTTTCATTGCTGATTTGAAACAACAGCCAGACAGGGCTGCGGCAGAATCGCGCCGCTTTTCCTGAAGAAAAAAGAACAGTTACTGTCTGTAACTGCTCTTTATTATAAGATTTATTTTCTGTTCCGTCAAGCCAGGATTTTTCTGATTTCCTCCAGAGAATGGAAGCCCACCGCTTTTTTCGCAATCTGTCCTTCCTGAAAAACAATCAGTGTGGGAATACTCATAACGCCGTATTTCTGCGCCAGTTCCCCCTGCTCGTCCACATTCAGCTTGCCCACTTTTATTCCGGGAAATTCTTCCGCTGCCTGTTCGATAACCGGGCCCTGCATCTGACAGGGACCGCACCAGGTTGCCCAGAAATCCACCAGTACCGGTACGTCGCTGTTCAATACTTCCTGTTCAAAATTATCTGTTGTAATTTCCAATACTGCCATCTTTTCTTCCTCCTGAATATTAATTTTATTCCCGCAGCCGGGTTTTGATTTGGTAACTGTTTACAACTCCATGGAAAACAAAAGGTCAGATTCTCTCCCCGATTACCATCCGTGCTTCCTGCTGTTTGCCATTATGGTATATCTTACCACACTTTTTGTACTGACTGACATACTTTTTGCTAAAAAACTGTTAAAAAATTTTTTCCTCCTTGAATACTTTCCGGCTTCATGGTACAGTAAATGACAAACAATATATCAAATCCAGAATAATCGAGGTTACCAGATGAAGAAAAATTTCAAGAGACCACTGTTCCACGATTTTGCTGTTACCATCGGACTTCTGTTTTTTACCACCGGGCTGACGTTCCTTCTGTTTTATTTTGTCTCTGAGAATCCGGCAAATATTGCCCTGTTTTATATTGTTGGCATTATCTCTGTTGCACGGTACACAAACGGGTATTTTTATGGGATTTTTGCTTCTTTCCTCAGTATTATTTTAATCAATTGTTTCTTTTCCTATCCATATTTCCGGATAGATTTTACGCTTCAGGATTACCCTTTTACCTTTATGTGCATGTTGACTCTTGCTTCTATTACCAGTATTACCACAACCCACCTGAAACAACAGACAAAAATCCTTGCATTTCATGAAAAACAGCTTATGGAAGCTGAAAAGGAAAAAATGCGCGCCAATCTTCTCCGTGCAGTTTCCCATGATCTCCGCACTCCGCTGACCAGCATTCTGGGCTCCATTTCATCCATTGAGGCGGAAAGTGGCAACTCTGACCCTCAGGAATGGCAGGAACTCATCCGCAACATCCATGACGATGCCGTCTGGCTGCTGAACATGGTGGAAAATCTGCTGTCCGTTACAAGAATCCAGACCGGTACTTCCCGGCTGAATACATCTCCGGAAATTGTGGATGAGGTGGTGGCCGAGTCCGTAACCCGCATACAGAAAAGGTTTCCTGATGCTGAAATTGATGTGACAGTCCCCTCGGAAATCCTTATGGTTTCCATGGACGCCATGCTGATTGAACAGGTTTTACTCAATCTCCTTGAAAATGCCATCACCCATTCCGAAAGCAGTAAACCGGTCCGCCTGATTGTGGAAAATCATCCCCGGATTGTCTGTTTCCGCGTAATTGATTATGGGGTAGGCCTGCAGGAAAACCAGCTTGAGCACATCTTCGACGGCACCTATTCCGAAGGTTCTTCCGCAGACATACGAAAAGGCATGGGTATCGGACTGTCTATCTGCAAGACAATCGTTACTGCACATAAAGGCAGCATTTCTGCTGAAAATCACGCAGAAGGCGCTGAATTTCTTTTTTCACTGCCAAAGGAGGAAATGTAATGCACAAATTTACCGTACTTCTCATTGAAGATGAAAAAAGTATCAGCGATTTTACATCCAGGACACTGACTTCTCATAATTATCGTGTTGTCTGTGCAACCACCGGAGAGGAAGCCCTCTCTCTTGCTTCTTCTCTCTGCCCCGACATTTATCTTCTGGATCTGGGACTTCCGGACATGGACGGCATGGAGATTATCCGCAATCTCCGCACCTGGTCCGGAGCTCCTGTTATTGTAGTTTCCGCCCGTACGCTGGAAGACGATAAAGTGCGGGCTCTGGACGCCGGCGCCGATGACTATCTTACCAAGCCTTTCGGAACTTCGGAGCTTCTGGCACGCATCCGTACTTCCCTGCGGCACAGCAACAAGGTAAACAGTGACAACGGACTCCCTCAGCATCCATATCAGGCAAAAGGCCTTAAAATTGATTTTTTCAAACGGACGATTACCATCCATGGGGAAGACATACACCTCACACCAATTGAATACAAAATAGTGGCGTTTCTGGCTCAGAATTCCGGCAAAGTTATGACTTATTCCGCAGTTATGAACAATGTATGGGGGCCTTATGCCGAGTCTGACAACAAGATTTTAAGGGTAAATATGGCCAATATTCGCCGCAAACTGGAGAAAAATCCGGCCCAGCCTGTTTATATTTTCACGGAAGTAGGCGTGGGTTACCGCATGGCCGACGATGAAGAACTTCCATAACTGACTAATTGCCAGATAAGATGCAGGTGTTTCAATCACTTATTAAGAAATTCTCAATTGTTTTTTTTCCTGCAATTGTATACAATAGAGTTGTTATCAGCGGGAGATACTTTCACACATTAGTGTAAGATAGTATTTCCTGTAAGAGAATAAAGCGGACTGGTTCGCTTTCATTCCGAAACCCTGCCCCGGCTCCGGGGCAAACGTTAATTTTATATGGAAAGGCAGAGAAACATTTTATGCAGAAAAGAAGAAAAAGACGCAGGAGAAGAAGAAATCAGGAACTCCGCATACTGGCCTGCATTGCGGCAGTGGCTGTAATACTTGCTGTTATCGTGGGTATTACCGGCGCTGTAAATTCCGCAAATAAGCGGGAACAGCAGAAGCTGGAAGAACAGGCCCGAAAAGAGCAGGAGGAAAAAGAAGCCGCTGAGCAAAAAGAAAAGGAAAAAGAAGCCGCCGAAAAGAAAGACAGTACTTCCGAATCTCCGGACAGCCAGGCCCCGGAGGAACCGGAAGATACGAAAATGCCTTTCACACTGGCAGATTTGGACAACCCGGAAGGATTTGACATCAGGCCCACAGAAAAAGGGATTGTACTGCAGAATCAGCAGCTTGACCTGAACGGACTGGATACCACCTGTCTGGACTGGGGCCAGGGCGGAGACAAAGACCAGTGGAACCGTCCTGCGGGCTGTATGCAGTATCAGGAAAAATACGGAAAGTGCAATGCACATTTTATTGTGGATGAACCGGAGAAAAAGGTCATTTACCTCACCATTGACGAAGGTTACGAATATGGCTGTTCCCCGCGGATTCTGGATACTTTAAAAGAAAAAAATGTACATGCCGTATTTTTTGTAACGAAATCATTCGCATCACAGAATCCTGATCTGGTTCAGCGCATGATTGACGAAGGGCATGAAGTGGGCAACCACAGCGTCACCCATCCGGCCGCAGGCCTGCCTTCCCAGACCATCGAGCAGCAGACGGAAGAAGTTACAGGCAATCACAGTTACATCAAAGAACAGTTTGACTACGACATGCACCTCTTCCGCTATCCGGCCGGCAAATTCAGCGAACAGTCTGCGGCACTTTTAAATAACCTGAATTACAAAAGTGTATTCTGGAGCTTTGCCTACCTGGACTATGATGTAAACAACCAGCCGGACCCAGGAGAAAGTCTTCAGAAACTTATGGACTGCCTGCACCCCGGCGCTATTTATCTGCTGCACGCCGAGTCAGAAACAAACACACAGATACTGGGAGATTTCATTGACCAGGCCAGAGCCCAGGGCTATGAATTTAAAGTATTCCAGTAGACTCTGTCGCAAACAAAATGAGGTAACAGTTCAGCCCGCGAGAATCAAAAACCCCGTCAGCTTACTGCGGGGTTTTTGATTCCAGCCCGCAGCCACGGTATGCAAGGACAAACATCCCTGCAAACAGCATCAGGTTTGCCCCGATAATACATACTCCCTCCATTCCAGGCTGAAGAGAGCCAGCATGATTCAGCATTCTGCTGATTTGCTCCGAATAAGCAAATTTTGCTATTTTTTCAATGTCGGGATTGAACATGGACAGCATGGGCAGAAAGGAAAAAATCATCATGACCGGAACGGACAGAGATGCGGCCATCATCTGATTTTTACTCCGGACACCCACTGCGGCGCCCACCAGCAATGAGGCCAGAATCCCCACTGCCAGCACTGCCAGAAAGAAAAAACGCTCCGGCAGGCGAAAGGTTCCGGCAGCACAGATTACAGCTGCCCCTGCCATACAGGCAGACCAGATATGGCTTCCGGTTCCCAGCAGATATTCATATGGTTTTACATTGGACATAAGCAGTACGCGGAGGGTATTCTTTTCTTTTTCTTCCGCCAGTACTGCCGCCATGGACGTAAGAGGCGCCATACCCATATACATGGTGGCAAAGAGATTTACAAAGAAATTTTCCGGCATTCCTGCTATCACTATGGTGCGGCTCATAACCAGGGTAAGAATCGGGAACATGACAAACTGGATGAAAATCGTTTTATTTTTCAGAGTATCCTTCCATTGCTTTTTAAAAATTGCCGCTATATTATTCATATTCATTCAGCCCCTTTCCCGTCAGTTCGATAAAAACAGTCTCCAGCGTGGGTTCCGTAGAATGAATAGCCTGAATCATATTTTTTTCCAGATATTCCTTTACCGGAACGGCCGAATCTCTGCCATTGCTCAGCAAAACCTGTTCTCCGTTTCTTAAGGTAATCCGGAGCTGGTTTACGTGATTGTATTTTCTGCATACTTCCGCCGGACGGCCATATTCGATTATCCTGCCTTCACTCAGCAAAGCCACATGGTCGCAGAGACTTTCCGCCTCAAACATATTGTGGGTGGTAAGAAAAATCGTCGTTCCCTTTTCCTTCTGTTCTTCCAGTATGGTATGGATTTCTTTTGCTGTGACAGGGTCCAGCCCGGAAGTTGGCTCATCCAGAAACAGCAGTTCCCTCCGGCTCAGCAGAGCTCTTGCCAGTGACAGCCTGCTTTTCATGCCTTTGGACAGTTTCAGGACTGCTCTGCGGCGCGCCTCATACAGGCCCGCCTCTTTCAGCAGTGAATCAACTCTGCTGCGGTGCACACGGTGGATATCCGCATAAAATGCCAGATTGTCGTAAACGGACAGCCGCTCATACAATCCCAGGTGATCCATCATAATACCGATTTTCGCCTGTTCCTGAGGCCTTAATTTCTCCGTATCACGCCCGAAAAGTTCCGCATACCCTCCGGTCTGTCTGAGCTGTCCTGTCAGAATTTTAATCAGAGTGGTTTTGCCTGCTCCGGAAGGGCCCAGCAATCCAAAAATTTCCCCTTTTCGTATCTCAAAATTTACCTCCTGCAATATCCTGTTCTCACCAAAACTGTGGGAAAGGTTCCTGACAGTAACTGTGTGCGCCGATTCATTGCTCATTCTGCCTTTCCTCCTTCGACTTTAATCGCTTAAGGGCATCTTCCAGACGCCTGTTTTCTGTTTTTTCTTTTACTGACATCACCCCATAACTTCCCGAAACCGACAGGCCGAAGCACAGGAAAAACATGGCCCAGGGCTGCCACAGATTCGCAGGAAACCATTGAAAGGTTACTGCAAAAACAGCAATTGTCATAACAACCAGAGCCAGCATACAGACAGCCCGCAGCCAGACCTTCATGTTCCGAATAAAGACATCTGTAAAAAACACGAACCTGAAAACCGTAATCAGCACAGACACCGCTGCGAACTGAAACACGATTTCCGCCGGAATCCCTTTCCTGCCCAAAGCAAACATGGCTGAAACTTCTTTTGCAGATTCCCCGAACAGAAGGCAGAACACATTCAGAACTGCCATTGCAAATCCAAATACCGTCAGCGCCTGCGCCAGATAATCAAATATGTTTTTTCTTTCTTCCATTTATATCACCCCCAGCCGTTTCTTCAGTTCCTGCGCATACTGCCTGGAAGCAATAATCTGCTCCCCGTTCGACATGGTAACGCGGATTCTCCGGTTAATGTCAGCTTTCAGAGACTGGATTTGCCGCAGCTGAATCAGAAATGATTTGCTCACCCGGAAGAACCCGTATTCCTCCAGCCGCTGTTCCAGCTCATACAGGCGAATTTCTGTCTCATACACCTCGTCCGGCGTGCAGATAAAGCATTTTCTGTCCACACTTTCAATATAGATGACCTGTTCCATATCCAGCAGGTAAATCTCATTGTCTTTTTTTGCAGTAAGCTGATGATTTATCATCCGCAATGCAATCAAAATTTTTTCCACACCGGGCGTCAGATGTCTGCAGGTAACAGATACGGTTAAGTCTTCTGCCTTTTCATCCACCAGAATTTCTATCTTCAATATGCCACCGCCTTTCTGCCTTTTATTATACCCTTTATATCCCCCTTATCAATGGCCAGACACATATGCTGCCGGATTCCGTACATAAGTTGCCGGCAATTTCCTGTAAAATAAAAAGAAGCTGCGGCACATGCAGCCTGTATACCATACTCCGTACACAGCAGCTGTTTTGCCGCAGCCCTTCACATACTCTATTCTTAATTTCGTCCGAATTCCGACAATATCAGCCCTTCGTTCCTGTCCAGCGTCATTCCCACGCTCCAGCTGTTTACAAACAGCAGCAGAGGATTTCCTTTCAAATCCTGAATCTTTTTCATATCGGAGGTTCCTGTCAGTTTTTCCATGTCGATATCCTTATTTTCAATCCAGCGAATATGCTCATATGGAAGATTTTCCAGACGGATATCCACATTGTATTCGTTTTCCAGACGGTATTTCAACACATCGAACTGAAGAACGCCCACAACGCCCACAATGATTTCCTCCATTCCCGTATGGTACTCCTGAAAAATCTGAATGGCTCCTTCCTGGGCAATCTGGGTAATTCCTTTGACAAACTGCTTGCGCTTCATGGTGTCAAGCTGTCTCACTCTGGCGAAATGCTCCGGCGCAAAGGTGGGGATTCCCTCAAATTCAAATTTATTTCCCCCGGTGAGAATGGTGTCGCCAATGGAAAAAATACCGGGGTCAAACACGCCGATAATATCTCCCGCATAAGCCTCTTCCACCATCTTCCGCTCCTGAGCCATCATCTGCTGAGGCTGGGAAAGGCGCATTTTTTTATTTCCCTGTACATGAAATACTTCCATGCCCGCCTCAAACTTCCCGGAGCAGATACGCATAAAGGCGATTCTGTCCCGGTGGGCCTTATTCATATTTGCCTGTATCTTAAATACAAAGGCAGAAAAATCCTGAGAAAAGGGATTGATTGTTCCGGTATCCGCTTTTCTGGGCAGGGGAGAGCTGGTCATCTGCAAAAAATGCTGCAGAAAGGTCTCCACACCGAAATTAGTCAGAGCAGAACCGAAAAATACCGGAGAAAGTTCTCCTTTTGACACCAGTTCCATATCAAACTCCGCACTGGCTCCGTCCAGCAGTTCAATTTCTTCTTCCAGCACCGCCTTATAGTCCTCCCCAATCTCCGCTGCCAGAGAAGGGTCGTCCAGGGCAATATCCTTTTCTACTCCTTCTTTTGTGCCTTTTAAGGTATCGGCAAAGGTCATGACCTTTTTCGTATTCCGGTCATAAACACCCTTAAAATTCTTTCCGGAGCCTATGGGCCAGTTAATGGGACAGGTGGCAATTCCCAGCTCCTTTTCAATTTCATCCAGCAGTTCAAAGGTATCGTTAGCGTCCCGGTCCATCTTGTTGATAAAGGTAAAAATGGGGATATGGCGCATTACGCATACCTTAAACAGTTTTCTGGTCTGAGCTTCCACACCTTTGGAACCGTCAATCACCATCACGGCAGAATCTGCAGCCATCAGCGTCCGGTACGTGTCCTCTGAAAAGTCCTGATGGCCAGGCGTATCCAGAATATTGATGCAGTAACCGTCGTAGTTAAACTGCAGCACGGAAGAGGTAACGGAAATACCCCTCTCCTTTTCAATCTCCATCCAGTCTGATACCGCATGGCGGGCAGTTGCCTTTCCTTTCACGGAACCTGCAAGATTAATGGCGCCTCCGTAAAGAAGAAACTTCTCTGTCAGGGTGGTTTTTCCCGCATCCGGATGGGAGATTATGGCAAAGGTACGTCGCTTTTCTATTTCTTTTTCTAAATCCGGCAAAACAGTTCCTCCATTTCTCCAATCAGTTCACCAAACGTTTTCAGTGCCTCCTGAATGGGCTCTTTGGTGGTCATATCCACCCCTGCATCCTTCAGAAGGTCAATGGGGGATTTGCTGCATCCGCCGCTTAAAAATTTCAGATAACGCTCCACAGCCGGCTGCCCTTCTTCCAGAATCTTTTTACTGAGGGCCATGGACGCCGCAAAGCTGGTGGCATACTGATATACATAGAAATTATAATAAAAATGAGGGATTCTCGCCCACTCAATGGCAATTTCTTCATCTGCCTTCACAGCTTCTCCGTAATACTGCACATTCAGGTCATAATAGAGCTTTTTCAATGATTCTGCTGTCAGAGCTTTGCCCTTTTCCACCATCTCATGGGTCAGAAGCTCAAATTCCGCAAACATGGTCTGACGGTACAGGGTGGTGCGGAACTGCTCCAGAAAATAATTGATGAGACTGGCTTTTTTCCTGTTATCTTCGGTATGGTTCAAAAGATAATGCATCAGCAGCGCCTCGTTGCAGGTAGAAGCCACTTCCGCCACAAATATTTTGTAATCACTGTCAAACACATTGTTATGTTTTGCAGAATACCAGGAATGCAGCGCATGTCCCATTTCATGGGCAAGGGTAAATTCCGAATCCATATTGTTCTGATAATTCATCAGCACATAGGGATGGAGGTCATAACATCCGGCAGAATAGGCGCCGCCCCTTTTATTTTCATTTTCATATTTGTCAATCCACCGGTTTTCAAATCCCTGTTTCAGCACGCCCACATAATCTTCTCCCAGTACTTTAAGGGCTTCCAGGATTTCCTGCTGTGCCTGTTCAAAGGGAACATGCTCCGTCTCCTGCGGAACCATGGGTACATAAATGTCATACATGTGAAGTTCTTCCACGCCCATGAGTTTTTTACGCAATGCCATATAATCATGCATGTAATGGATGTTTTCATGGACAGCTTCAATCAGATTGTAATACACTTCTTTCGGCACATTGTTGGCGTCCACTGCCGCTTCCATGGAAGTATTGTACTTTCTGGCTTTTGCGTAAAAATAATTGCCTTTGGCCCTGCCTTCGTAAAGGGAGGCAAAGGTATTCTTATACTGCTCATACCGGGCATAGTAAGCCTGAAAAGTCTCTTTGCGCACCTGTACATCCTGGCTTTCCAGCAGAGGAATAAACCGTCCGGTGCTGACTTTTACCAGTTCTCCCTCTGCATCTTTTACCGTTGGATGTTCAAAATCCGCATTGGTAAGAAGGCTGTAGGACTTGTCCACAGCAGTACCCATCTCCCGCGAAGCTGCCAGCAGTTCTTCCATCTCCGGAGACAGGGTATGGTCTTTTAATCTGCGCAAATCGTCAATAGTCACTCTGTAACCGGCAAGTTCCGGTGTTTCCCGGTAAAACTGCTGTATTTTTTCTTCCTCCATGGCTGCAATCCAGGTATCTGCAGGGGCAGTCACCGTCCCGTATTTGTGGTAAATTCCCATTATTTTTCCGCTCAGGGCCTGGTAATTGTCATCTGCGGTATCCACATCTTTGCTCCGCTCTGACCAGGTAATGGTTCTTTCCAGAAGAATCGTAGTCTGTTCCAGCTTTTTAAAATATTCCAGCAGATGTTCTCCTGTCTCTGTCAGATAATCCTCAGTGAAATCCTTTAATTCTTCTATCATCTGCTCCAGACGGCCAGCGTCTTCCAGAAACAGCTCCGCCGATTCGTATAAATCCTCTACCGCCCAGGTGTCTTCTTTTGCCACCTGGCTTCTCTTTAATAATTCTTTTGCCATAATGTATGCTCCTCCATTTCTGTTTCAGCACCGATTATATCACACTTCACCGGCCTTTGTCACCTGTCTGAACTGTTCAGCAGTTCAGCAATTTCCCGTAAATACATAATCCAGATATTTTCCCGCCGTTTCCGCCAGGCGGTACACCTGCCGTACCGAAACTGCCTTTCGGTCTGACATCTGATACCGGGGGAAAAACCGGGTCACATGGAGAGGAATCTTCCTGTCTATGGAAGCAATCCACCGGGCTTCTTCCTCCATCTCCGCCGCACTGTCGTTCTGTCCCGGAACAATCAGCGTAGTCAGTTCCACATGGCAGGCAGCAGCGGCCTGTATGATAAACCGCTGCACCGTCTCCAGATCTCCGCCCAGCTTCCGATAAGTTTCTCTGCGGAAAGATTTCAAATCAATGTTCATGGCATCCATAAACGGAAGCAGCTCCTGCAGCACGTCCGCAGAAGCTGTCCCGTTGGTGACCAGCGCATTTTTCATGCCGGCGGCTTTACTGAGCCTGGCGGCGTCCCGCACATATTCCCAGCCCACCAGAGGCTCATTGTAGGTAAATGCCAGACCCATATTTCCTTCCCTCTGACAGGACATTGCCCGTTTCACCAGAGCCTGAGGAGAAAGAACCATAGTCTCCGCTTCTCCTTCTCCCGCCATGGAAATCTGATGATTCTGGCAGAAAGGACATTTTAAATTACAGCCAAAACTGCCCACTGAGAGTATTCTGGCTCCCGGATGGAACATCTTCAGCGGCTTTTTCTCGATGGGATCCAGCGCCAGAGAAGTAATTCGCCCGTAATTGCCGCAAACCACCGCTCCGTTTACATTCTTCCTTGCACCGCACATGCCCCACTGGCCGGGCGCCAGCCTGCAGCCGTGAAAACACACCTGACAAACCGCCTCTTTCATAAACCGGATTCCTCCTTTTTACACATGGCGCACCACCTCAAACCGCTCCAGCTCCACCGTTTCGTCACTTCCTATGCCTGCTTTCTGCCTGGCGATGGCAACCTGCTGCTCCACCGTATCCACACCATCCAGATTGGGCAGCAAAAGCCCCCGGCGGCGGCCCTTTGTCACAACCACGCCGTACCGTTTTACATCCAGCTGCTCCAAAGAAGTGACCGGCTCCAGTTCTCCCAGTACGTCCACACTGATGGAAAGCTGCTCCAGTTCTTCCTCCCTGACCGGATTAAATCTGGGGTCCCGGACTGAAGCACTGACGGCATTTTCCACAATTTCCTCGGCTATGGAGCCATACACTGCCTGAATGGTTCCAATGCAGCCCCGAAGCTGTCCCGCTTTTTTAATGGAGACAAAAACCCCCGCCCTGTTATGACACATTTCCTCCGGCAGCCCTGCAGGCAGCGCCGGCTTCCTGCCTGTACGGACATAAGTTTCGATTACATTCCGTGCAAGACCTGCATAATCATCTTCCTTAACTCTCTGTTCCATCCTTCATCACCTCATATGCACAAATACCATATCCCACCCCGAAAGGCCCTTCATAAGAAAGGCGCCGGGGCGTAACCTTTACCTGCTTCAAAGCCCCTGCCATCATGACAAAAGAGCGGTGTCCGCATTCTCCTGCCCGTTCACAGAAAGACTCGTCAAATGTCAGCAGTTCCGGAAAGTTTCCTTTTCCCATGATCTCCATCACGCGCCGGTCATATTCCGGCCCTTCTTTCTGATATCCGTAAGGCCCGTCCGGTTTCAGCCTGTGCGAAAGATCCCCGCTGGCTATCAGCACCGTCCGTCTGTCCAGTTCCTCCGCTGTCTCCCATATTTTCTGTCCAAGCTGATCATGCACCGATAAGGGCAGGCCGGACAGCCCCATCCGAACCAGCCGGTACGACGTCCGGTACTGATTCACAAAATACAGGGGCACCATGGTTCCGTGGTCCAGTTCTCTGCTCCGCTCTCCCTCAGTCCCGGCAGGCAGGCCTGCAATTCTGGCCTTTCTGCAGAGGTGTTCCACAAATTCCGTATCATAAGGCACCCGCATTTTCACCTGTCCTGCCTGAAACCGGCCAAAATCCCCTCTCCCGCCTGTTCCCGGCGATATATGAAAATAATCCGCATACATGGTCTGATGGGGTGAAATCAGCACAATAACCTCCGGCTTTAACCGGCCGATACTGCGTCCCACCTCATGGTATGCGTCTATGGTATTCTGAATATTCTTTTCCTGCCCTCTGCCCACCTCCGGTACAATCAGCGGCGGATGAGGAACCATATATGCACCTGCAATCATATGTCTCCCTTCTGAAGCCTGAACAGCTTCCTGCGTACAAAAATATAACAAACCATATGGACTGCCCCGGTAAGCACCCAGGATACCGGATAGGAAATATACAGCACCCACAGGCTGCGGTGACTCTGAAATACCGTAAAAATCCAGAGAATACGGAACCCGCAGGCTCCCAGCAGAGATACAATCATGGGCAGAAACGCATAGCCCAGTCCCCGCAGTTCTCCCACCATTACATCCATGATTCCGCAGAGACAGTAGGTGGTGCAGATTACTGACAGCCGCAGCAGACCTACCTCAATTACCCCTGCATCCGAAGAATAAATGCCCAGAAGCTGATTCCCACACAGGTATGCCGACCAGCCCATGACAATCCCCACTGCAGTTACCATGGTAAGACATTCCAGCAGCACTTTTCCAATCCGTTTATAATTTCCCGCACCAAAATTCTGGCTGGTAAAGCTCAGAGCTGTCTGGTGGCAGGCGTTCATGGCCATATAAATAAACCCTTCGATATTCTGAGCCGCCGTATTGCCCGCCATGGCCACGGAGCCAAAGGAATTGACCGAAGACTGTATCAGCACATTGGACAGAGAAAATATCGTTCCCTGCAGCCCTGCCGGAAGGCCGATGCGCACAATCTGCATGACTTTTTCCTTTTTCATCCGCAGCTTTTTCCATTCCACCCGGCAGCCGCCCTCCATATGCATCAGACAGCGCAGAATCAGGCCTGCCGATACCACCTGGGAAATCACAGTGGCCAGCGCCACTCCGGCCACGCCCAGATGAAATCCAATCACAAATATCAGATTCAGAATGATATTGACTACACCCGCCCCAAACAGATAATATAAAGGCCGCTGGGTATCTCCCACCGCCCTTAAAACTGAACTTCCGAAATTATACAGCAAAATCACCGGCATTCCCGCAAAATAGATTCGGATATACAGAACCGCCTGGCTCAGCACATCATGCGGCGTTCCCATAAGCACCAGAATCCGGGGCGCAACCGCCATGCCGAACACCATCAGCCCCAGGCCGCAGACCAGGCTCAGTACAACGGCGCTGTGTACCGTTTCGCTGATATCCTCCTCTCTTTTCGCTCCGTAAAATCTTGCAACCAGCACGTTTGCTCCCACGGAAAACCCGATAAACAGGTTGGTCAGCATATTGATAAGGGAAGCATTGGCCCCCACCGCCGCCAGGGCGGTGCTTCCCGCAAATCTTCCCACCACCACCATGTCTGCCGCATTAAACAGAAGCTGCAGAATACTGGAAATCATCAGCGGCACGGCAAACAGCAGGATTTTTGAAAACAGGGGGCCGCTGCACATGTCTATTTCATAAGATTTTCGTTTCATCAGAACAAACTCTCTCCCTGGATTCTCTTTTCTGTGCCATTTATTCCAAAGTATGAAAGAACCGTTGCTCCGATATCGGCAAAGGTGGGTCTGGTGCCGAAATTTCTGCCTGACAAAACAGCAGCTCCATACATGACCAGAGGCGTATATTCTCTGGAATGGTCCGTAGAAGGAGTGGACGGGTCGCAGCCATGATCCGCTGTAATCATCAGAATATCCTCTTTCCGGAGTTTTCTCAGAAGTTCCGGCAGCCGCTGATCAAAATATGTCAGGGCCCTGGCATATCCGTCCACATCATTCCGATGGCCGTAAAGCATGTCATAATCCACCAGATTGACAAAACACAGCCCCTCAAACTCCCGGTCCATCCACCGGAGCGTCTTCTCAATTCCATCTTCATTTCCTGCGGTTCTTACAGAATCTGTCACGCTTTTTCCTGCAAAAATATCATAAATCTTCCCTACGCCCAGCACTTCCCGGCCTGTTTCTTTCAGCTGGTCCAGCATGGTAACAGCCGGAGGCTCCAGAGAAAAATCGTGGCGTCTTACGGTACGCCGGAAATTTCCCGGCTCTCCTTCAAAGGGTCTTGCAATCACCCTTCCTACTCCGTGAATTCCCGTCAGCAGTTCTCTGGCTGTCTGACAGTACTCATACAAGGTTTCCACCGGAATCACATCTTCATGGGCCGCCACCTGAAAGACGGAATCCGCGGAGGTATACACAATCAAATCTCCTGTTTTCATGTGTTCCTGTCCGTAATCCCGGATGACTTCCGTGCCGGAATAAGGCCGGTTGCAGAGCAGGCCCCGCCCTGTCCTTCTGGAAAATTCCTCTGTGATTTCCGCCGGAAATCCTTCCGGGTAGGTGGGCAATGGCTGTTTTGAAATGATTCCCGCAATCTCCCAGTGTCCGATGGTGGTATCTTTCCCCCTGGAGGCCTCCGTCATCCTGGCAAAAGCACCCAGGGGAGCCTTCACCGGCTCCCCAAAGTCTGCACCATCAATATTAAACAATCCCAGTTCCGCCATATTCGGCATGGAAAAATACCGGCTTTTGGAAGCCGCTTTCAGAGTATTGCTTCCCTCGTCCCCGAATGCTGCTGCATCCGGCATTGCTCCCATTCCCACACTGTCCAGTACAATCAAAAAAATTCGTTTCATTTTATCCTCTCTATTCTTTCACTCTGTCCAGTTCGATAAGATTTATGCCGGAAGACATCAGGAAAACTTTTAATTCCACGTATCTTATCTTCATGGCTTTATAGGATTCAGAATTTTTCTCGGCCAGCAGCATGTAACTTTGCAGCCTG
>Ga0137307_101755_pt1 | contig 17499 bp, 10 predicted proteins | sample NAcewD2O_March_2_FD_97180 | JGI IMG/M metagenome (GOLD analysis project Ga0137307, IMG submission 97180) | Mouse cecal microbial communities from Vienna, Austria - N-Acetylglucosamine amended D2O_March | ecosystem: Host-associated > Mammals > Digestive system > Large intestine > Cecum | place... | reverse complement strand
CTTCTGTGCGATCTTTACCTTGTGCGCGTTCCACCTATAAGCGACGGACTGCGCGTAAGCGTCCGTTTCCTTTGTTATTACGATCACGCCGTATTCGCCGACGTCTTCCGGCAAAGCCGAGTATTTTGCGACAACTTCGTCATACGTCATGCCGGAAATACTGTCGTACGTTCTTCCGTCGAAACCGTAATAATATAAAAAATACGGAACGCCTATTTCCCCGTCGGCAAGCCCGTCCTGACCGTCCTGATTTTTGAGTATGTAATTCCTGCCTCCAAGCGTCGCCTTTACCGTAGGTTCGGCGGTAGGGCTGTCGCCGTAGATCCATTCGTCGTTACCGTTTCCGTACTCGAGCGAAAGTTCGAAAACACCCTTGTTTATAACAAAATGATACGTTACGGTATATTCATCGTTTCTTACGATATTGGATTCTCCGATAACGTCTCTAAACCGATATACGCCGTCCTTGCCCTCGTCGAGCGTCACTTTAATATCGAACTCGCCGCCCGACTTAAACGCAATATCCACTTTACCGTCTTTATCAGAGCCTATTTCTACGTGCGATGCGGAAGCCCCATCCGCAGTTACAGTCATTCCGGCGTTTATTCCCGAAAGAGTTATAACGCAATTCTCACTGTAATCCTTCTCGAATTCGTCGGGGCGCGGATAATCGATAGGCGCCTGAACAGGCGTAAATCTGAGAATTTTGCTCGGATTATTTGACCCGTTATGCACCGTTATTCTTGCCGCAGCGGCGTCCTTCGGCACTTTATTGTCTGCCGTATCGGGTATTACAACATTGCTTTTATCGTAATAAACTATAGATTTATAAATAGGCGCGGTGGTATCATACGAAATATCGGTCAAATAATAGTTCGCAGTGTCGAATCCGTCGTTGTATTCTACATTGATGAAAAATCCCGAGTAATCGAAATCGTACGTCATTGTCTGTTGAGGAATGCCGATCGCAGATATGCTTCCCCATGTTTCGGGTTCTTTATAGATGATACCCGTGACCGTCAGAGCGCGGTTTATGACCCTGCCCTGCGGCGTTTCATACGACACCGTTATATCCTTATCGTACGTCCAATCCTCGCCGGTGTGTGCAGCCAAAATCGCGGATGTTGGCGCAAGCGTTCCCGATAACGTACGGTCGCTGATCGTTCCGCCGACAGACCCGTCGTTATAAACAGGCGTTACGACTATATAAGACGATAGATCGTCTATAGACGTATACGAATAAACATCAATATCGGGCTTATTGTATTCGGTTTTAATATCGACTACAGTTTTACTCTCGAACGGAACGGATATCCCGTCGGTATAAGAAGTTCCGTTTGCAAGCGTAACGGTAAGCGAAACGGAATTTGTCCCGACGTTAGTCGAACCGCTCGCGCTTGCCATCGCATTTTTAAGCGCCGCGTTTTCCGACACGATCTCGGCAGTACCGCCCGAACCGACAAACACCGCCGTATCGACTGAATTATCGTAAAAAATATGCACGACGAGCGACGCAAATACGGACGGTTTGTTATCGTCGAAAAACGGCATGCCGTCCACAAACGCGCTGTACTCGCCTTTCTTATAATATCCGTTTTCGTATGTAAGATCGGGCAACAGATTAAGAGCTATGCCCGTTACGATCGATTGTTTAACGTCGGTCAACTTTACGTCAACGGTTGCTTTATCGTATACTTCGCTGTCGAAAGTAAGCGTGGCGATAGCCGAACTGCCTGCGATAAGCGACGGAAGCGTAACGGAATAAAGCTGACGGTTTACCGGTATTACAGTACCGTCCGCCAAAGTGCCCGTAACGGTCAAACTGTTTTTTATCGTTTTATCGGTATTATCGTCAGACACCGCCGCAGCCACAGCCGTTACTGTTTCGAAAACCGGCAAGTCGTCCGCTATCGTCAGTTGCACTGCGGACGAAGTAAGCGTTTTGCCTTGAACGGGCACGCAAACGGTAACTTCGAGTTTTTCGGGATTGACCGAAAAATCAAGCTTTTCGATTTCGCCCAAGCCCTCGGCAGTCACATAAAATTCATCGGGCGAAAGCACGAACGTTTTGCCGTTGTAGTTGCCTGTAACCACGAGGTTTTCCTTAATGCCGTAACCCGTGGAAAATCCGTTGTAAAACAGTACGCCGTCGTCAAAAAGCTTGGCGCTTACAGCGGTGTAATTGCGATACGGCGTAGTATCGGCGGCGCTGTTTACAGCCGTGCCGATCTCGGGCGTTTCATGCAACGCCAATGAACGACCGTTTCTCGGCTTTACAAAAACCGCTATCGCCGCTATAACGCAACAGCATAAAACAATGCTCGCCATTACCGCTATAACAGTACGCAACGAAATTTGCTGATGTTTATTCATACTTACTCCTTAAACCCCGATCCTATTTACGATAATTGTTGTGTAGCCTAAAAAACCGAAACATATATGCTCGATCATTTTCACAATTATTGAATTTTATTATTTATACGCCCGAAATTATTTGAACGCACTATCATTCCTTTTCCAACTCGGCATTAAGCTTTCTTAAATTTTCGCGTTCGACTGCTATAAGCTGCGAATACGTGCGAAAATATTCCGCGTCCGCTTTGGTCGGTACGGTATTGTTAAGATACGCTTCGAGTATCGCCGACTGCGAACGCGTGCGCTTTTTCTCAAGCTCGTCTATTTCTTGTTTACTTGCCTCGATAGCCTTTTTAAGAATACTCTTCTTTGACATAGTGTTCTCCCTGCGACAGTTCCGCACTGTCGATAAACATTTCTTCCTTTTATATATTATTGCAAAACAAAAATTGAGTATCTAAATACTCAATTCCCCACAATAATATTACATATATTCTCCGCTTGCCGACAGTTTTACACGAAATTTGTATGATTACGGCATTTTTTAAGTTATTTTGACGTCAATACCGATTGTTAAATATATATTGCCGCGAGCTGTCGCCGCAACGATTTTTCGCAACGCATAAAAATCCCCGTATTTATCAATGATACGGGGATCCCGAAAATTCAGTAAAATAAACCCTCCGAAATAATTATGTATTTCGGAAACCGTCTAAGTCGATATTTACATAGAAAACCAATAATATTATTGTGGAGCAGAGTTAGCGCGTTCGAGTTCTTCTTTGTACTTACCGATCACGAGTTGTGCTATATAATCACGCGTTTCGTTGTTTATGGGATGCGCGATATCACGGAATTCGCCGGTGCCCAATCGCTTATTGGGCATTGCGACAAAAAGACCTCCCTCTGTTTCGACCACACGCAGATCATGCACGACAAAACATCCGTCGATAGTGATGGAAGCTGCCGCTTTAAGCTTGCCGGGTTCTTTTACGAGGCGGAGTCTTACCTCGGTGATTTCCACAATCTTCCTCCAAAAATAAATTGCGACCGTATAAATTTTAACATATTTATCAAACAAAATCAATAGGTTTGTCAAATTTTTTTGGTAATTACGTCTATTATTTGACGTTATTAACGAATTTTGTCGTAAAACGGACTATTTTGCCGACGGTGTACAAGCACTGTCTTCCGTGGCTATGCATATATAGCGAGTATGAGAATTCATTTTGTGGGAATTTCAGGCGTATCCATGCGCGCGCTTGCGGACGCCGCAGCTTCGCGCGGTCATACGGTCACGGGTTCGGACAACACTATCGGCGGACACTCTCCCGATAATGTGATCGGCGCAGACCTTGTAGTATATACCAACGCCGTGCCGCAGGATAACTGCGAACTTGTTTACGCACGGGAACACCGCATACCGATCATCGAGCGCGCGGCATATCTCGGCGAACTGTCGCGCACTTACGGAAAAGTGATAGCAGTTGCCGGCTGTCACGGGAAAAGCACGACGACGGCGATGCTCGGCAACGCATTCGGCAGTCGTCTGGCTACGGTACATGTCGGCGTTAAAGACGGATCTAAAGTAGGTTCCGATAAATTTTTCATTACCGAGGCGTGCGAATACCGAGCAAGTTTTCTAAATCTGTCCCCTGACATCGGCGTTATCCTTAACGTGCAGTACGATCATCCCGACTACTATCGCAACGAAGAACAGCTTATCGACGCATACAAACAATTTTGCCGAAATTGCAAAAAAGTTATAGTCAATGCCGACGACGAAATTTGCAAAGGATTAACGCCCCACCCTATCACTTTCGGCATGACGGCAGGCTGTGACTACCGCGCCGAAAACATAACGGTAAAAAACGGCATGCGGTCGTTCGCTCTTACGGGCAAACGCCGCGCAAAAGTCAATTTATCCGTCGCAGGCGAACATAACATATATAACGCGCTCGCCGCGATTGCCGCGGCATGCGAAAGCGGACTGTCGCTGACGGATATTTTACCCGGGCTCGGCAGATTTACGGGCATAGCGCGACGGTTCGAGCATAAAGGTCTTGCCTACGGCAAAACCGTATTTACCGACTACGCCCACCATCCGACCGAAATTCAGGCTACGATCGCCGCGGCTAAAGAAATATTCCCGTCTGTAGCAGTGGTGTTCCAGCCTCACACATACAGCCGCACTCAATCGCTGATGGATGATTTCGCCGCAGCCCTCGAGCATGCCGACACTGTAGTGCTTGCGCCTATATTTTCGGCGCGAGAAAACCCGATCGACGGAATAACGTCGCACGCGCTCTGTCGAAAAATAGTTCAAACGAAAGAAAAGGCGTACTGTTTCGACACATTTGCCGAAATAATAGAATACTGTAAATCCATAAAAGAAAAAGCGCTCATTTTCATGGGCGCGGGCGATATCGACAAAGCAGCCGAAATGTTTGTAAGGTCTTACGTTCCCGATCAATAAGCAAAATCGGTGTAAAGCATTATCGCGCCTACTGCCGCGACGATGCACGCGAATATAACGGCGAAAATAACATTGCGTTTCAGAGTAAACTCAATGCCTGCGCAAAACACTGTAGCAAGCGTGCAATAATTCCGCGCATTATTTATGCTTACAGCTGCCGCCGTAGGGATAATGCCCGTCATATTATTGATATACACAATGAGCATCAGTATGAGCGTTGCTATACCGAACAGCCCCGTAAAGATATTTATTATTTTATTCAATAACCTTCCGGCGATCACGACGCACCTCTTTCCTATCCGATTTACATGTATTGTATAGATTATCGACTGATTTGTCAACTTCAATCAGTCCGCGCGTTCGATATCTAATGTACTTTTAATCTCTTTCTTATTCTTGCCGCGCAAAACTTTAAAAAATTCCCTGATCGGCGCAAGGCAACTGTCTTCGAGCACGCCGCCCACCACTTCGGCACGGTGATTTAGTTTTTCGCACCGCGCCACGTCGAGCGCCGAACCGCACGCCCCGAACCGAACGTCGTACGCCCCGAACACTATGCGTTTTATACGCGAATACACCACCGCTCCGGCGCACATGACGCACGGCTCGAGCGTAACGAACAGTTCGCAGTCGGACAAGTTCCACCGTCCGAGTTTTTTGGACGCCTCTCTGATAGCGATTACTTCTGCATGCCCCGTAGGATCGTTATCCGTCGTGCGCGCATTCACGCCCCTGCCCACTATTTCGTCGCCGCAAACGACTATAGCGGCAACAGGCACTTCGCTCTCGGGACAGTTTTTCAAAACCTCGATCGCAGCGCGCATATATTCGATATCGCGCGGCGAATATTTTTCCTGTATTTGTTGACCGTTATCCATAGTATCCTTTGAATTATAGAATTTATTTATACCGAACCATATCTATCGCAAGATATCCAATATAAACCTCGGCAAATCAGCATTTTTAGCTATATCCTCGGCAAAGTCGCTCGGCGAAAACGGGTGATCGCCTTTTTTTATTAGCTCTATCGTGAACGCCGGAATACCCAAACGCATAACGCAATAATCTTTATACCCTCCGGCCGAATTCAAATGCCCGTCCACTTTTTTAACGTCTATCCTGTTCGCAATGAGCTTGGCAAGTCTGCAGTCGCGCTTTCTCGCGGTCGCTTTTTGAAAGAATTCCCAATACAGTTCTCCGCCCATACAGTGATAACTCACGGTCGCGGCAGGCATGACCTTTCGCGTAAACTCGACAAGCGCGCGGCTCTCCGGCTCGCTCTGCGGCGAAGCCCCGATATAATCGGACGGAGCAACGTACCGCTTGTTCTGCGCGCCGCTGCCCCAGTTCGCGTCGAAGTTACAGTTAAGGTCGACGCCGTTCGCATTGGCTTTCCAATATCGGTGCGACGATATAAAGCTCTCGAGCGTTTCGCTGCCGCGCGCGATCCCCTGTTCGAAAAACAACGCGCCGTCGGGATTGACAAGAGGAATAAAATACGCTCCGCCGTGAGTTCCGCAAAATTTATCGATCTGCTCGAGCACAACAAGCGCGGTATAGCATTCGCGCGCATGTATAGCCGCCGTCACTATTATCTGCGGCGGCAAATAACTTCCGCAGTGCGCGCACAAAATATCCCTGCCGCATACGCTTTTGCCGATAACCGACACATCGGCTTTACTTCCCGATACCGTCGCTTGCACATGTTCGAATATGTTCATTAAAACAGTATATGAGAAATATCGATCGAGAATTCGTCGTCGCCCGTTATCAAACGACAAACGTACGCAAATCGACGCTCATGCCTATGACTTTATTCTATTATCACTCCGTCGCGCCCGAATAAATCTTTGGCGCGAGCAATATCTTCCTGACGCAAGTCGTCGTCCGTCCGCTCTATACGCGCGCGCTTTACTATTCCTATCGCGTCGAGCGTATCGTTGAGCACGGCAATAACGTCAGGCTCGCTCATTTGCAAAAACGCTTCGTCGGGCGCAACAAACCCGATAGCGTCGTCGCGCTCCTTGGCAACCACGCCGCGAGCAAGCAACTGCCGCACACGTCCGGCTCGACGATCGGCGCTGCGCCGTAGCGCACCGGCTATTTTGCCGAGCAACTCCAATCCCGACATAGTCTGTGCGCTCAAATGCCTGAATTCGCCTTCGTCGGCGCTTGTCGCTTTAACGGACGAAACAACCGTACGATTATTCGGAACAGACGGCGGCGGCGAAAAGTTCATTTCCGCAGGCGGCGGTATGAATTCGTCGGGCGGCGGCGGTATATAATCGTCCTCGCGCGCCATACCGTTGCCGTGCGGCGATTTAACCTCGACGCGCGATCCGCTCTGAGTACGCGGCTCGATCCTATCGGGCGCGCTTTCCGCAGGCGCGATTACTTTATTTTTTTTTTGCTCCGAAGGTATCCCGTCGGAGTTGCTCTCAAGCGCGTCTAAGCGTTTAAGGATATCGTCGTTACGGCGCGCGCCGCAAACGAGTTTAACAAGCGCCGTTTCGATAAACACTCGCGGAGCGACCGAATACTTTAAGCCGTTTTCAGCCGCGCCGAGTTCTTCGAGCATATACGCGATATCGCGCATATCGTATTTTTCGGCAGTATCGCAAATCTTTTCGAGCGCAGCGCGGTTGGCGTTTATTATGCCGTTAAAAGCATTGGCGCGGCCTACCGACTTGGCAACAAGAACGTTGCGCGTATAGTCGATCAACTGACGGCAAACAGCCGACATGGATCTTCCGCTCGACGCAAGCATATCCACGCAGTTAAGAACGCCCGAAAGATCCTTTTCGGCAATGCGGCAGAACAGCTCGGATATCGCTTCGGTTTCTCCGGCGCCTGTAAGTTTTAGCACGATATCGGACGTTATTTCTTCAGCCGCCGACGCCAGCGTATCCGCAACGGACAGCGCATCGCGCACGCTGCCCTCGCCGAGCCGTGCGATCTCTTCGACCGCGTCGGGCGTATACTTGATGCCCTCGAGATCGTAAACGTGCGCAACGTGTTTGGCAAGTATGTCTGTCGGCACGAGTTTGAAATCGAACCTTATGCACCGTGACAGAATAGTCTGCGGCAGCTTTTGCGGTTCGGTAGTCGCAAGAATGAATATCACATGCTCGGGCGGCTCTTCTATCGTCTTTAACAGCGCGTTAAACGCACCGCCCGTAAGCATATGCACTTCGTCTATGATATACACTTTGTATTTGCACGCGACGGGCAGATATTTTACCTTTTCGCGTATATCGCGCGCGTCGTCCACGCCGTTATTGGACGCGGCGTCCATCTCGATAATATCCACATTATCGCTCTCGAGCTTTTTACACACCTCGCATTCGCCGCAGGGACTGCCGTTCACGGGATGCATGCAATTAACGGCACGCGCAAAAATACGCGCGCACGACGTTTTGCCTACGCCGCGACTGCCCGTAAATAAATACGCATGCCCGATCCGCCCGAGCTTTATCTGATTGGTAAGCGTTGTGATTATCGGGTCCTGTCCGATAACGTCCTCGAACCGCTTAGACCTGTACTTTCTGTAAAGTGTCGCCATGCTTTAAGTATAAAACAATATACGGCTTTTGTCAAGGACTAATTACATCACGTTCGGCGGCAGGCTCGGATTGGGCATATTTATATCTTTGGCTTTGATTTTCTTTTTAAGCGCTGTTTTTTCAAGCAGTCCGCCGAGCGTATACAACAGCGCCGGCAGTACGGTAAGCACGCATATGACCGAAATAAGCGTGCCTGTGCCGAGAGTTATCCCCATCGACGATATCAACGGATCGCTCGTCAAAAACCCGACCAAAAACGCCGCGACGGTCATTATCGTGCCCGACGTCATTATCGTAGGGAACGACGCAGAGATTGCCTCGGTGACCGCCGTTTCGCGCGGCATAGTAGCCGAAAGCTGTCTGAACCTGTTGGTCATGAGAATGGCATAGTCTATCGTAGCGCCCATTTGGATCGCGCTTGCTATCAGGTACACGAAAAAGAACATATTCCTGCCTATCATAACGGGCAAGGAGAAGTTTATGAATATAGCGCCCTGAATCACCAAAACAAGCACGATCGGTATGCCCCACGATCTGAACGTGATACACAAAATAACAAATATAAACGCGATAGTCAACAGCGTTATAAGAACATTGTCGTGCTTGAACGAAGAATTCAGATCGTAAGCGCTCATGCTCGATCCTGCGAATATAGCTGTCGGGCAAATGCTTTTGACTTTGGGCGTAAGCCGTTCTATAAGCTCGAACGTTTCTTTGTCTTCCACGCCTGCGGCAATATTGAACACAAGCCGCGCGTGATGCGTTCCCAAAAGCTGGGCGCGCCCGAATTCCAGCGTGTCCTTATACGCATTTATCATTTCGCCTGCCGCGCCGGCAACGGTACTGTCAGTCATTGCGAATTGCAAAACGTCTATAAGCGGCGCTTCGTAATTACCGAGATCGTCGGGACGGTCGCCTTTGTTAAGCGCATACAGTGCAAACAGCAAACTCGACACGTTCTGTTCTATGCCGAGCGCGTCCGACAAGTCTTTCGCGGTTACCGTATCGTTAAGATAGTACGCCTTGTCGGGAACTGAATGCGACGGCAACGCTATCGCCGCCCAACCGAGCGCGGACGTTATTAACGATTCTTCGCCGACAGTTTTTATAACGTCGCGCTGAATATCGTCGCTTACGTCGTTCGGTACAAGTATCACAAACATATTGCTCGCGCCGAAAATTTCGTCCGCTTCCCTTTGCGCTACTACCTCGGCTGTCGGACGCGACGTGTTTATCGTATTCTGACTGTAACAGAAAGTTATCGTTTGCGACAGCCATGCGCCCACGCCGAACAGCGCGGCGAACACCGCAAGCAATACGTACCGGGCTTTAATCACGCCCTTGCCGATAAAGCGTACCTTAGGCACAAGATTGCGGTGGCGTGTTCTATCCATAGGCTTAGTCAATAACAGCAGTATGCCCGGCATTAACAAAAACACTGTCAATAGCGAACAGATTATGCTCTTTGCAAGCACCATGCCGAGATCGAATCCCAATCCCAACTGCATGAACATTAGCGCGACAAGCCCCGATACTGTAGTGAGCGAACTCGACGCTATTTCGGGTATCGCCTTACCGAGCGCGGCGGTGAGCGCGGCTTTGGGTTCGCGCGGCTTTTTATCTTTTTCTTCGGTGAACCGATGACACAGGATTATCGCGTAGTCGATTGCGAGCGCCAACTGTAAGATTATACATACCGTATTGGATACGAACGATATTTTACCGAGCCAATAATTAGTACCCATGTTCAGTACAGCAGCAACAATAAATACTATAGGAAACGCCAAGACTTCGGCAAAGCTTTTGGACGTAAAAAGCAAAACTATAAGTATGACCGCCGCCGCTATCGCGATAATTATAACCATTTCTTCGGCAAGCGTATCCGCATAACTGTTTACAAGCGGAGTCGGTACACAGAACGGTTTACCGCTTTCGGTTATTATTTCGGTCACGCTGTTATATGCGGCAACGGCTTTGGGATCGTTACCGTCGCCCGTGAAAAACATAGAAAACAGCGCGTTGTTGTCTTTGAAATTGTTTTCGTTTGAGCTGTCGAAAGTAAAACCCGTAACGCCGTCCACAGCGCGAATAGCCGCGGCAAGCCCGTCCGCTTCCGATTTATCTATATCTTTAACAAGAACTGTAGCCGAACCGAACGACACAAACTCGTCTTTCATTATCCCGAGCGCTTGCGCCGTATCGGTATCGCTCGGCAAGTATTCCGCAATGTCGTATTCCACTTCTATCTTTGTCATGCCGAAAATACAGTACGCTATCAATACTGCAAACAAAACAAAAAACAACGGGAATTTATTTACTATAAACCGCGCTATCTTATTCATGACTGTATATTACTCTTTTCGTCGAAAAAACGCAAGCGATTGTAATGATAGGATGTAATTCGGAATGCGGAATCGAAAGATTTCTCCGCTGCGTTCGCTGACGCTCACCTCGGTCGAAATAACATATGGGTCGTGACGCGCTACAGTAGAAAGGACAAGCCCGACCATGTCATCCCGAGCTTGTCGAGGGATCTATAAAGTAATTCGGAATTATCGACCGCTATCGCGGTGAGTAAGATTTCTCCGCTCCGTTCGCTTGCGCTCACTTCGGTCGAAATGACATGAACGGGGTGTGCCACGCTACGGTCGAAAAGACATAGTGGCGTTCAATAAATTTCTAATGTAACAAAACTATTCGGATGCAACCTCCAACGAACAGTCTAAGTAAACACACGGCACTAAAATTTTCTTGCTTACTTCTTTTACAAAAGAAGTAAGTCATTCCGAGCGTAGTCGAGGAATCTATAAGATAATTTGGAATTCCTAATTAAAAATCCCTCATAGGTATACTTTCCGACAACTACGCAAATGCTAAACCAAAAGCACAAAAAGGATATCGCAATGAACTTACAAAAAGTCGCTATTATAGGTTGCGGAATGGTGGGCAGCTCCACTGCATTCGCGCTTGCGGAGAGCGGACTGTTTACTAACATGTTGCTTATAGACGTCAACCGCGACCGCGCCGTCGGCGAGGCAATGGACTTGAGCCACTGCCTGCCGTTTATCCGCCCCGTAGAGATCCGCGCCGGCAACTATTCGGATATATCAGACTGCGGAATTATTATAATCACCGCCGGCGTCGGGCAGAAACCGGGCGAAACTCGGTTGGACTGCATTAAAAAGAACACCGAGGTATTCCGCTCAATTATCCCGCAAATAACCGAATACAACCGCGACGCATTCCTTCTCGTTGTGTCCAACCCGGTAGACGTGCTGTCGTATGTGGCATACAAGCTGTCGGGCTATCCGCACAATCGCGTGTTCGGCAGCGGCACGGTATTGGATTCCGCACGGCTCAAATTTCTTGTGGGGCGGCGGCTCAACGTCAATCCAAAAAGCGTGCACGCATTCGTTATCGGCGAACACGGCGACAGCGAACTTGCGGTGTGGTCGAGCGCCAATGTAGGCGGAATAGAGCTTGACACGTATTGTTCGCACTGCGGTTATGAGCGTCACGACGAAAACCGTAAGGCTATAGAGAACGACGTTAAAAACTCGGCATACGAAATAATCAACCGCAAAGGCGCTACCTACTACGGAATCGCATGTGCAACCACGCACATATGCGCAAGTATAGTACGCGACGAACATTCAATAATGCCGGTAAGCACATTAGTCAACGGGCACTACGGTTTAAACGATATTTATATATCCGTCCCCGCGCTTATCGGCTCGGGCGGTGTGGAGGACGTTATCGACATCAACCTGTCGAAAACGGAAATGAACGCTCTGACCGACTCGGCGAGCACTCTCAGATCTGCGCTGCGCGAAATAGGATTTTAAACCGATATTAAGTATTTGTCGATCGCCGCATATAAAAAACGTTCCCTCGAGCATCAATACTCGAGGGAACGTTTTCATGTCATTATACTGCATACGCTTTTTCGGCGCGATCAGCCTCCGACGGACACCGCCGCAATGCCAACGTTAGCGCCGTATGTTTTAAACAGTCTGAACGTCAGTTCTTCTTCCGCTTCGGCAGATATATCGAAAGAAACCGCAAATGCTCTGCTGTCGTTCAATGTGTTTACATCCTGCCACAGCACCGCATGCGACGCCAGCAGATTGCCGTTCGAATCGATAACGGCAAGCCCGTACGTGGCGACGTACGCCGTTACGTAAAGCGTGACCGTTTTTACGTTTCTGTCTACCTTAACGGTCAGATCGCATTTATCGTCGGCTATAACGAAGTTGTTATGTCCGGCTCCGCTATCCAGATCGCCGTCTTTGCCTGCTGCCGTATCTATCTCGCCGTCGTTATCGTTCCACGTAATTGCGGCTTTATAATCCCAGCCCTTGTTTCCGTTAATGCCCGTTACGTCGCCGATATATCTCGTTTCGTCGTTGCCGAGCGCTTTACGGATATGCTTGGTATTGCCGTCGCCTTCACCGCCCGGAGCGTTTTCCACATGATATTTTATCCAATCGAGATCGCCCGTTTCCGAAAGATTGACTTTGCTGTTACCGACGCCCGTCAGCTCGAACGATCTGTTTTCGTTATAAGCAACCGTCGTCGCCGATTGGGTGACTTTGCTCATATCTACGATTGCTATTGCCATAAGTCGGCAATTGTCGCCTTCCTGCGCAGTGATCCTGAGCGTGAGCTCGGTCGTTTCGTCAGATACGGTATCGAAAATCACAAGCTCGCTTCTGCCGCCGCTCACCTTTTCGAGCGTGACCGATTTAAGCTCTTTTTCGCCGTCGTACAGCGCCGTTTTGTTTACCGTATTTTCCCAAGCGCCGGTATACACGCGGATCTCGTGATGTCCGATCGGCACGGTCACGGTAAATTCGTACTCGCTTCCGCAACTGTATTTTCTGAACGCCGCGTCGTCATACGAATTATTCTTGGGACTGCCGTCGGCAAAGTTGACGAACGCGCCGTAGCTGTTCTCTTCGCCTTTCTTGCCGCTGATATTGCCTTGAATCAAATCGGTCTTGCCGTTGGGAGAAGTTACTTCGTCGTACAGATAGTATTCCCAATAAACGACTTCGGGATTGGTAAGCTCCACCCAATCGCCTACAAAACTTCTATTCGAAACGTTTACGGCGACTTTAGGCGCTACCGATACTTTTACCGATAAAGTGCTGTTGCCGATCTTGACGTCTATCGTTGTTTCGCCTTCGGCAACGGCAGTTATAAGACCCGTATCGGATACCGTAGCGATGCCCGTGGAGTTCGAAGTATACTGCGCTTTGGCGGTAGATCCTACGGGGTTGGACGTAACTGCTATTTGATGTGTTTTTCCTGTAATGAGCGTCACGCTATCCGTATCGAGCGAATACTCGTAGTCGGAAACTTCCACATTGAATTTGCGTATCCTGCCGTTGGCATTGACGGTGATCACCGCAGTACCGAAAGCTACAGCCTTAACTTTGCCGTAGGCGTCAACGGTAGCCACATTGGGATCGTTCGACTTAAACGTAACGCCTTCCGTAAACGGCGCGCCGTTTTCGGTGACGGATATCGTTTCTTCCGCGTTCGGGAGCAAGCGCGCCGAATACTTATTCAATCTGTAAACGTCGCCCGAAACGGACACTCCGGCTAACGAAATAAATCCGTTGCTTGCCGTATTCGTCGCGGTAAGTACTATCCTTACCACAGTAGCCTCTTTTACGTCCAACGTTGCTGTTATAACATTTGCCGTAGACACCGTGCTGCCGAACGTCTTCGATTGAAGAACGGAGCCGCCGACCGAGATCTTTACTTCGCAGGAAGTGAAGTGCGTGCCTGCGTATATCTTTATATCGGATACGCCCGGGAATACTTTTATATCAAACGATATTGCCGTGCCGTCGTGCGTCATGCCGTTGCCCGTAAGATACGCCTTTGTGCCGTCGTCCGTCCAACCGCCGTCGCCGCCGTTTTGGGTGTTCTTACGGCACTGTCCGCAATCGCAATCCGATCCGCTCGCGCCGCCGTTCCACGCTATCCACGCCTTGTAATCGGGCAGATAGTGTTCGCCGACTTTGACGGTGGGAAGAGTGCGATCGATAATATCCTCTTCGATAGAGTCGTATTTTTTATGATTTATCTCGTCGTGAGCGATATACTGTTCCCAATACTCCGCGCCGTCCGAGAGACTTACGGGATTGTTCCTATCAGTTTCGAGTTCGTCTATATCGTACGATCTGAGTATTACGTCGGTAACGGTTACCGTGCAATTGCGCACTTTTCCGTCTACCGTCGCCTTTATTACAGCCTTACCGTTTTTGAGCGCGGTCACAACGCCCTCTTGCGTAACGCGTGCAATGCTCGTGCCCTGTACCACTTCGAACGATTTGGTATGTTGCCCCCCCTCAGGCAATAGCGTGAGTTCGAGCGCGGCGCTGTCGCCGGCATGGAGGAACATCGTTTCTGCCAGTTCGATAAGCGGATTGACTTTTACTTCGCAAGCACCCACGACGTTTTCGCCGTCTTTTACCGTAACAACCGCCGTACCTACGCCCACGGTAGTGATGCCGCCGTTTTCGTTGACCGTTATTACACCGTTGTCATTCGCGACAGAGTATGTAAAGTCAGTGACTTTGGACGGGCTTACCGACGCGGTAACTTTGGCGGTCGTATCGCCGTAGTCTATTTCGAGCTTGTTTTCAACGGTATAAACATATTCTATTACGGTGATATCGCACGACGCGACAATGTTTCCGTCTACCTTAACACTGACGGTTGCCGTGCCTGCCGATCTTGCGTCTGCCGTGCAATTGCGATCGTCGTCCGTGCCGACTGTTATCTGAACTTTATTGCTGTCGCTCGATTCCCATTCCGCGTCGAACGCATGATTGGGCGAGCACTCTAATTCGAGCAAGAACTTTTGACCCTTTTCGAGAGTTAGTTTGGTGTGGTTAAGCATATACGCATAAAGCACAGGCTCCGCTTGCACCGTAACGGAACAAGTAAGTTCTTTGCCGTCCACCGTCGCTTTAACTTCGGCTGTGCCTACGCCTACAGCTTCGACATTGCCGTTTTCGTCCACGGTCACTACTCCCGTCGCGGGACTGACAGACCATACGGGCGAAACTTGCTTATCGGGCGTCGTAACCACTCTAAGCGCCAGAGTATCGCCTACGGCAAGCGTTTCATCGGTGTAATTGAGCGCATATTTGTGCGCCACCGTGACGTTTAGAATAAGCTCCTTGCCGCCTACGGTGACGGTGACATTTGCCGTGCACGGCGCTATTGCGGTTACAAGCCCCGTACCGTTTACGGAAACTCCGTCGGTGTCGGACGTATATTTCACATCGGACGGAACCGTGCCGCCGTTAAACGCTATCTGATAAGTTTCACCTATGTTAAGCGTTACAGATGTTTTTTCGAGTGAGTAATCTACGGGTTCGTCCGTAGGATCGCCGCACGCGGCGAATACTAAGCATACCGAAAGCACACTTATTATGAGCGCTATCGTTGTCGCTATCCTTTTTCTCATACAATCCTCCTATTAAGTTGAATTTCCATACCTATTACGATCAAGCCGTTTCGAGTACCTGTACCGCAGCGATCGATACGTTTCCGCCGTCCGATTCCGAACTTTCTACTTTGATTATGATCATCGAATCCGTTTCGGCGCTAATATCCACGGTCACCAACCGCGTTGCCGCCGGCTCGGTTGCCGAGAACGATGCGCTGCTCGCGATTAGCTCGTTTTTACTGTTGTACACTTTTACCGTGCCCGTGGCATTGAACGCACCCACATACAAAAGCACTTTGCGCGTTTTTGCCGTGGCGTTTACAAACACCGATATCGTGCCGTTTACCGAACATAATCCGTGCGTAGTACCCGAACACGACGGAGTTGTATCGCCGTCCATCCAACCGAAAGCAGTTGTGTAATCTCCGAAGTCCTGAGATTGAGTAAACACAGTTTTGCCCAACGCAGTACCGCCGTTTTTACTCGTATATCCGGCTTGGAGCGTCGAGTCGAACTGACGCCAATCGGCTACGGTAAGATCGGCAACCGTCGAAACGGAAAGATTTACCGACGACGGATTGTTTTCGACCGTTGCCGTAGCCGTAACAGCCGCGGAATCGGTCGTCACTATCTCGGGAAGCGCCGTTGCAACATACACCGAACCGATGTTCACGTATGACGGACTTGCCAAACCGTTACGACGGCTTACTAGCACGGAGTATGTCGCGGTTATTTCGGTTGCTTTTTCGCTCTTTGCTTCTATGACCGCGCGGTAACCGAATGAACCGTTCAGATTTCCGAACTCTATCGTTTTCGCATTGCCGGCCCGGTCTTTTACGGTGAGCTTGGCTATGCAATTCTCACCGCCGAGATTGATAACATAGTACCGTTTTTGCGAGTCCGTCTTGAATGTAAGTGCAAAATCTTTTTGCGAAACAAGCCCCGTAGTTACAGCCGACTGCCTGTCGCTATCGCCTTCGCCGTCCGTCCACGAAACGTACAACGCCGTAAAGTCGAGTATCGTAGTAGTGGCGTACGTTGTGAGATCGCCTATATAACGGGTGTCCGTATTTTTACGCACGGTTTCTCCCGTCACCTCGTCCGCGCCGAAATATGCCCAGTCCGCAATTACGTCTTGAGAAAGATCGAGCATTTCACCCGCATCTTCATTGGTCAGCGTAAACTCAGCGGAAGAGTCGTCATACTCGGGTCTGTCGAGCGAAGTTATTTCGTCTGTCAATTCGAACACTATAGAGGTTTTGTCGTAAACGCCTGCGGTCACCGTAAACTCGAACACGTTACTGTCGCGCGACGCGCCCGAAAACGCAAACGGCGACGCCGCGTTGCTCTTTTTGTAAGTGCGGTAGTCTTTCGATATCTGTCTGCCGTTTACTTTAACGCTCTTTACTCTGCCCCATTCGGGACGGTAATGTATGCGCACCGTCCAAGTGCGTTCGGTAAACGCGCGACTGCCCGAAAACTCGCCTTCCGCCGGATTGACGGTAACGGTGAACTTGCCGTCGTCGTATTCGTTTGTTATGAGAGTTTTACGGAATTTTCCGTCCTTATAGGCTTGCGTGGTAACGTCGTCTTCGTAAAGCGTTGTTTCGGTGCTTTCAGTTCCGGCGTAGATA
>Ga0137307_101754_pt1 | contig 17501 bp, 17 predicted proteins | sample NAcewD2O_March_2_FD_97180 | JGI IMG/M metagenome (GOLD analysis project Ga0137307, IMG submission 97180) | Mouse cecal microbial communities from Vienna, Austria - N-Acetylglucosamine amended D2O_March | ecosystem: Host-associated > Mammals > Digestive system > Large intestine > Cecum | place... | reverse complement strand
TCATAGGTTTCCGTACTTGTCCAATAATTGGAAATGCGCTTTCTCCTGAGGGAATCTACAACGGATTTCGGATTGTAAATATGAACGTGATCGCCCAGAACATATCCATCATACCAGCCTTTTGCCTCCTCAAAACTCATCTCATATTTCTGATAGAGCTCCCGTACCTCGTTCTCTGTAAAACCCACATATTTTTCCAGCGGGTCGGCCTGTATCATAGTAAATTCATCAAAATTATTCAATGCCGATTCCGTACCGTATTTCTTAACAGGCAGAATCCCAGTAATATAGGCAAGTTTCAGAAACTTTTTTGAGGTTGCATTTTTAAACAGTCCTCTTAGCAAATCAATGTATGCATCCTGCGCTTTTGTATCCAGCTTGTTTTCCCTGAAAATCGTATCCCACTCATCAATAATAATGACAAATTTCTCTCCGAGCACGTCGTTCACATCCGCCAAAACCGTCGGCAGGTCTGCCGCGTCCTCTTTCACACATTCCCCAAATTGCTTCCGAAGCTCTTTGATCACTTCCATATGAAATAAATCCACAGCCTGTGAAGCCGTAATTTCAAGCCTGGTTGCAGCATCCCGTTTATGGCAGAACGTATTCATATCTACATGAATCACATGGTACTGATTCAAATGTTCTTTATAACTTTTATCTGTTGAAATTTTAAGTTCTGCAAACATCCCTGATGAATCGCAGTCTTTTCCATACTATGCTGCAAGCATATCAGCGGTGATTGATTTTCCAAAGCGTCTCGGTCTGCTGACGCAGAGGCATCTCTGTTCCGTGTCTACTACAGAGTTTGTATATTTCAGCAAAAGGGATTTGTCCACATAGATCTCGGAGCGTAATGCACTTTTGAAATTTTCATTTCCCGGGTTTAAATAAATTCCCATAGCAGCACCTCTCTTCTACATGCAATTGGTACTTTTTATTATAGCTTACATACCGGACTAATTCCACAAAAACTGTTAAAATATTGATTGAATTACATTTGCCTGTTCGGCGGGTCTTTGGTATAATTGGGGGAACATGGAGGTGATTCAATGAAGAAAGCATTACCGGTCGGTGTGGAAAATTTTAAAGATATGGTAAAGTCTGGTTATTATTACGTGGATAAAACCCTATTGATAAAAGAATTATTGGATCTGAAAGGGAAAGTAAATTTATTTACCCGTCCAAGAAGATTCGGAAAAACTTTAAACCTGAGTATGCTCCGCTATTTTTTTGAAGACAGTGGGGATATGGAAAAGAATCACCGCAATAAAGAGCTCTTCCGGGGGATGAGGATTCTGGATGCCGGGGAGAGATATACCGGTCAGATGGGAAAGTATCCTGTGATGAACCTGACGCTGAAATCTGCAAAGCAGGAAAATTTTGAGACAGCCTGCTATGCACTGCAGGCGGAGATTGCGTCCGAGTTCGACAGGCATAGAAATTTCATTGAGCAGGGAAAAGAACGGATTACACCAACGGAATATGAGCAGTACCTCCAGATTGCGGATGAAAATGCAGATGAAAAGCAGATCCGGAGCGCGTTAAAATTATTCAGCAAATGCATGTATAAGATTACAGGCAGGAATACGGTTATCCTGATCGATGAATATGATGTACCGCTGGAGAATGCGTATTTCAGAGGATTTTATGAAAAAATGACGGACTTCATCCGGACGCTGTTTGAGTCGGCATTGAAAACAAATGATTATCTGCAGTTTGCCGTTATCACCGGATGTCTGAGGATTTCAAAAGAGAGTATTTTTACAGGATTAAACCATTTGAATATTATCTCTGTACTTGATAAAAAATACAGTGAACATTTTGGATTTATTGAATCGGAGGTCATTCAGATGATGTCGTATTATGGTGTGGAAAATCGCTTCCCCATCATGAAAGAATGGTATGACGGATATCTGTTCGGAAATACAGAGGTTTATAATCCTTGGAGCGTCATAAAATTTTTGTATGATTTATATTCAGATGTGAATGCATTTCCACGTCCCTATTGGATCAATACCAGTTCCAATGATATCATCAGGGATTTGATTGTCAGGGCTGACCGGGAGACCAAAGGGCAGATTGAAAGGCTTTTAAGCGGTGAGACATTAGATATTCAGGTGCATGAAGAAGTAACTTATGGAGATATGCACAGTGATGGTGAAAACCTGTGGAATTTTCTTTATTTTACAGGATACCTGACAAAAGTAAATGAATATTTCAAAGAAAAATATATTTTTTTAAAGGTGCGTATTCCCAATATCGAGGTCATGACGATTTATGAGAATACCATCAGGAACTGGATGAAAGAGATTATAAAAAAGGAAGATTTTCATGATCTGTACCAGGCAATGGAAGAGGGAAACGCACAGCGGATGACGGATATCCTGAACGGGCAGCTTTTTCGATCCGTCAGTTTTTATGACAGTGCGGAAAATTATTATCATGGTTTTTTAACCGGTATTTTAAGTCAGAGTGAAAACTATCTGGTAAAATCTAACCGTGAATCGGGGAATGGACGTTCTGATATCATGGTGAAAAGCCCTTCCCTGCGGGGTCGGTCATTTATTCTGGAATTAAAGGTATCCGATTCGATTGATGATCTGGAAGTGGATGCAGAAAAAGCAATACAGCAGATTTATGATAAAAAGTATATGGAGGAATTGCGTGAAGAAGGCTATCGAAAGATAGATTGTTATGGGATATCGTTCTTTCGGAAGGATTGTGAGGTTCGATTCGGATTGTCCGCCACATAGCCGGGAGGGCATTCTCCCCGCTCCTCTTCTGCACAGCGGAAAATGGGCTGTCGGAAAATAGGAATCATACGCAGTATATTGCTGTATCCTGAATGGTTCGCAGTATATATTGTGTAAATTTTTCCATTTCCCGACAGCCACTTTTTATGGTTTTAAAGCGTTTCACATGGAAATACGGTTTTTAAAACCAGCCAAACACCATTGCTTTCTTCTTCCTGGACGCCCTCCGGCTTCCTACACTCCGCCGTCATAGAGCCGCCCATCTGTTCTGCCAACTGCCTGGAGATTGCCAGTCCCAGCCCGGTTCCGCCCTGGCTTCTGGCCCGGTCTCCGGTGTAGAACCGGCGGAACATCTGCCGTACATCCTCCCCGGTCAGGTTTTTTGCGTCATTGGCACAGATGAGCGCAGCCGTTTCTCCCTCCCTGACCTGGATTACCAGCCGGCGTCCTGCATAACGTAGGGCGTTCTGCAGCAGGTTGTCGATGATCCTGGACAGCGCGTTTTCGTCTGCCCGGATGCATACGGGGGTTTGCGGGATCTGAACCTGGACTTTGATGCCCGCAGCCTCCAACTGCCCGTAATACCCCAGGATCTGTTCCCTGCACATGCGGCCCAGATCCACCTGGCGCAGCTCCATGCTGTAGTTTCCGGAGAGCAATGTGGAAAATTCATAAAACTGGCTGATCAAATGCTTAAGATGCGCGGATCTGCGCAGGGCCACCTCCAGATATTCCCGCTCTTCACTGCCCAGGCGTTCCTGGTCGATGAGCCTTAGATATCCCTGAATGGCGGTCAGCGGAGTCCGCAGGTCATGGCTGATATCTCCCAGCTGCCTCTGAAATTCCAGCTCGCGTTTTTCATAGGAAATGCGTTCCGCCCTGACCTGCTCCAGCAGATGATTCAGGGAAACCAGCAGATCTTCCAGCTCACGCTGGGGAGCGTATAATTTTAGAATCCGGTTTTCTTCGATCCGCTGCGTAATCTCCCCAAGCTCTTTATTGATTTCCCGTATACTCCGTTTCAATAAGGCATACCGCATACCGAAGTAGAGCGCAAGACATACCGCAAATGCCAGAAAAATCTCCAACAGGTTTCACCTCCATCCTGAACAGAGTACTCTCGGAAAATCAGCCGCAAAGATAGATACAAGGGAGTTTCCGCGAGTGCTCTAACACAGAATTTCTGCCGCCTGCGGCTTTCTGCGTAGATCCGGTCAAGTCCCCGCAGCAGGCCGCCTTCTGTCAGGCAATGTCCTTCTTTCGGAAGCCCCAGATTCCCAGCGCGCCGAACAGCACGATCCCCACCGCGCCTGCAATCATTTCTTTCAAAAATCCTTCCGGGTGCATCCACAAGGCGTCCATCTGTATGATGCTGAATGCCGCGCTGACCTCTGTTTTCACAAAATTCCAGGGCATCCAGGCGGCAATTCGGGCGCAGATCGGAATCTGGAATCCCAGCAGGCGAAACGCCGTCGGAATCAGATACATGATGACTGCACATCCGATTCCCACCTGAGCATCCTTCTGAAAGATATTGTAGAGCGCCATAGTCAGAACGACAGTCGCCAGGGAAAACGGCACATTTGCCGCCGCACCCAGAAGCAGTACTTTGAGCGGCAGCGTGGATTCCAGAGGTATGGAGAAGTCCGTCTCCAAAAGAAGATAGGCCGTGGAGATAAATGCCGCCAGAATCAGGGCCGCGCTGACCATCGCGGTAATCCCGTATACAATGCATTTTCCGATGAACATGTGAACCCGGTTTATCCCTCCTGCAACCGCATTTTTCAAAACTCCGTTTTTATATTCATCGGAAGACAAAAGCATGACCACCAGAAACGCGCCGATGTAGAATACCTCCATATCTGAAATCAGCATAATGAAAGAAAACCTAAGGGTTCCATAATAAAACCCGGGCGCATAGGCTGAAAACAGATACAGCACCACATTCATAAGAACCAGAAGGGACGCCATCGTCAACGTCAGCAGATAAATTGTTTTTTCATGCAGGATTCGGTAACATTCACTTTTCATATAATTTGCCATTACAGTTTCCCCCTGTTCTTAATATTGACGTAATAATCCTCCAGGGACATGTGACGTTCGTCCAGCCCCTGTACGCCGATTCCGTGCTCGTATGCCAGACGGCCATACCGGGCGGATTCCTGCCCAGGATTCGTGATTCGTATGGTCTGATCCTGCAGAACCTGATATGCAGTGCCCGGAAGCTCTTTTTCCAGAACTGCAGCGTATTTTTCCGGTTCTGTCAGACGAAGGTCGATGCAGCCGGCGCATTTTTCACGCAGGGCCTGGGCGGAAATCTCTTCCAGCACAACCCCCCGGCTCAGGAAACCGTACATAGTCGCGATCTGCTCCAGCTCCGACAAAATGTGGCTGGATAGAAGGATGGTGATCCGCTTTTCCTGATTCAGCTTAAGCAAAAGCTCCCGCATCTCGATGATACCGCTTGGGTCCAGGCCATTGATGGGCTCGTCAAGCATAAGAAGCTCCGGCTCCCCTAAGAGGGCAAGAGCCAGTCCGAAACGCTGCTTCATCCCCATGGACAGTTTTTCACATTTTACCCTTCTTTTTTCCAGCAGATTGACCGTACGCAGCACGGACTCTACCGTTTCCTTTCCCGGGATTCCGCGCTGAATCCGGTAGTATTCCAGATTCTTTTCCACACTCATTTTGGGAAAAAATCCGGCGTTTTCCACAAGGGCGCCCATACGGGAGCGGCTCTTCTGCACTGCTTTTTCATCTTCATTCCCAAACAGGCGGAGATAGCCCCCGGTGGGAAAAATCTGTCCTGCAACGATTTTGAGAAATGTGGATTTCCCGGCTCCGTTGTCCCCGATCAACCCGTAGATCTCGCCCCGCCGGACCGTAATATCCACATGGTCCAGGGCTGTCAGATTTTTGTACTGCTTGGTAATATCCCTGGCTTCAATGACTGCTTCATTCATGGCTGTCGATTCCTTTCTGAACTGTTCTTTTTTCAGACGGATGTCTCCCTCTCAACGCTGTTTTTCTGCTGTTCTTTTCGGAGGTCTTCCGTCTTCATATGGAATCATAACAGCGCAGGTGTTAATTTGTCCTCAAGAAAGTTTAAAGAAATCATAAAGAATCTCCTGAATATTTATTTTTCATAGCTTCATTCAATCCTACTAAACGACAACCTCTAAAATCTTTTTTCCTTTGTACATACTTTCCGTCACTCCAGTTTGCTTATACTTATTAAAATTAAATGTCAAAAGATACCCTTTATCCTGATGATATTGTTCCAGATATCCTGCAAGCTGAGTTTGTCCGTCATGATGATATTTTTTTCCTCTCCATAATTTCAATTCAATTATAAACTGCTTTCCTCTGTAATCCACAATCACATCTGTCCTTGATTTGTCGCGTGTCTGTGTCTCAATATAATAATTACCTGCCCCGTTGATGATCGGACGAAGATACATCAGAAAAATCCTTCTGCCTTCCGCTTCTACAAATTTTTCATCCGCATCTGAAAAAACAGTTTCAAAATATTCGTAAAATTTTTTCATGACCAGATCCATCCGCAGCATTCCCTGAACAATAAATTGGTTTTTCACAATATCGGGCTGATTTTCATAAACATTCTCTTCCTCTGAAAGGAAAAAATTGTACAGCTTTGTTTCAAAGATCCGATTTGATACACAAACAGCCTGATTCTGTTCTTTCAAAAAACCGAACATAATTCCTAATTGCGTCACCTGTGCATTCGCCTCATAGGTATAACGCCTGCCCTGAAACAGGATATTTTTCAGCATTTGACTCAGTTTCGGATACTCCTGCAGATGCTTAATCATATCGTCAAATAATGTATTTGGTTCTCTCAAAAGGATACGGATTGCTTCAAGTATGCCCTCTTTCGTCCATATGTCTTTCTTATCCCGACAGAACTGGCTTCCGGCAATTCTTTCGTCTAACAGCTGACATATCCTGGATACCAGATATGGGTAACCAGAAGTATATTCATAAATCAGACTGCTCATTTCGATGATATCCATTCCCGTGTGATAATCTTCCTCATACATCTCCAGCATGGACGCAATCTCTTTTGCTGTAAAACTCATATCCACTAAAAAGTCTGCCGCAATATTCCAAATTCTTGATATCATAAACTCCGGCCAAAATCACTGATTTAAATGTATGGTCTTTCCCTGCAAGCTGTTTCTGATATTTTTCCCGCAAAATACCCAAAAATGATAAAAAAATCTGGTTATCAGAGCTCTTATCTACTTCATCAATCATCAAGATAATTTCTTTGGAACATTCGCTGCATAAACGGCTGATTTTATTTCCAAGTGTCCTCATGGGAAATCTTTCTGAAACGGGGCTGTTCCATTCATTCAGTATCTCCATCGGGATATTCTGACGCATCAAAGAATCTCCGATGTCCATCACGAGCCCTTCTGCAAGATTCAAAGAAGACTTGAAATACTCATCAGCAGATTCAAAGCTTAGATTCAGGACAATATATGTTTCTCTTAATTTTTCTTCCAGAAGATAGAGTGTCGTAGTCTTGCCATACTGTCTTGCCTGGTTAATCGTAAAATAGCTTCCCTGCTGAATATAGTCTTCAATGATCGTGTTTATTTTCTCCGTAGTATCTACCATATAATGCCTGTCTCTGACACAATTTCCTGTTACGTGAAATCTTTTCATATCACATTGCCTCCTTATACAGCAAACAAGTCTGTGGTCTGCTATGCTTCAGCTTAAACCCAATCCCCCATACGGTCTGTATGTATTCCTCATCCGGATCCGCCTTGGCCAGCTTTTTACGGATGTTGCTGACATGGACATTGACGGTATTGTCCTCGCCGTAATAGCCGCCCTTCCAGACCTGCTCGTACAGATTTTCCCGGGAATATACTTTGTCCGGATTCCGGATGAGCAGAAGCAGAATATCAAATTCATGGCCGGTCAGGGGGATCTCCCTCCCCTTTACCATAACCTGGCGGGCCTCCGGGTAAACGGTCAGGTTCCTGACGGTATACGCCTGCGTTTCCTTTCCGGCCGCCCCATCCTGCCGTGTTCTCCCGCACCGGCGGAGCAGGGCGCAGACCCTCGCCACGACCTCCTCCGGTTCAAATGGCTTGGTGAGGTAATCATCGGCCCCCTCCAGGAGCAGCCCCACCCGGTCCTCAAGGCTTCCTTTTGCGGAGAGGATGAGCACAGGCACGGAAAGGTTCTGTTCCTTACGGATATTGTCCAAAAGCTCCTCCCCGGTCATCCCCGGCAGCATCAGATCCAGAATAATCAAGTCATAGCTGCCCGTCCCAAGCAGCAGCCTGGCCTCCGTCCCCGAAAATGCCTGCTCCGGGCAATATCCGCTTTTCTTTAAAATCCGGCAGAGCAGACGGTTGATGTCCGCGTCGTCTTCTACTATTAAAATGCGGGGAATTTCGTTGGTATCCTGCATTGTCGTCTCCTCCTGGTCTCGCAAAATCGAATCCTTGGCTGTGATCCTGTATTTCTGTTAATATACCGCAATTCAGAGGATTTTACAAGGTACGCCGCTTGTTTTACATAATCATGTGATGAAGCCACATAAATACTTCTGCGAGAATGCTCCGGAGTATCATGCTGCCTGTGCGGGCTCCCTGCTGGGAATCGCATTGTCCAAGCCTTCCTCTTTTCCGGTAGGCAAGGTAAATTTCATGCAGATCGACCCCATGACTTTCACCGAATTTCTGATAGCAAACGGGGATGAAAATCTTGCTGCTTTTCTGGATACAGTGGATACTATGGAGCCATTGCCGGATGCATTTTTTAACCCCCTGTGTGAAAAATTAAAGATGTATTATGTTACCGGAGGTATGCCGGAATCCGTACTGATGTGGACAGAAGCGCGCGATGTGAATGCGATGCAGGAAGCATTGTCTGATATCCTTGGTGCCTATGAACGGGATTTTGCAAAACACCCTGATGTCAGAGAATTCCCCAAAATTTCCATGATCTGGAAGTCAATTCCCTCCCAGCTTGCCAGAGAAAACAAGAAATTCATCTATAAGGCAGTAAAAGAAGGGGCGCGGGCAAGGGAATATGAGGACGCACTGCAATGGCTGGCAGATGCCAGGCTGGTGCATAAAATATACCGCAGCAGCGCACCGGGACTTCCGGTCTCCGCTTACGACGACCTGGCGGCTTTTAAAATCTATCTTGTAGACGTGGGGCTTCTCCGCCGTCTGTCAATGCTGGCCCCGACTGCTTTTGGCGAAGGAAACCGTTTGTTCACGGAATTTAAAGGTGCGTTGACCGAAAACTATATGCTCCAGCCGCTGATCACCCAGTTTGAAGTCGTTCCCAGATACTGGAGCCAAAGCAATCCTCCGTATGAAGTCGATTTTCTGATCCAACGTGAAAATGACATCTTCCCTGTGGAAGTAAAATCCGAGAGGAATACGGCAGGCAGGATCTTTGCCGTCACCTCCGGATCCCAGTAAAAAACGCCGCACTCCTCCTGCCCATCCTGCAGATTCCCTCCTGTTTTATACTGTCGTCCTGCCACGCAGTGCATCATCCTGCCGCCAGGTACTTTATTCATGGATGTATTTCTTCCGCAAATGGATATATCCGCCTGCTGCCCCGAACATAATATCGGCAAAATGCTCATGCATATGCTTCCAGTATATTGATCAGTGCGCTTGCACTGCTGCTGTGGGAACGCTCCAGAACCGCGTTGCTATGCTCCGATTCCGCGAGCGCACAGCGCACCATCTTATGAGATGCCGTAGCAGTAAACAGAATCATCAGATCCGGATTGCCGATCTTATGGTTCAGATCTGTTTTCATCTTTGTAAAAACCTTTACTTTACAGTGGTATCTTCTGCAGATTTCTTTATATTTTGACTCCATACGTTCATGCCCGCCTATGATTACAACACTCATTTTTTACTCCTTTCTTTTTGTTAGCCAAAACTAACTCCATCTTCCCGAAAAAGGATGCCCGAAAAATATCTATCCAAAATATTTGATAGAAAACAGTCATTTTCTGACATCCTTCTGACTTGCATAATGAATCCTATAACTGTGCGTTACCTCAAACGCACCTATGTTAGTTATTCCTAACCCCCTTTTTACAATACCACTTGTTTACACTTCTGTCAATCACTTCCGTAAAAAATCCCCGCTACTTCTCCCACTCCATATCCTCAAATCTGATCAGCAGCACATCCCCCCGCTTGTCCGCCAGCTCCCGGCATCCGTCCGTAAACCCGCTTTTCGAAAACAGGATCAGTACATTTTTTTTATAGTGAAACAGCGTACTCTGGTGCTGCAGTTCTTTGAGCTCCGCCTCAGAGGTCAGCTCATTTCTCCACTTGCACTCCCCAAAGATCGCTTCTCCTTCCTCATTATCCGCAAGAATGTCGATCTCTGTCTGCCGCTTTTCTACAGGGTCATTGCCCCACCAGCGGCCCATATCCGTAAACTCAACAGGCAGGTTTCCTTTTAGATTCTCCTGCCAGAGATACTGCTTGCAGATCTCTTCGAACACGAATCCCATATAGGCAGGAATCTGCTTCTCCACCCGCTGGTAAACCCGGTCTCCCGCCCCCTGCCCAATGAGGGACAGATTCGCGGGCACAAAGCGATACCAAAACTGGAACATACTGTCCGACAGCTTATAGATCGTCTTCCTGGAGTGCTCCGTCTTATATGGAAATTCCTTCTCAATGATGCCCAGCGACATCAATTTGGAAATGTAATTGCTGGTCGCCCCCGTGTCGTTCAGCCCGGATGCCCCGGATATCTCGCTGATCTTGCTGGAACCCGTGGCAATGGCTTTGATGACCGCATTGTACTGCATCGGCTCCCGGCACTCCTGCTTGATCAGGTTTCCCGGCTCCTCAAACAGATAGGCCGACGTGTCGAAAAAATTGTCCCTGATGTTGTCTTCCATGGACTTTCTGTCATCGAGCTTGGACATATACAGCGGAATCCCCCCTGTGACCCCGTAAGCCAGCGCAAGCTCCTGTCTGTCAAAATGCCGGTAATACCTGCTGCATTCGGCAAATGTGAAGGGCCGGATCTTCATCTGCGCGGTCCTTCTCCCATAGAGCGGACTCTGATATCCCAGCACTTGATTTTCCATAAAGGAAAGCGATGAGCCGCAGAGAATAAGCATCAATTTGGATTCCAGAAACTTGTGGTCGATAAACGATGCCAGCAAGGAAGAAATCCCCCCATAGCAATTGGCCAGATATGGGTATTCGTCAATCACAAGTATCAAACGCTCTTCCTTTGACATCCGGTAGATCAGCTCCAACGCTTCATGAAAATCCCGGAATACCGACCCCACCTCCGTCCCCGTGAATACAGACAGGATGCTGGCGCTCAGGATCTCCAGATTCTGCTTCTCATTGGAATCGATCCCTGGATAAAAAACCGCCCTCTTGTCCTTGATAAACTCACTGATCAGGGTCGTCTTGCCGACCCGCCTTCTTCCGTATATTACAACAAATTCAAATACATCGCTTCGATACAGCTTCTCCAGCGTTTTCATTTCCCGTTCTCTTCCGATAAACATCCCGTCACCTCACATTTCTCATAATACTTAATTACAATTTACTTAATCGTAAATAAGTAAGATATAATTAAGTTTATTATGATATATGATATGACAAAAGTCAAGAAAATATGAAATTTTTATTGACATTTTTTATATCTGAAAGTAAACTCGACTTAGTGTATTCTTGTTTTTTAACAGGTATGGAATCCAACAGAGCTACGTGTCAGAGATTCCGGCTTTTTGAAATTCGCAGCAGGCCCTTAAAAAGGAGGAAGAAATGAGTAAAAAAAGGTATATTGGTATCATTGTCATTCTGGCCGGTTTCATGTGCGCCGGTTCTCTGTTCACTGTAAGCCGTCTTTCGGCTGCAAAGCATCAGCAGGCTTCAAACAGTAATATCACATACGATACGTTTGTTGACGCAGGCCAGACAGATATGACGGAAAAAGGCAAAGATGAATATCGCAAAATCGAGTTGGAAACGAGGCTGCAGGAGACAATCGGAATGATCGCAGAAGGCAGTGATCCGCTGGTCACGATTGACCATTTTGATGCTGCTGATTCTGAGGAATCGGCTGTTTCCGTAACCTTATGCGCCGATCCGAAGAGCCCCATTTCCGAAGAACAGTTGGAAGGAATTGAAAGACTCGTGTCAAAAAGTGTCAGCGGGATTCCCAGCGTTAGCATTACTGTCACTGACAAAGGCACAGAAAATTAACTTCATGCTTCCTTATATTTTTCATAGATCAATCTCGCCTGCTCTGCCAAAGCATGTCTCAGGGAGACAGGCGAAAGGATCTCTACCTGCGTTCCAAACGACAGCAGAAATCCGGTCAGCCAAGCATCCTCCGGCATTTTGGCGGACACGATCAGATCACCGCTCTCCTTCCGCTGTATATCATTTTCATCAAACTCATCATAGACGCGGTATGCCATTTCTTTCGGGAACCGCAGCGTAATCTGGTTGTATTCTCCCTCGGCGCTGTCGATCGATTTTGGGTACTCCCGATGTTCGAAGCATTCGTCTAAAATTTCCAAATCAAAAATTCGGCTTAATTTGAATCCCCGCCAATCCTGTTTTTCTGTGCAAAATGCTTTCAAATACCATGCTTTTGATTTATAGGTAAGCTTACACGGCTGCACGATCCTTTCTCCGGCCGCCCCGCTGGAGCCCGCGTAATGTATTTTAACGGATTTTCGATGGATGACCGCCGATTTCAGCAGTTCAAATTTTTTATTATCAAATCCCTTATTTCCCCATCTGGAAAAATCCACTTCCAGCCAGTTCTCTGAATCAAGATGAAACACCGCGGAAAGCTTCTGCAATGTCTGGCTGCCGCCCATATCCTGGGCGGTATTCATGCTTTGCAGGGCTGTCAGGATTTCCTGCTTTTCCTCTTCCGACAGCATGGCTTTATCCAGAACAATCTCATTCAGAAAATGAATCCCGCCGTTTCTGCCTGTTTCCGTATAAATGGGGATGCCTGCCCCGCTCAAGGCATCAATGTCTCTGTAAATGGTTCTGACCGATACCTCAAACTTTTCTGCCAGTTCCGGGGCCGTCGCCTGTCCCCTGTCAAGCAGATGATACACGATCTTGAATAACCTGCTTTCCTGCATCCGCGTTTCCTCCTCATAGTGCAGCGTCTCCTCCTCATAGCACAGCGTTTCCTTACCTCTGGTCCTTCGGCAGCCTGTACTGATATTCGGTGATCTGTTTCAGTCCGTCCCCGAGAACCCGGTTTCCAAGATACCGGACGCCTCCGTCCTCCAGAATCCGCATGGTCAGAATATGGCTGATCACACAGTCTTCCCCCATGGCCTGGCAGACTGCGTCAATCGATACTTCCAGCGTACCGTCCGGGTTTTCTTTGATCTCCCGCACCTCCGGGATCGAACTGCTGAACCGGTTGGCCGCATAAGTCACCGGCCCTAAGTGTTCCCACCCGTAAGTCTGTTTCTCTGCATCAAATACCGCATACCCGGCCAGATCTTTTGCACTTACAGGCAGATATTCCGTGATCAGATTTTCAAATTCTTCTTTGGGAATCCCGCCGGCATATGCTTCCTCTGCCATTGCTTCCTGATTTTTCAAAACATATAAATACTCGTAGAGTCCGTTGTAGTCCAGCTCTTCCAGGTGATCGCCGTCCCAGTTCGACCGAAGCAGGTTGTTGCCCATATAGCCGATGGGGAGCAGGTATGTCTCAGCCATTTTTATATATTCTTCCGGCATGGGTCTGACCCGGAGCAGGTTGTTGCCGTTGGCGATCTCAGTCACCTCCGGAAATTCCGGCAAACAGTATTCGTAGGAAAACCATCCTTTTTCCGTATATTTCCACTCTTTAATCCTGTGGAGCGAGTGGTTTGAGATAACGGGACTGTTCTCCGCGTTCCATGCCGCTGCAGTGTCGGTCACATACATGTCCGTGCCGTCAAACAGAAAATGAGTCCTGTTGAGCCCTCCGCCGGCGTTGATCCTGTAGAGGGTCAGTTCACCTTCTGTTCCGTCCAGGCAGTTTTCCAAAAATGCTTCCATTTTCTCATCATTTCCCATAATATAATGAAAACCCGAAGCAGTCACCGGCCAGCCTGTCTCCTGCAGCGCTTCGTACATTTCAAAAATCACTTCCCGATCCGGCATGGGGTTGAGCGCATCGCCCTTGTCTGCTTCCGCATAAATGGCGCGGATCGTTTCCATGGCCTTTCTGCAGTCCGCTTCCGCCTCCTCCTTTGCAGATTGGGAGAGCGGTAGGTCGTACCCCTTGTCCGCGTCCTGCCGGCTGCCAGCGTCTGCGTCCGCTTCGGATTCCATCGCAGAAGATTTCCCGGAACCGCCGCTGTTTTTCGGTTCTTCCTGTGTGGATGCGCTGCAGCCTGACACAGTCAATGTCAAGATCATAAAACCTGCGGAAAGTCGTTTTTTAATTCTCTCCATAAAATTCCTCCCACTGCTCTTTCGTCAGCCGTTCCCTGCGCCATACCGGGTCAAAGTTATCCTGGGACGGGATCACCCGGTTGGATACATATTGAAACCTTTCCCCTTCCAACGGGCGGATGACCACCTCATGGGAAAATGCTTTGGAAGTGTTGTTTCTCATATAGACCGCATTGACAGTCAGGGTGAACGTTCCGTCTGGATTTTTTCTGCAGCCTGTCACCTCCGGATACGGCACGTCTGCGGACTCTGCCTCGTGAAGCCCCCTGGGCTTATATTCATAGACGCCTTCCTCCGGAAAATAAACCGCCTTCGAGCGAAGCGTCTCCCGGTCGATGTACAGATACGTCTGTATCACCTGTTCAAATTCCTCCCCGGGAATCTGATACACCGCACCCACGCCCAGGTTTTCGTCCATCCTGTAGGGGACTGTCTCCCCCCGCACCAGGGGATAAAGCTTGTCAAACAAATCATACACATCCAGTTGGCCTATGTCCTGTTCATTCCAATCCGTAAGAAACAGGTTGTTCAGGCCGTAGCCTACAGGCAGGATATACTTCCGGTTCATCTGTCTGTATTCTTCGTCCAGCGGCTCCACGCGCAGCGCGGTGCATGCCGTCACGTCGTTTACCGCATAGATATAATACTCCTGTGAGAAATAGCTGCCGCAAAACAGAAGATAACCTTCCTCCGTGTATTCCCAGAAATCTGCCGGATAGGTGCAGGTGTTTTTCTGCTTCAGCTCTCCGTCCTCGAAGTGATAATAGCTCCGGGTAACCGAAAGCGCCCCTGCGTCCGACTGCAGATCGTATTGGGTCAGCCCTCCGCTGTATTCAACTGAAAAAATCGTCAGTTCCGCCTGTTTTCCCGCCTTCGCCTGCCTGCAGAAATCCACGGCCCGGTCCCCATTGACCATATTGACCTGGTTCTGGCAGTCCACCGCCGGATAACCGCTCTCTCCGATCCGTTCCACCAGGCGGGCCGCCGTTTCCAGGGTGTCTGTGGTATCCGTCCTGGCCGCCTCCTCAAAAATGCCGTAGCAGGATTCGGAAAGGATGGACGGGATGGGGGAAAGGTTATTTTGGGGTTGCTGGTTTTGTCGATTTTGTTTATTTTCCGCAGCACGGATTTCCCGGGCAGGAGAAGATTCCTGCGGAGCGCTGCGGGAATAGGCGCTGCATCCGGTTATTATGAGGAATGTGAGCATCATCGCAAGTGGGAGCTGGTATCGCTTTTTATGATACATCTTGTCTTCTTCCTTTATGTACTACATTTGTAAGATATAAGGTAATACTACACCTGCGCAGGTGAAAAGTCAAGATCATCTGTAGCCACATCTTCCAAAACCGCAGATCTGCCGGGAAATAGACTGATCGTCAGATTCATCTATTTCCCGGCGCCGCCTGAATGTATCAGATAGAGTGTGTTCCTAAGTAATCTGAATTTTCATCCGCCTTAAAGTAAAGCTGCATCGCCCCATACTCGCCCAATTCCATAGTATTGAAGCAGATAACTCATATTCTGTTCTGTTTTTGCGCCGTAATACAAATGCAGCAAAAAGCCAAGCGGATGGATGCCGATTTGATAGGTCGTATGCTTTGTCTGTATTGTAATTATTTTCATGAGCCCGTTCCTCCTTGCCCGCGAAACGTTTATTTTCCTCCGGTCATTGCCACGCCTTCGATGAACTGTCTCTGGAAGATCAGGTACAGCACGACCATCGGCAGCATTGCCAGAAGGGAGCCTGCCATCAGCACCGGATAGTTGGTGCTGAACTGTCCGTTCAGGCTGGAAAGCCCGGCAGACAATGTGGTGGCATTGATATCCGTATTTACGATCAGCGGCCACATCAGGTCAGTATACGCAAACACGGCGGTAAATACGGTCAGAGCCGCAACGGAAGACCGGGTCAGCGGGAACATGACCTTATAGAAGGTCTGCCAGCGGCTGCATCCGTCCAGATATGCCGCCTCCCCCACCTCATCCGGGATTCCCATGTAAGCCTGCCTTAAGAAAAATGTCCCGAACGCGCTGACGATTCCCGGAAATACCAGTGCAAATAAGGTATTTGTCGCTCCCAGTTTCGCGATCATCTGATACTGCGGGATGATGAAGATCTGCCCCGGTATCATCTGCTGTACGATGATCAGTATAAACAACACATTTTTTCCTTTGAAATTTAATTTTGCAAATGCGTATCCTGCCATGGAGCAGAAAGCCACCGCGCAGACTACACGGACAACGATCATCAGGATCGTATTGATATACAGCTTTCCAAAGGGCAGAAGGTCTGTAACTTTTGCAAATGAATCCATATTCCAGTTCGACGGCAGAATCGTCGGCGGAATCAGAATCAGACTTTTATCGACCTGTGTATCTACCAGTTCGGATATGCGCAAAATGACCCGCTGTCTTCCTATGGGCCGCATATCCGTTCCCATTATCTGTTCCATTATGTAATCTCAGGCTGCGGCACTCTGCAGGCTACGGACGAGAACGGCGCGGACCATACGTATCATATCCGCAGCAACCAGGGATTCCTCATTGTGCCCGGGCAGATTACCACCTATACCGCCGATAAAGAGCATCCCTGGGAATATACCTGGATTGAATTTGACGGAATGCACGCGAAGGAAGCGCTCATGCTTTCCGGGCTTTCGATCAATAATCCGGTGTACCGCTCCTCGGAAAAGATTTATTCCGCCAAGCTGAAGGAATCCATGCTTTATATCGCGCACCATCCTACGGAAATGCCTTTTAACCTGCTGTCGCACCTGTACATGTTCATAGACTGCCTGATGCGTTCATCCGCATCCAAAACCACACCCTCCAGCAGCGGCATGAGTACCTATTATCTGGAATGGGCATTCAGCTATATTGCCCAGAATTTTCAAAATAATATTACCATTGCGGGAATTGCGGAATCCCGTAAAATCCACCAGAACTACCTCTGCAAGATTTTCCGGGAGCATGTGGGTGTCAGTCCCCAGGAGTTTTTGATCACTTACCGGATGAACAAGGCGGAACAGCTTCTGAAAACCACCAGTTTATCCATCAAGGATATTGGAAATGCTGTAGGATACCCGAATCAACTGCATTTTTCCAGGGCCTTTAAAAATACTTACGGGGTATCGCCGAGCCAGTGGCGGAAAGCACAGCAGACCGGCGAGAAAGGAAGTGACCGTATTTGAAAAAATATAACCACTACGAGCTGCATTTTCAATTTGAATTAAAAGATGGCATTCATTTTACCAACGCCCAGTAT
>Ga0137307_101752_pt1 | contig 17520 bp, 15 predicted proteins | sample NAcewD2O_March_2_FD_97180 | JGI IMG/M metagenome (GOLD analysis project Ga0137307, IMG submission 97180) | Mouse cecal microbial communities from Vienna, Austria - N-Acetylglucosamine amended D2O_March | ecosystem: Host-associated > Mammals > Digestive system > Large intestine > Cecum | place... | reverse complement strand
AAATAAAGGTATTGATTTTCTTCTCACTTTCATCCACAGCACATGCCAATATATCCGCTGTTTTGCACCCTTGTTTTAAAGTAACGGGATTCCTGTATTCGTAGGCAAATATTCCATATTGTCCTGGACATAGGTCAAAAATCAAATCAACACTTTCGCACTTACCAATATCCTTATGCACTTCCTTAAACGGAATAACTGCATCCTTATTTATTTTATATAGGCTATTCTTCTGATAGGACTTCTTTTCATTGTATTCTTTAAAATTAAGATTTATCATTCTGTAATAGTTCTCCTATTTCCAATGCTTCATTATACAGATGCATGGCGGAATCTGTAAATAAATCGAACTGAAAACCCGTACTGCCGTCTCCTGCTATTTCTTTAACAATACTGTGCCCATTAGATTGATTCACAAATTCATACACATATAATTTGTCCGGATCCATCAAGTCTTCCTTTTCTAACCCCAGTTTCTTTACAAGATCACACCCTTTATTCTGCCTTATATATGTTGATAAAATAAACAGATTATTAACTTTAGAGGCAAAGGTATCACTGTGCGTACTTAAAATTAATTTTATGCCTTTGTTACTTAAGCGATTCAAAAATCTCACAAGCTCTAATTGTTTTTTAGGATGCAGGCTTGCCTCGATTTCATCAATAATCAAACGGTTGTATCCCTTACTGTCTGCCAATGCCAGCACAAAAGGTGCAATCTCATTTATCATTGAAGATGCCATATACATAGGAACACTTATATGGTCTGCCTCTGAATCGTATAAAAGTCCATGAGAGTTATTTGTGCTAATATGTCCCTCAATCAACTTCTTTTCAAAGAAATCAATTTCGTTTTTATAATAATTTTTTCGTTCCTCTCTTTCAGAGTACAACTGTAAAAATCTCAAAAATTGATAAACCGGCTGTGTAAACTCACCATAATTGTTTTTATTTTCAATAAGCTGCTCCTCCATCATCTGATAAGAAATGATGCTATCCGCTTTATTCGCAAAAAATTCTCGGTACAGCAGCATGATTCCCGTCCGTGACGCCGGCAGAAACAGGCTCTGATATCCCAAAATATTTTCCAAAACTGAATTAATTAAGCCTTCGTCCATCTCGAAACGTGCATGAACAAGTCGGATGCTGTCTTTCTCCCTCACCGGATCATACTGCGTTAAGACACCGATCTGGGATCCTTCTAAAAGAGCAACCTTTTCCACTATCCTCTTTGTAAATGCATCTAAAGAATCCTTCATTTTAACTGCTGCATTTATATTTTTAAACCGATAGATCCCGTAACTCTCCTTTTGATTAAGGAAAATATCAATATATAATTTTCCAACAGGAATCTCTTTTCCAAATATTTCTCTTATAATCTGTTCCTTTTTTTCCTCTAGCTTTTTATTTAAATATGATACAAACTGTAAAATATTCTGTTGTGAGATTGTATATTTTATATATCCTGCCTGCGCGTTTTCTTTATGCAGCAGAATCTGCAGGGCATCCTCCTCAACCAGATTTGCAAGTCTTTCATTCACTCCCTGTGCCAATTGCATGAAATAGGTCTTCCCACTATTATTCGGTCCTACCAGAAGAGTATAGCTATTTATACAGACTTTAGCACTCTCAATCTTTGCAAAATTTTCTACTCCTAAAAATATATGCATGTTTGTCCCCTCCCTCTATCAAAGCTCTGACCCCACAGCCAGAACTATCCTCCGCTAAAAGTCCTAAAACCCGCCCTGTATACTTCTCAAATTCACATATTCTACAAAGTCCCCCACCTGCTTCATATCCGGTTCATCCGGAAGCATACTTCTTGCTGCAGCCTCTTCCAGCTTCTTCTCATAATCCGATACAATCTCGTAAAACTCTGCCTGAAATGTCCCGTCCGCTTTCTGAAATCCGCCTGTACGGATTTTTAACAAAAGTCCCAGGTCATCTTTTCTGTTTGTCCGGATTTCCCCCCTTTCTAAAACATCAATCGCCATCATAAACAGCCTGATCAAGTGCATGGCATGCTTATTCAGATGATTCGAATCCTTTTTCCTGTTGCGTTTTCCGATCTTATCATAGTCCCGGACAACGTGATTCATAACCGCCCACATTCCCTCATAATCCCGCAGGGGAAGATGGGTGTAGCTGGCATCTATAAAAATCTCGCTGTCCAGGTCAGGGTTTACTGCATCATCAATATACAGACGGATTTTTCCATTAGGAAATGTCTTATACCGCCGGTTAAAGTCATCCAGTGAATTTTTTACAGAATCTAAAATATGCCTTTCCCGTTCTGTCTGCGTCATGGTATCCCGGGCAATGGCATTTTGCAGGCGGCGAAGCTGCGCTCCTGCATATCCCCCGAATGATTTTACCGCACGCTTCGTAAGAAACAGCTCTGTATGATCCAAAAGCTCCTGCCCCAGCGGGGTTTTCAGCAGATACTGGTCCTCATCCAGTCCCAGAAGTTCACAGGTATTGGGGTTGCACTCCAGCAGCAGCCGTACCAGCTTATTAAAGGAATAGATCACGGTGTCTGTATTATGATCCTCATACTGTTCAAACTTCGTAAGCCCGATAAGATCTGACTGCCTGGAAAGGGCAGCGCCCCTAAGGTCAATGTCACTTCCCTCGTTATAAGTTCCATATGCATGGCTGCCGCCAAGTCCAAGAAGAATGATCCGGTTCCCAAGGTGCTCATTTGTTCTAAGAAACTCATATTCTCCGGTCTGCATTAATTCTCTATAATCCATATCACTACCTCAGAAAATAGTCTTTCGATTACATTTTCCTAATGACTTCCTGTGCCCGGAGGCTCCCTGCCACTCCGCCGATGCCAGTCTCTTTTAAGCTTACATCCATTCTGTCGCCGACCTCCTTCATGGCATCAATGACCTGATCAAGGGGAATCTGGCTGATAATTCCTGCAAGCGCCATATCTGCTGCCGCCATGGCATTCACTGCGCCCCCCACATTTCTCTTCACGCAGGGCACCTCGACCAGACCGCCCACCGGATCACAGACCAGGCCCATCAGGTTCTTAAGCGCCATCGCACAGGCAGCGGCGATCTGCTCCGTGCTGCCGCCCTTTACATGGCAGATTGCCGCTGCAGCCATACCGGAGCCCGAGCCGATCTCCGCCTGGCATCCGCCGGACGCACCTGCCAGATATGCCCGGTTTGCAATAATCTGGCCGATACCTGCCGCCACATACAGCGCCTCTATCATCTTCTCCTCCGGCACATCGTACTCGCGGAAATACGTCACAAGCACTGCCGGAAGAACCCCGCAGGCACCTGCTGTGGGAGCCGCAACAATCCGTTTCATGCAGGCATTATTACAGCCCATCTTAAGTGCATTTGCCATAACCTTTGCCATATAATCCCCGCAAAGCGTATCTTTCTCTTCCCTGTAGGCTTCCATCAGGCCGCCTTCCTTTCCCACAAGGCCGCTTCTGGACATCAGCGACGGGTCATAGTTATCAATGCTGTCAAGCATTGCCTGCCACATTCCCCTCATCTGATCCCAGGAATCCGTCTCCTTTACATCCCGCTCATCTGCATCCTCCAGCTGCACCGCCTTCCAGAACTCAATTCCTTCCCTCTTACATCTCTCCTGTGCTTCTTCCATTGACTGATATGACATACCTCTGCTACTCCTTCTCTCAATTACTAAATCTCTAATGCAGCATTGCATCTCTTCGAGTAAAATGCAACGCAGTACTAGCAACTGTCCAGTACCTTCACAGTTACAATCTCTGTATCTTAAATCGCTGCTAAAAATGTTACCTTCAGAATCCCCTGTCTTCTTTCAAGCATCTCAATCGCGCTCTCCGGAACCACCTGATCCGTCTCAACCACCATGACTGCGCTTCCGCCTCTTCTTGCCCGGAACACCTGCATCGTTGCAATATTAATGCCGCAGAGATTCAAAACCGTTGAAACGTCCGTGATACAGCCAGGCTGATCCTGATTCCTGACAATCAGCGTGTGGGTCTCTCCGCTGAAATTCACATCCATTCCATCCAGCATACTCACACGGATCCTTCCTCCTCCGATAGAATATGCCTGAATCTCAAGCTTCTTTCCGTTATCTGCCTCCATCATAATCCTCGCCGTGTTGGGATGGGCATCCCTGAGCTCCCTCGGCTCAATCACAAAATCCATGCCCCGCTCCTTCGCAATCTCAAAGCTGTCCGGAATCCCAAGATCATCCGGACGCATTCCCAAAAGCCCTGCAATCAGCGCCCTGTCCGTCCCGTGCCCCTTCCCCGTAGCTGCAAACGAGCCATGCAGGTAAACAACCGCCTTGTCCGGCTGCTGCCCAAACAGCTGCCGCCCGACTAAACCAATACGCACCGCCCCTGCTGTGTGTGAACTGGACGGTCCCACCATAACCGGCCCAAGAATATCAAATATGTTTGCCATTTGTCTGTACCTCTCTCAATTATTTTGACATTTATGTGTCTACATTATACTTTGAAATGGAGGAATTTACAAGTTGGGGACGGGGTGTTTTTAAAAATACCCCGTCCCCAACTCAATCTGGGACGGGGCATTTTTAGAAATGCCCCGTCCCAAGTTCACCGCCCTTCATGTCCCCGCATAAAATACTGTAATGTTATTGATAATGAGGATTTGAATTATGAACCGTTGGATCTATGTTATGATTGCAGCTGTTATCCTGCTTGCTTTATTCTTATATTTCTACGTTCGCAAGGCATATGCCATACAAAAGGTATGCGCCATGCCAGTCCAGGATAAACTGGACCGGATTGACCAGATTGCCTCTCCTTTTGGCTTCAGATATAAGCTGTCACAGGATCTCTTTACTTCAGAAACCGATGCATGGCAGAAGGAATGCGGCTACTGCAGCTCCTATGACCAGTATGCTCCCTTCTTCCATATGATTTTTGACTGCGAACCAGTCTATTTTGACTATCAGGATAAGACCTGGCTGGTCGAGCTCTGGAAAGGACAGTATGGGATTACGGCCGGGTGTGAGATCGGCATCTACCATGCGGACCGGATTATTTCAGAGGATGAACGGGAACTCACTTTATTTGGCAGTGTATCACCAGAAGAAATGCCCGTTTTTTCCGTAACCCTCCTGAAAGACAACAGCCCCCTAACCAGGCAGTGTGAAAGACACTGGTGGCTTACCGGATTCTGCGTGGGACGCTATGTTCCCCCGGAAAATCTGTCCATGAAGACTGCCATAGTATTTTCCAGCCAGGAGATGTGTCAGTCATTCCTTCTTGGACTTGAAGAAGCCGGCTACTCTTCCCGCGAGATTTATGTAAATGGCAGCGCCGTCTCCTTTACTTTTTCAGAACCCCGCTTTGCACAGCCGCAGCTGCGGAAGACATGGTACGGGAGGTGGGTTCTGTTTAAAAACCGGCTGCTGCTCCGGCTCTATATGAAAGTCACAGAGCCCTTTTACTTTACGGCAGACCGGCTGCTGCTCCTGTATGAATATCTTCCGTTTTTGTTCCGGTACATTCTGAAAATCAGAAGATTTAAGAAACGGAAAAGGAGGAGGTAACAGCATGAGCATAAGCTCCCGGTTCGACAGCGCATTTACCCAGGCACCTGTACTGCCGCTATATTCCCACTCACGATATGTCTTATTCAGCGACTGCCACAGAGGAACCGGAACCTCGGGAGATAACTTTTTAAAAAATCAGCATCTATATTTTGCCGCACTGCAGTATTACCTAAAAAATGGTTTTACCTATCTTGAACTCGGAGATGGGGATGAACTATGGGAAAACCGCTCCCTTGCACAGATAAAAGATATACACAATGACGCTTTCTGGCTTCTCTCGGAATTCTACAGACGGAACCGTCTGTATATGCTATATGGGAATCACGACATGGTAAAAAAATATCCCCGCTTTACCTGCCGCCACTGCACAAGCTATCCCTGTAGTACCTGCGGAGAGGAAGAATTGTTCCCCGGCATCACCTTCCATGCCGGAATTATTCTTAAGAACGATATGGACGGACCCGATCTGTATCTCACCCACGGACACCAGACAGACTTTCTTAACAGCGTCCTCTGGCGGCTTTCCCGGTTTCTTGTGCGCTATATCTGGAAGCCTGTGGAAAATATAGGATTTCTTGATCCTACAAGCGCAGCAAAAAATAATACAAAGAAAAAGAAACTGGAGCAGGCTGCGGCTGACTGGGCAAAGGAAAGGGATGTCATTCTGATTACCGGACACACGCACCGTCCCATGGTGGGAACCCCTGATTCTCCCTACTTTAACACCGGGAGCTGCGTGCATCCGCGCTGTATTACCTGTATTGAAATTACCGGCTGCTGTCTGACGCTTGTAAAATGGACGATTTCCACGCGCTCTGACCGCTCACTTTATGTGGTGCGGGAAGAGCTCGCGGAGCCGGTGGGGCTGAGGAAGCAGAAGTAGCTGGGGATACTTCTGCTTCCTCCCTTTGTCAAATCCTTCAATCAGGCTATTTCTTCTGCCTTTGCCTTTAGCTTCTCTACCTCGCTTTCTAAGCGATTCACTCTAAGCTTAAGCATTTCCTTTTCGTTCTCAATCGTTAACGCTTCATCCAGTTTCCTGCTTAAATCCAAGTGACCTTCAGCGATAATATTGATCCCTTTATTCGTCTCGTTTTCAAGCGTTAGCTGTAAAGCTCTCATATCACTTTTAAGCGTTACGGCATCTGTTTTCAGCTCTCCAACATCTGTTTGAAGCTCCCCGACATCTGTTTTCAGCTCTCTGACATCTGTTTTCAGCTCTTCAACATCTGTTTGAAGCTCCCTGACATCTGTTTTCAGCTCCCTGACATCTGTTTTCAGCTCTCCGACATCTGTTTTCAGCGGCTCTACAACTCTCTCAATGATTTCTGAAATCATTTCTAAATCTTTACGCTCTAACATTGGGGAATTCTCCTTTCTTATGATTTACTATTTTCAAAAATTTTATAAAAAAGCCGCAAATCCTTAATTTTACTGAAAAATCATAAGATTTGCGGCTTCTTCTCGTCCTGCGGAGAAAGGGACTTGAACCCTCACAGGATAACTCCCACTAGAACCTGAATCTAGCGCGTCTGCCATTCCGCCATCTCCGCTCGCAAGACATAGTATAGCACAAATTTACGGACTTGGCAAATACTTTTTTTATTCTTTTTCAACTTTTTTTGTAATCGTGATGCCATTGACCTCCAGATGGTCATCAATTGCAATAACAAGACACTGTCTCCCGTCAATTTCCCGTGTCTCTACAAGGTCCGAGCGCTCTGGTTTTACTTTAACTACTATATCTGGCGTCTCAATCTGAAAAGTTTTCGCACTGGCTATATTGGAAGCAAGCAGAGTAGCAGAGTCCCCCACTGCTTCTGTAAAGTCCTGGTCAAAATTCTCAAGCTTTTCCTCCGGCACCCCGCTTCGTTCAAGCAGACGCTTCACATCCGGCCTTGACAGCTCCAGGGGCTCCGGAGCTTCTTTTGATTCTTCCAGCATGTCGTTCAGATTATCATGTATATTACGGACCGTATCATAATCACAGGTGTCTCCCAGCGTATCACTGATAATTGTCTGAAATGTCGTCATCTGGTCTTTTGCCGTCAGAGGAATCCGGCTTCCCAAAACTGTTTCAATAAAATCCGGCTGAAGTTCCTCCGGTTTTTTGGAATAATACAAAATATGATGAAGATCGGATGCCCGGTCTGTAAATGCAGGAAACAAAAATCCTTTTACGGGCAGCTCCACGAACCAGTCGCGTATCCGGTCTTCTATATTATTGGTCACTGCATTGTATGTAAGCCCGGCCTTTGTCAGATTTACCGGGCAGATGCTGCACAGAATATGCTCATATACCGTATCGGATGCATCGAATAGCTCCGAGCCGTCGGAGGACCTGCCTGGTACATCATATACGGAATGAATAAGAATTATGTAATAATTCTCCGCATAATCATAGCTTTCGATCACTTTATCATAAAATTCTCCGACTAACAGATCATCCTCCAGCTTACTGTCACGAAGCCTGAGCAGAAATTCCTGCGGACCGCCTGAGAGCTCTGCATCAAGAGGAAAGTCCATCTCAATCAGATTCTTCCCAGGCGTACCGGACAGAGTATGGCGGAAAATGTCGAAATATTTGAACGCTTCCTCCTCGGGCATGGAAAGAAATGCCTTCTTAAGCTCAGCCTTTTTTTCTTTTTCATGATCTACATAACAGCCGCAGATACGGGTAATCGCACAATTTTCAGGGGTAAACTGCTTCCTGATCTCTAATACTTCTTTTTTGTTCATTATCATTACACTCCCTTATTCCAATCTGTATCCAATCTTAGCACATTCGGGTTGTATTGACAATACTATAAGTTTTAGGTTACTATTCACGGGGCTGTGCACCCCGCTGCACGGCCCCGCAGGTCTTCTGGCGGCTTTACACGGAAAAGAGCCGGGGAAATGCGTTGGGCTGCGTGCAGATATTGATGCATTAAAGTTCCATGACGGGGATGGTACCTCATCAGACATTCTAGGCAGCCCGCGTCCCCTTCACAGTAATGCCTAAGTTTGGTGTGTACCATTTCGGAACAATGGATCTGCCCTTCTGGCATACTCCGGATGATACATTTGACAAACTAAACAAGTCATCTGTTATCCGCGATGCCTCCTGCATGCTGAAACTTGCCTGCTATTATATTGAAACCGAACAGCTGCCTGCGGATTTCACTGGGTTCCTGAATTTTATGGACCGGGAGCTTCATGAGATTCAGAATGGTACAGAGAAGGAATTCGATCTGTCCCCCGTCTGGCCTTATCTGGACCAGGTAAAGGCATCTGCCGCTATTCTGGAGGAACTGATGCCAGGAAGAAACAGCGATGATATTATTATAAAGGCCGGCGGTGAACTGACCCGCCTTGTCTATAGCTATAGCAGCCGCTACGGGCATGACGCCGCGCTTCCCCAGCCGCGCTACCCAAAACTAAGCATTGCAGTCGGCAAGACACGGGACAATACGACGCCAGACTATTATCTTGCACTACAGACGACCTTCCTCCGCCATGTAAATCGTCTGACCGGACAATTGGTTTACGTTAATGAATTAATAACACAGCAGATTGCAAAGTGGAAAGAGCTATAAATGATTCCTGTACAAAATAAGGCAGACCAAAGCTTCCGGTCTGCCTTATCGTTACTCTTCTCCTGCCATATCTGATACGACTTACATCACGCCCGGATGTTCCCCAAAAAGGTCTGCACATCTGCCACCATCCTGCTCATCTTCCTGTAATTCGCATACTGAGCCTCCTGTCTTCCCCTGGACACAGTCTCTACACCATGACTGCGCATCTCTGCAGTCAGCCGTGCCCCAAGATCTAAAGGCTCTTCCTTATTCTTCGCCGCTTCCTCCTGCTCTATCAGCTTAAGAAAACGTTCAATCTCGTTAATCAGCCCGTCAATCCAGTTAGCCAGAGTCCAGAATTCCTTCTCACCATCCGTCATCTCCTGATCTGATGAATCAGCCTCCTCTGACTTTGTCTGTGCAAATTCCTTTGCCACATCCTGTGTAAGCTGTTCAAATGCCTTGTCCAGCTTCTGGAGCTCCTCTTCCTTGCTAAGCCTGCGGTAACGTACAGCACTGCCATCAATCTCGAACTCCACACCGCTAAAATCCGCATCCGTCCCCTTTTCCATGATCCAGACCTCACGCGTCCCCTTCTCATATCCTTCTTCGATGGTCTTTTTCATGTCTGCATAGGCTCTTGCAAGGCTTTCTCCATGGCTGGACAGGTCGGATGCATCCTTCTTCTTAAGCTCCTCTTCATACCGGGTCATCAGCCCGTTATAAAGCCTGGTACTCACACCATCCGCGTTCTCTGTATCAAGGCGCTGCAATATATAAGTCCGGCAGAGACCGTCCATGAGAGACAGACTCCCTCCTGCCTCCGGCTGATTTGCCGGCTCATAATGTCTAAGACTTCCTCCTGTGCTGCTCAGGTCTGACAGACTGTCCCTAAGATATTCCATTCCTTCCCGTGAGATGGAAACCTCATCCTGAAAGGCTGCTCTCTGCTCTTCCAGGAACTTATCCGCAAACTGGACAATCCGTGTTCCATCCCCGATAATCTTAACCTGTGAATTATTCCATACATTCAGCTTATCCAAAAGGAATGTATAATCTCCATAAATCTTCATGATGTATCACCGCTTCCTGTTTATCAAATGACTCTTTATTATTATCGGACACATCACATAAAAAGTTAAGGAACTATCTGACCCTTCAAAAAAATATTATATTCTCTCTGTCTGTACTTTTCAACCGGGTTTAAAAAATGTATAATGAAACTATATAAACAGTGGTTACTGTTCACGGATGTAACTGAACAGTATGTTTTAGAGTTAAAACGATGGTATGGTACAAAAAACAGGAAGACGCCTGTCATCAATTATTTGAATATCCGGAAAACAAGCAGGCAGCAGAAGACTATCTGCTAACATTCAACTTTCGGAAGCAGCGTCATGCGGAATGGGTAGTATATCAAGGAAAGCGAATCTTCGATATAGCCGTATGATTGTGCAGGGACAGAGTATTTACCCTGTCCCTGATTCATCACTCCTCTTTTCTATTTTCAGCATTCATTGATGATGTCTGTAACCGCCATATTCCGGATTCGTTTTGCCGGTGCGTGCACCGCCGCTGCTGCGCAAATCACCACAAACACAATGATCACACAAAGCATTGCCACCGGCGGATGCCAGACCGTTCCGAAATACCGCGTAATTAGCCGGGCATACAAGAAGTAACTAAGCGGAAGCCCAATCATGCAGCCGATGGCAAGACCGGACAGAGCATAGGTAAATGCTTCTGCCCTTATCATCCGGGTCAGCTGCACGCCGTCCATGCCGACAGCCCGCATAGCGCCATATTGCTTTGCCCGGGCAGCTGCACTGACGGAAATGCTGTTGATAATATAGAACATGGTAACCATACCGATGATCCCCAAAAATCCATATACACCGATCTGTGTTGCCATATAAGTAGTATTGCTTTGCCGGATATCTTCCCTCACATCTGTAAAAATCACATCGCTCCCGGCAAATTTGCTGATCCGGCTTACTGTCTCATCATCTGCTTCCCCTCCAAGCTGCACGCCGATCATCGTATGATTTTTCTCCCCTGTCAGCCTCTCAAATGTCTCCTGGGAGCAGATCACAAGCCGTTCACTGGGAAACAGGCTTTTGGATACAGCGCAGGTGATCTCAATCTCCTTTCCTCCAATCTGGATTGTATCTCCGACTTTCAACGGGTTATCTTTATTATAGACAGTCATAGCCTTACCGCTGTCTCCATAAAGATCTGCCAGGTTCCCTTCAACTACATTTTCCTTTGTTTTTTCCAGCATGCAGTCATCATAGGATTCCAGATTGATCTGATGGATTCCCTTCCTTGAAGAAGTCACCTCAATATCATCCAGATATGATGTTCCATAAACACTCTCCACACCGGAGATTTCACTCATCTCATCTTTTAAATTCTGTTCCAGCAAAAGCGCATTGCTATAACCGCAGAACGTAAGATCCGGCTGCCAGGAGTCCATGGTAGGCATCAAACCCTTTGCAAAATCCAGGCCAATTGAAAAACATAAAGCCAGAACAATCGTAAGTGCAAAGGAACTTGTCATCAGAAGCCAGTTCTTTCTAGAGCCTGTGGCATGATGAATGCCCAGTGTCCTTTCGATTCTTCCCACCTTCCTCCTGAGTGCACGATTCCCGGACAACCTTGTTTCTGAATTGCCGGAGACTGCTGATATGGGAGACACCCCTGCGGCCCGCTTTGCAGGAGCCTGTGCCGCCAGCAAAACGGTTACAACGCCAACCAGCACGCCGCTTAACAGCCCGGCAGGGCTTAAGGTTAATACCTGCATATAAGCAAACTCGCCCCCAATGCTAAAACGCATGTATGCACAGATCCCCCAGCTTGCCAGCGTACCCAGAACCAGGCCGGCAGGTATTGCTGTTTTACACCAGTTCAATGCCTCCAGACGTACAAACCGGATGATCTGCCGGCGGCTTGCACCGATACAGCGCATCATACCGAAGAATCTTATCCGCTGGGCAACATTACTATTCATGCTGCCGGAGATCATCAATACCCCTGCCAGTAATACCATGGCAAACAATATGGCTGCCATTCCATAAATTGTTTGAATGGACTGATTGCCACTCTGCCCGGAAAGCCCCATAGCGGCAGTATTTTCGATGATGCTTTCATTGTCCAGACTGTATCTCTTTTGAATTTCCGAAGCAGCCTTTGACGCACCTGACGCTTTCCTGAACTTCACATAACAGGACGGATGTTCCTCCACCTTATTTGCAGCCATTATTGCATGGAAGGCATCCCTTGTCATATACACGGCAACCATATAGGTCTGCCCCTGATAATACTCTTTGTCATCTGATCCAAAACCAGACACGGTAAAGTCCCGGTCTCCGGCAGGCGTATGCACTGTCACATGATCCCCGGGCCGCACATCCAGGGCCAGCTCTGCATTGCTGCTCAGCATTACTTCGTTATCTTTGCCGAAAAGGGCTCCTTCTTCCAGACTGTTTACAAACTGTGAGATATAAGTTTCATCCACACCGAAAAGCGCCGCTTTTTTTCCACCGATCTGATATGGCTGATCCGCGTCTGTATTAAAGGAATCGGACCAGCCGACGGCCTCGACATCTGAGCGCCTGCTGATCTCTTCTGCAGCGTCCCTGGAAAGATTCTGAATCCGTATATGCCAGCTGCCGTGTTTATCCAGCAATGCTTTGCTGTTGGACCTAAGAAACAGTTCCGCCACGCTGAAAACGGCTGTGACGAGAAACACCGAAATAATAATACACAGAAGCGTCATACGGTTCTGCCGTCTGTGTACACGGGCAGAAACCGGAATCAGGCTAAGATAGCTTTTCATTCTTTGCACCTCCCAAAGTCCGTCAATTCTCCGTCCGAAACCTGCAGGATGCGGTCTGCCGTCTGGGCAATACTCCGGTTATGTGTAATCATAATAATGGTCTGCTCATATTTTTTTGAGGCTTCCTTTAACAGACCAATCACCTCCCGGCTGTTCTGTGTGTCCAGATTCCCCGTAGGCTCATCTGCCAGGATGAGGGCAGGCCGGGTAATCAGCGCCCGCCCGATTGCCATTCTCTGCTGCTGCCCCCCTGACAGCTGGCCTGGCAGGTGATCCTTACGTTCCTCAAGATTTAATATAGCCAGAAGCTCTTCCATGTATTCCCTGTTGGGCTTCTGGTAATCAAGCAATACTGGAAAGACCATATTCTGCTCAACCGTCAGCTCTGGAATCAGATTAAAGCTCTGGAAGATAAACCCGATATTCCTGCGACGGAAAACCGTAAGATTTCTCTCCTTCATTGCAAAGATATCCTTGCTGTCAATATACACCTTGCCAAAGGAAGGAGTATCCAGTGCACCGATCATATTAAGCAGGGTACTCTTGCCGGAACCCGATTCCCCCACAACTGCAACAAATTCTCCTTTTGAAACCGAAAAGCTTACCTTTTTAAGCGCATGGACGGCTGTATCTCCTTCTCCATAGGTTTTGGATACTGACTTCACTTCCAACAAATTCATAAGTAAAACACCTCTTTCTTTTTTCGTTTTTTGATATAGGGAACATAGTTTCCTACTATCATAAAAAAATCGTACATGGAAAATCAGTCTCTTTTCCATGTACGAAAAGCATATCACGCCAACCCTACTGTAATATTACAATGATCCTACAATTTTGTAGGAATAATTTAGCGCTCTAGTATAATCCACACTAATTACCGATACGTTTCACGCAGGATAAATTTTCAGCCTGCAAGGCGAAGGAACGAGGCGTAGCGGTGGCTGCGCCGATTGACGACAACACGGCAGATGGAAATTTAGACAAGTGAAACGTACGGTTAATTAGTGTGGGTTATACTAGTACTCTAGCCGGGTGGAACACCGGGAAATACAGATAAAATGCAGCTCCGGCTCCCAGTTCACTGTCTGCCGTTATACTGCCCCCATGCGCTTCAATAATAGACTTCGCAAGAGGCAGGCCAAGCCCGATTCCCTGTGTATCCTTAGAATACCTGCTTCGATAAAATCTTTTAAAAATATAATACAGATCCTGGGGATGAATCCCTCTCCCATTATCTTTTATGGCAATCTGAAGCGCTGATGCTGATACCTTCCAGGCAATCCGGACCGAGTCTCCTCTCTCTGTATGATCCAGGGCATTTTTTACAATATTACTCACTGCTTCCATCATCCAGTTACGGTCACAGGCAAAATCTATGGTTTCGTCTCCTGAGAGAATAATCTCTTTTCCTTCTTGTTCTGCACGGAACGAGAAACGTTTCTTGATACATTCCATCATCTCACACATATTTTCCGCTGCCTTTTTCATCACAATTGTGCCTGCATCAAATTTCGAGATATTTAGCAGATTCTGTACCAGCGTTTCAATCCTTTCCAGCTCCTGTTCCGAAAGATCTGCGAATTCTTTGACTGCAGGCGGATTCTCTGCTTCTCCCTGCAAAATACCGTTATAGATGTTCAGTGCTGCCAGAGGCGTCTTTAGCTGATGGGAAATATCTGATATTGTATTTCTTAAAAATTCCTTCTTCTCCCCCTCATTTTCAATATGGGCATTCAAAATGGATACCAGGGTATTCACCTCATGAAACAGTCTGTACAATTCGCCCTCATCCTGGCATTCGATCCGCGCCTCCTCGTTTCCTGAAATATACTCTCTGATCTTCCTGGCTGCATTTTCCATAATCTCATTCTGCTCTTTGAAGTAACTATAACAGGCTGATATCATAAAAATCCCCATGCCTACAGCGCCAATCCAGACATAAAATGCGGCCTTTCCCTGCAAAAGCCACATAACGGCCGCAGAAAATAATGAGAAGACCAGGATGGACAGCAGGATTTTATAAAACAAAACTTTGATTTTTCGATTTACCAATATCTTCATCCTGCACCTCAGCGAACAGACCTGCTTCCTTCTGTCGTATTCCATTTATAACCCATACGCCGGACGGTTACAATTCTTTCAGGCTTTCCCGGGTCATCCTCAATCTTAGTGCGCAGTCTCCGTATATAGACCGTCAGGGTATTATGATCCACATAGTTTTCATTGCAGTCCCACAGTCTGCCTAAAATCTGCTCCGGTGAAAGTATTATATTGGGATTCTCCATAAAAAAACACAGCAGCTTATATTCACTTGCCGTCAGGTCAACTGACTCTCCCCTTTTACAGACCTCTCCTTTAACCAGATCTACTCTGATTTCATTTGAATTCAGCTCCAAAGTCTCCTGGCTGAAATTACTGCTTCTGCGAAGGAGAGCATTGATCCTTGACAGGAATACTGCCAGCTTAAACGGCTTTGTAATATAATCATCTCCCCCAATATCCAGTCCCATAATCATATCTGTCTCTTCGTCCGCAGCAGTTAAAAACATGATCGGAACCTTAGAGATCCGGCGAAGCTTCTTGCACAAGTCAAATCCAGAGCCATCAGGAAGAGAAACATCCAGAATAACCAAATCATATCTTTCATCCGCCCAAAGCTTATCTGCTTCAAGGCTTGTGCGGGCAATGTCTATCCCATACCCTTCCTTTTTAACTGCAAAAGAAAGTCCGCCTATTAAGCTCAGATCATCCTCTACCAGTAAGATCTGTTTCATCGTATTATACACCTTCTCCTGAATGAATTCTGTATGCAGTATTACCATCTACTGCATCTATTTCGGGCAGCATACAATCCTGACATCGTATTTTTTCAGCATCTCCCCTTCTGTGAGCACGCTCCCTGTCAGCAGATTCTTCTTCCCTTCAAATACCTTTGGAAGCGGAAGCTCTTCGTCCTTAAAGTTAATGACAAAATAAAGGTCTTCCTTGTCTGTCACTCTTTTTGTCACTTCTAGTCTGGTCTCCTCTTCAATAACCGGTGTAATTTTGGCCCTGTCACACATAAGCTCTAATACCCTCCCAAGAGCTTCCTCTGACAAAACCGTTCCCACATAACAGGTGCAGCCCTTTCCGAAGTTGTTTTCCGTAACTGCAGGTGTTCCTGCATAGAAATCGCTTCCATACTGTGCAATGTCTTTTGCGCCCTCCAGGTGAATAATATCACACAGCATATTGCACTGTCCCCTTAATCCGTCCTTAAATACAATTTCATTGCTCTGTTCCGGAGCCAGTGCATCAATCTCCTCTGCCCATATACCTGCAAGCTTCCTGAGCGGTCCCGGGTATCCTCCAAGATGCACATTATCGGACTGATCCACAATACCGCTCATGACGCCTGTCACGAGGGTGCCGCCTGCCGCAACATATTCCTCAAGTGCCTCTGCCACACCTTCTTTTACCATATACAGTACAGGTGCCGCCACCAGATCATATTTCCCAAGGTCTGCATCCACAGGTATCATATCCACTGCAATATTCTTATTATAAAAATATTCGTAAAACCGGAAAATCTGATCCACGTACATCAGATCTTTATTGGGACCGCTTGTATACTCCAGTGCCCAGTAGTTGTCCCAGTCGAACATAATCCCGACCCTGGCCTTATTTCTGGATCCGGAGATTGTTCCTCCTGCTTTCCTTAATTCCTCTCCAAGCTGTGAAATCTCCCTGAATACTCTCGTATTCTCAGAGCCTGCATGCGCAATCACCGCCCCATGGAATTTCTCACAGCCTCCCACGGATCTTCGAAGCTGGAAAAACTGAATCGTATCCGCACCATGGGCAATCGTCTGATAACTCTGTGCACGCATCTGCCCCGGTCTTTTCAGGGAATTATAAGGCTGCCAGTTCTGCTGGCTCGGCGTCTGCTCCATCAGCATAAAAGGCGCATCCTTAAGTCCCCGCATTAAGTCATGACTCATGGCCGTCCTGCTCCACGGAGTATCATAACTCGGATAGTTATCCCAGGAGACAATATCCATCTCCTTCGCCCATTTAAAATAATCCAGCCCCTTAAAGGTTCCCATCAGATTCGTGGTGACCGGAGTCTCCTTGTCATACTGCCGGATCGCATCCCGCTCCGCCTTGAAGTTATTTAGGATACTGTCTGAATTGAACCTCATATAATCAATCGAAATTCCTGCGAATGCCGTCTTATCGCCCTCCAGACCCTCGCTGAGTGCATTGGGCAGTACACCCTCGTCCCAGTCATAGATGGTATGTCCCCAAAATGCAAGATTCCATGCCTGATTCAGTGCCTCTATTGTCTTATATTTCTTCCTTAGCCAGACGCGGAATGCCTTCTCACAGTTCTCACAATAGCACTCTCCGCCGTATTCATTATTCACATGCCAGCACACCACATTCTCATTACTCCCATAGCGCTCTGCAAGCCTTGCTGCAAGTTCCCTGCTGAAGTGCCGGTAAACCGGACTATTCGGGCAGGCATTGTGCCGCTGCCCGAATTTATGGCGGCGTCCTTCATAATCAGTCCTTGCCACCTCTGGATAGCGCTTT
>Ga0137307_101732_pt2 | contig 17522 bp, 14 predicted proteins | sample NAcewD2O_March_2_FD_97180 | JGI IMG/M metagenome (GOLD analysis project Ga0137307, IMG submission 97180) | Mouse cecal microbial communities from Vienna, Austria - N-Acetylglucosamine amended D2O_March | ecosystem: Host-associated > Mammals > Digestive system > Large intestine > Cecum | place... | reverse complement strand
GAAGTGGAATTCAGTGAAAAACTGAAAGTAAGCCGTAATGCAGTACGTGAGGCGGTTAAAGTGCTTGTTGCATTCGGGGTATTGGAAATAAAAAGATCAGAAGGGACATTTGTGACAAAAGAGTTTCACAGTCAGCTGCTCAATCCATTAATGTATGGATTGATACTGGCGGAGCGCTCCATGAAAGAGTTGTTAGAGTTAAAAATCGGTGTTGCGGGTTCTGCATTGTACCTTGCTGTATTGAATGCGTCAGATGAGGAAGTGGCAAAACTGCGCTCCTACGGGATACAATTTAGAAGGGCTATGAATGAATTACCTTTCGATATAGACAAATGCTATAAGGCGAGCATGGATTTTAATGAATATCTAAGCGAGATTTCACATAATCCGATGCAGATTCAGTTAGAAAGCATCATACATAAGATTGCCGCATTTACCAGACACAATGCGATTAAGGCATCTGTAGAGTCCGGCTGCCCGAATGTACTGCCGGATAATTATTTAAAGGAAGTGGATATCCTGGAAGCGCGGGACAAACAAGCGATTACAGGGTTTATGGATGAGAGATTAAAACTGTGGCAGAAATTGTTATTGTAAATGTCAGATTCATGAAAAACGGCTTTTATTGATTCGGAGGAAGAAATGCAGCGGGATAAAAGTATATCATTTCAATTATTGGACAGCAAAGAAGAATGGAGCGGATGGGCCGAGGGATTGGAGATTTGCTATGTGTTGAGGGGAAAGGGGTATCTGACACTCTCACACAAAAAACAGTGGCAGATCAGTGAAAATGACGTTTTTGTTATTAATATGTTTGAAATGTATCAGGTTGTTCTGGAGCCGAACGGACTCGTTCTGCGTTTGTGGATACCAAAGGAATTTGTGCTGAATATATATCCTGAGACAGAGCGCCTGAGAATCGAATGTTTTTCGTTTTGGTTTGGAAGTGAGGAACAGGAATATTTTGACAGAATCAGGGAAAGTATCGCGGATATTTTTAGAATGTACAGTAAGAGCGGTATGCAGGGTGAACTGCGGCTCCGGGGGACTGTCTCTTTACTCTTGTCGGAACTGCTGTATTCTTATGCAAAAGAGCGCGAGGATACAATTGGCAGGAAAGGGCGTGAGCAGCTGGGAATGCTCATGAAGTATGTGGGACAGCACTACAGAGAGGAGATATCACTTTCAGGCTTTGCGGAAAAGAGTCATTACAGTGCGTCGCATCTGTCCCATCTGATGAAAGATGAACTGGGGACTAATTTTACAGAATATCTGAAAAGAATCCGGCTTCAGAATGCGTTAAAATTTATGCGCCAGGGGAAAAGTATCACGCAGATATCAGAAAGTGTGGGGTTTGTGAACAGCAATGCATTTATCAAGGCATTCAGGGAAGTCTATGGCGTTACACCAGGAAAATATAAGTCAGGGCAGCGAGAACAGGCAGGGGCTATGGATTTGAAAGATGATCTGGTCGCGAATGTGCAGAATACAACACTGCATGTATTTGACAGGCTTTTTTCCTATCTTGACCTGAAAAAGGTTCAGACAGATAGAAAATGGGAAATGCCAGAAGTGGAACTGAGAGAATGTAAGGTGAATGTGTGCAGGGCAGGAAACGAGATAGCGGGAAACTGGCAGTTTTCGGTAAATGGCGGTTATGCTAAGCGGTTACTGTATGAGCAGGTACAGAGGTCTGTTTGCAGGATTCAGAAGGAGATCAGGTTTCAGTATATCCGGATCAAGGACATTTTTAATGATGAACTTCAAATTTGTACGAGAAATCTGAATGAAGAGCTGGTGTTTAATTATGTACAGCTGGACTATATCCTGGATTTTCTGTGTGCCAATTACGCGAAACCGTGGATCGAGTTGAGTTTTATGCCGTCCGCCCTAAGCTCTGCAAGACGCAGAAAGGGACAGGATATCTGGCTGATTGCGATGCCGGATGAGCCGGAAGAATGGTTTCAGCTGATAGAGCATCTATTGGGGCATTTGAAAGAGCGGTACGGAGAAAAGGAGGTGAGTCAATGGATTTTTACTCCTTTTGCAGATATTTTTCTGGTAAATACGCATATGCAGAACAAGGCTGGCTATTATGAGCTGTATGGAAAGACGCATACATTAATACGCACACTGATTCCGCAGGCAAAAATTGCAGCGAGGGGAACTTTTGAACCCAATGGGAGCGGCCTTGGCGATTATATGGTTCGTGAAAATATTCTGCCGGATCTGTGGACGATGGTAAATTATAATTCCGTGCAGCCTTCGGAGGAGCAGTCCGAATTAAATCTGGTGGAGAGCATGGAAGCGTATTCGATGGTAATCAGCAGGGATACATCGTATTTAAGGAGTCAGATTACCCACCAGAAAAAGGAATTGGAAAAATTCGGAATTGGGAAGATTCCCTTGATTCTTGCAGAATGGAACAGCACGATCTGGCAGAGGGATCTGTGTAGTGACACCGCATATAAGGCATGTTTTCTGCTAAAAAATGTACTTGAAAATTGTAATGATATCCAAGGTTTTACGTACTGGCATATATCAGACTGGAATGATGATTACCTGCCATCTCCGGATCGTTTTCATGGAGGATTTGGATTATTTACGAGGGACAATATCCCGAAGGCAGTCTACGGAGCGCTCAGACTCCTTGGCGAGGCGAAGGGAAGAATACAGGCACAAGGGGATGGATATACGGTTTTGAGTGCAGAGGGGCAAGTCGCTATTTATCTGTATAATTACTGCCCTTATGATATGTTGTACCGTTATCGACATACGCGGGAAATTAGTCTGTGCAACCGCTATAATGTATTTGAAATGAAAAATAATGTATGCTATCAGGTTCGTCTGGAAAATATGACGCCAGGAGAATATCAGAAAAAGGTATATCAGATTGACAGAAAGGAAGGCAGTGCGTGCGATGTGTGGATACGGATGGGAGCACCAAAAGAATTAAGTGATTTTGAGTATGATGCGTTGAATGTTTCAGCTACACCGAAATGTCTGGTCAGTCAGATCAAGATCGAAAAAGAGTATACGATACAGAGTATTTTAAAGCCGCATACAGTGCAGTTGATCATACTACAGAAAAAGCCAGATTGATGAGAGCAAAAAGCAGGAATGAACAGAGATGTTGATTCCTGTTTTTTTATGCGCACAGGCACTCAAAAGAAATATTCAGTGATCGCGGACGGGGTTCTGCGCGGGGCGCGAATTATGAAGAAGTTTATGACCACTACTTTTACGGACCTCATATTGAATGTAGTCCTGGCAAAGCTGTTATTCGTCTCATTTGGCACAGTGGGTATCTAAACGCGTGGTCGATTGGATGGAAAAAAGAAGCATGGTGGATAAAGTTGCCATATCAAAATATATAAATTATGCTTTTTAATATATATTATGAGCAATAAAATGAAATGAGAGATGCCAGAAAACTAAAAAATGACAGAAATAATAGATAGAACGAGCAATTATTCGGTATCTTGTATAGTAGAAAGCGGATATAATGATGATACAACCTTAGAGAATGAGCGCTCAGACAAAGGTAATTCGGAAACAGAAAAATGTTCAAAAAGGAGAGGAAAGAAATGAAAAAACGGTTGATGGCAGTTTTATTAAGTGTGGCGACAATGACAAGCATACTGGGTGGCTGCGGACAGAAGGAAGCCGGAGGGCAGGATGCTGCCACAAACAAAGATGCAGGGGCGGAAAATGCCGGGGTGGACTTTGACGAAGAGCCATATGAGGCAACTTTGATGTACTGGGTGGCAAACGATGTAAGAGATGTGGATTCCGTGGAAGCAGTGTTGAATGAACTGACGCTTACACAGTTAAACATTAAGGTAGATTTAATGCCGCTGACGCTTGGTACATATGGGCAGCAGATTCAGATGGTTCTTTCCTCAGATGACGCCCTAGATATATTTCCTTATTGGGGCAGCAATATGGGAAGCTATATTGATGCAGAGTATCTGGTTGATTTGAATGAATATCTGGATGACTATGGAAAGGATTTGGTAGATATCATCGGCATGGAAGATATACAGTGCTGTAGTATAGACGGTTTTCTGGCAGGAGTTCCTACGATGCACGAGCGGACTACTCCGGCAGCAGTGGTGCTGAGAACAGATCTTCTGGAAGAAAGTGGGTATACAGCGGATGACATCAAGTCGGCAGAGGATTTGACTCCTATATTTGAGGCGGTTCATGAAAAACATCCGGAGATGACAATGTATGGCTGTCTGAACAGCATGTCTTATCCAAATGTAATTCATGGCTATATGGATCCGATGAGCGGCAGCGCTTTTGGCGTACTGGCGGATATAGGCCAGACCACAACCGTAACGAACTGGTATGAATCGGATATGTTTCGCGATGCATGCCAGCTTGTCAGGGAATGGAATCAGAAGGGCTATACTTCCGCAGATTTTGCAACCTGTTCTGATTCAGGCGAATCGCTTATGAGGGCTGGCAACCTGTTCTGTTTTACAACATTGGGAAAACCGAACACGAAACAGGAAAAAGACTCCATGACAGGTTATGATACGACATGCGTTATTCTGGCTCCCAATCTGCGCAAGACAGACACGACAAATAATGTGCTTTATGGAATATCGAGCAGTTCAAAAGACCCGGCGAAGGCAATGATGCTCTTAAACTGGATTTACGCGACAAAGGAGGCAAACGATCTTTTGAATTGGGGCGTCGAGGGAAAAGACTATGTCGTTCTGGAAGATGGCACGATTGACTATCCGGAGGGTGTGACAGCAGAGAATGTAGGATATCATCAGGATTATGGCTGGGCACAGATGAACCAGTTCAACAGTTATGCATGGGCAGGAAACGATCCGGATATCTGGAAGAAGTACGAGGAAGTGCGGGATAGCGCATATGTATCCAAGGCATACGGATTCTTCTTTGACACAACACCTGTGTTGAATGAACTTGCCGCACTGGGAACGGTTTCCGATGAATATTTGATGTCGCTGGTAACAGGTTCCGTGGATGTTGACAAGACGCTTGCAGAGTTTAACGAAAAGCTCTACAAGGCTGGTCTGCAGAAAGTGATTGATGAGAAGCAGGCACAGCTTGATGCTTGGCTGGAGGAACAGTAGGAAATGCCGCAGAGCATTCCATCATGGGGGTGTGCCGGAATACAGGCATTCTCCCATGTTTTATCAGACACGCTCTGGATCGGAAATCAAATGAAATAAGAATGGAGGCGTAGTATGAAGAACGGAAAGAAAAGCGAAAAGCTTACATGGAGCATATTAAAACAGTATATTCCACTATACCTGATGATGCTCCCGACACTGATCTACCTGTTTATCAATAATTATATCCCAATGACAGGTATTGTCGTGGCGTTTAAGAAGTACAGCAAGAAAAAAGGAATTTACGGCAGTGACTGGTGCGGATTTGTAAACTTTGAATATCTGTTCAAAAATGACGCGGGGCTGATTTTTCGCAATACGCTGCTTTATAATATCGTATTTATTGTGCTAGGCATGGTAGTGGGCGTGGCGCTTGCGATTATCATTACAGATGTGTATTCTAAGAAGTTAAAGAAACTGTACCAGAGTGCAATCATGCTCCCTTTCCTGATTTCAATTGTCATTATCAGTTACATTGTATTTGCATTTCTGAGCGCTGAGAACGGTATGGTAAACAACAGTGTGCTTGCAGCAATGGGACGCGAACCGATACAATGGTATGCAGAACCCAAATACTGGCCGTTTATCCTGACATTTGTGAATCTGTGGAAAGGCGTAGGATATGGAACACTGATCTATATTGCCGGAATTGCCGGAATTGATACTTCTTTTTATGAGGCGGCCCGCCTGGACGGTGCGACCCGCTGGCAGCAGATTACAAAGATCACGATTCCCTGCCTGATTCCGTCACTGATCACCATGACAATGTTGAACCTGGGACGCATTTTCTGCTCGGATTTCGGCCTGTTTTATCAGGTGCCGCAAAATTCAGGCGCACTGTTCAGCGCAACGCAGACAATTGATACTTATGTGTATCGCGCGATGATTTCCACCGGCGGAATCGGCAGGTCTGCAGCAGCGGGCTTCTTCCAGTCAATAGTAGGATTTCTGCTGGTCATGGGGGCAAACATGATCGTCCGCAAGGTCAGCCGTGAAACTGCGATGTTCTAGGAAAGGAGGATACTATGATACATTCAAAATCAAATCAAAGATATCAGATTATTATCAATGCTGTTTTGCTGCTGGTTACCGTGATTATGGTTGCGCCGCTGGTGCTGCTGTTCATGTCGTCGGTTTCATCAGAGTCCTCCCTGTTAAACAATGGTTATTCATTCTGGCCAAAGGAATTTAGCATGGCTGCATACCAATACATACTGACGAATGGACAGACGATTCTGCGGGCTTATGGCGTTACCGTGATCGTTACGATCATCGGCACGATAGCAAATCTGGTTCTATCATCAACAGCGGCGTATGCCTTATCGATCAAGAAGCTGCCTTTCCGCAATATTATAAGCTTTTATGTATTTTTCACAATGCTTTTCAGCGGTGGTCTGGTGCCGTCCTATCTGATGTGGAGCAATACCTTCCATATTAAAAATACGATATGGGCGCTCATTGTACCAAATTTTATGTGCAGCGCAATGAATATCATCCTAATGAGGACATATTTTATGACGAGCATTCCCGAAGCGCTTTATGAGGCGGCAAAGATTGACGGAGCATCGTATCTCTATATTTATCATAAAATTGTCGTGCCGATGGGAAAACCGATTTTTGTAACTGTAGGACTTTTTGCAGGTCTGGGTTATTGGAACGATTGGACCAATGGATTGTACTATATTAATGATGCAAAACTTTACAGCATACAGACACTGTTGAACAAGATGATTCAGGATATTCAGGCATTGCAGGCAAACGCGGCAGCGGCGGCAAGCGGTGCTGCGATGACCATTCCGACAGTCAGTGTGCGCATGGCGATTGCATTTGTAGCACTTGCCCCGATTCTGGTAGTCTATCCATTCCTGCAGAAGTATTTTGCAGAAGGAATCGCGATGGGTGCTGTAAAAGGGTAGAAAGGTTGAGATTAATATGACAAGGCATGAGTTGACTACCCTGATGCAGGAGATGTCTCTGGAAGAGAAAGTAAATCAAATGATGCAGGTAGCTGGCGGTTTCTTTACTGGCGATATGGTGGCTATGGGGCCGATCAGGGAAAAAGGGATTGACGACGGGACAATTTCTTCTGCAGGTTCTGTGATTGGAGTGTATGGGGCGGAAAAAGTCAAAAAAATTCAACAGGAATACATCGAAAAACATCCCCATAAGATTCCGCTTCTGTTTATGCTGGATGTCATCAATGGGCTTAAGACGATATTTCCGATTCCGCTGGCACAAGGGGCAGCTTTTGAGCCGGAATTATCTGGGCGATGTGTACAGGCAGCTGCGAAGGAGGCAGCTGTCAGCGGTGTACATGTCACCTTTGCGCCGATGGGAGACCTTGTCCGGGATGCACGCTGGGGCAGGGTAATGGAATCGACAGGGGAGGATCCCTATCTGAACAGTTTATACGTAAAAGCGATGGTAAAGGGATTTCAGGGAGATGACCTGCAGGAAAAATATCATATTGCGGCGTGCGTAAAGCATTTTGCAGGGTATGGGGCTCCGACGGCAGGAAGGGATTATAACACGGTAGAGCTATCGCGGCACACCTTGAGGGAATTTTATCTGCCGGCTTATAAGGCAGGAGTTGACGCAGACGCAGCCATGATGATGACTTCATTCAATACAATTGATGGGATTCCGGCTACAGGAAACAAATGGTTGATGCGGGATGTGCTCAGGGAGGAAATGGGGTTTGACGGCGTTGTGATTTCTGACTTGGGAGCTGTCGAGGAGCTGATCTGTCATGGTTACTGTGCGGACCGCCGTGAGGCGGCAGTGCGTTCAGTGCAGGCAGGAGTAGATATCGACATGATGACAGGGATATATTCCGAGCAGCTTTGTGGTCTGATCCGGCAAGGCGTGCTTTCGGAGAGTTTGATTGACGAGGCGGTGTACCGGATTCTGGAACTGAAGAATAGGCTGGGGCTTTTTGAGAATCCCTATAAGGATGCGGATGAATGCAGGGAAGGGGAGATTATTCTCTGCAGGGAGCATAGGGAGTTGGCACGCGAGTCCGCAAGGAAATCGTTTGTTCTGCTGAAAAATGATGGCATGCTTCCACTGGCTGCAGGCAGTAGAACCGCCTACATCGGGCCATATACGGATAACCGGAATATCATCGGCGCATGGTCTTTTATTGGTGATACAGATTGTATAACGACGATTAGGGAAGCAGTGGAAGAACGCGGGGAAGAGACAGTTTTCTGTCAGGGTTGTCCGGTGATTGGCGCAGATGCATGGCTGGAAGGGTTTGCAGAAAAAACGGACGAAGCTGTTACGCCCGAAGAATGCCGACGTATGATGGAGGAGGCCATAGAACAAGCAAAACAGGCGCAGATGGTAGTGCTTTCTATAGGAGAACACCGTCTGCAGTCCGGTGAAGCCACCAGCAATGCCAATATTCAGATTCCGCAAATTCAGATGGAATTGTTCCAAAAAGTCTGCGAAGTAAATGATCAGGTGGTGGTAGTCCTGTTTGCAGGGAGGCCGCTGGACATCAGGGAGATTTCTGCAAAGGCAAAGGCGGTTCTGCTGGTCTGGATGCCCGGGACAGAAGGCGCACGGGCAATTACAGATGTTTTGTATGGGGACTACAATCCAACAGGAAAGCTGCCAATGAGTTTTCCATATTGTGTAGGCCAGGTTCCGGTGCATTATAACGAATATCCGACAGGGCGTCCTTACACAGAGGGCAGGAATCAGGGAAGGTTCCGTTCCAGATATCTGGATATACCAAACAGACCGCTCTATCCGTTTGGTTATGGTTTGAGTTACACGCAGTTTGAACTATCACCAATAGAGTTAGATCGTAAGAACATGCGTCGGGAGGAAACGATTCATGTTTCCGTAGAGATTCGGAATGCCGGGCAGATGACCGGAACGGAAACCCTGCAGCTCTACATACATGATTTGGCAGCCAGTGTGGTTCGCCCGATAAAAGAGTTGAAGGATTTTCGCAAGGTCACGCTTAAACCGGGGGAAACGCAGAAAGTTTCTTTTACGATTACAGAGAACCAGCTGCGTTTTCTGACGGAAAATGACAAATGGGAAAGCGAGCCGGGAGAATTTGAAGTATTTGTCGGTACGGACAGTACAACTGCAAACGGTGCAGTATTTCGCTTAAATATATAGTGACTTAGTGAAAAAAGGAAACAGGTAAGATGGCAAGATTTGAATGTAATGTAATTTCATATGTTTTACAGAGAACAGTTGATATCACAGTGATTATTCCCACTGTGACAATACCGGAAACGATGGCAGGGAAAGAGAAGCGCCCTTCACACATTGTAAAGGAAGCATATCCGGTACTATATCTGCTTCATGGCATGGGAAATAATCATGCTACATGGTGCGGCTACAGTAATATCGAACTGTATGCCGAGGAGAGAAGGATTGCGGTAGTGATGATTTCAGGGGAAAACAAATATTACCGCTGTATCCCTGACGGAGATGATTATGCCCGGTTTATTGACGAGGAGCTTCCGGAATTTATCACAAGCATGTTTCCGGTATCTAAACTTCCGGAGCAGACCTATATCGCAGGGCTGTCCATGGGAGGGGCAGGCGCTTTGATGCGTGGATTTGCCAATCCGGATAAATATGCCGCAATCGGTGCATTTTCAGCTGCGATACAGGTCATGGACGGAGGGGACGGCAGATTGCCGGATCCGCGTGACACCATAATACAGGCAGGGAGAAAGACAGAAAAACTTCCGTCACTTTATCTTGCCTGTGGGCATGAGGATTCATTGTATGAGGAAAACTGTGCGTTTACGGAATTTTTGCAGACAGAGAAGGTGGATGTCAAGTGGGTGTCTGCAGCCGGTTACGGGCATGAGTGGCGGTTTTGGGATCAGCAGGTGGAAAAATTTCTGGACTGGATCCCCAGAACGGACTGCTATGCAGCGCAGGGAAGAAGAAAGGTATAAACACAGGGCGAAAGGAGCGTGATTGCAGAGATGAAGAAAAAGGTCAGAGTGTTCAGCGGAAGCAGCAGTCCGGAGGTGACGGAGCGGGAGCGCAGGAACAGGGAGCTTGCCCGCCGCGCGGCTGCAGAGGGAATCGTACTGTTAAAGAACGAAGGTCTGCTGCCTCTGCTGGCAGAAAGAACAATTGGTCTGTACGGGGCGGGCGCTATAAAGACTGTCAAAGGGGGGACTGGTTCCGGCGATGTCAATGAACGGGAGTCAGTCAGTATCTTTCAGGGACTCAGAAACGCTGGTTTTGTTATCACAAGCGAAGACTGGATAGCAGACTATGAGAAGCGGTATCAGCAGGCAAGGGAGGACTGGAAGCGCGGCATTCTTGATGAAGCGGGAGGAACTACGACACCATCGTTTTTCAAGATTTATTCCAAACATACATTCTCAATGCCGCAGGGGCGTAAAATAGAGGCAGAAGAATTGGAGAATGTCCATACCGCAATTTATGTGATCAGTCGTATTGCGGGCGAAAATGCGGACCGTCATGCCAGCAGTGGGGATTATTATCTGACAGAGTATGAAAAGGAAGACATTCGGACGTTGTGTGCAGCGTGCGGGAATGTCATAATCATTCTCAATGCAGGCGGACAGGTCGATGTCGGAGAGTGGGCAGAAGCTCCGCAGATCAAGGCAGTGCTGTTCATCGGTCAGCTGGGGATGGAAGGCGGAAATGCCCTTGCGGATGTCTTGACAGGTCATGCCACTCCGAGTGGAAAGCTGACGGACACGTGGGCAATGCGGTATGAGGACTTTCCGAATGCGAAGACATTCAGCCATCAAAACGGAAATGTGGACACAGAGAAATATGAGGAAGGAATATATGTGGGATACCGCTATTTTGACAGTTTTCAGGTTGAACCGAAATACCCGTTTGGCTATGGGATGTCCTATACGGATTTTGAAATCTGTTGTAAAGACATTGTAAGCGATGCGGGAAAAGTGACACTGACTGTTGTGGTAAAGAACACGGGCAATATTTTCAGCGGGAAAGAGGTCGTTCAGGTGTACTGTGCCTGTCCGCAGCAGGGACTGGCAAAAGAGGCAAAAAGGCTGTGTGGTTTTGCGAAGACGGATCTGCTGATACCTGGCGGCAGTCAGACGCTTACGATTTCCTTTGGTGAAAAAGAGCTTGCCTCGTTCAGTGAGGCGCAGAGTGCGTGGCTTATGGAAAAAGGATATTATATTCTGCAGATTGGAAATTCCTCACGGAATCTCAGGACGGTCGGCGCCTTGAATGTGGGGCAGGAGACCGTAATTGAGCAGGTGTCGCATATCTGTCCTTTACAGGAAGCACTGGAGGAAATCGCTGCAGACACAGCTTTGCTCAGCCAGTATGCAGGGCAGTTATGGCAGCAGGTGCAGGAGGAAGGACTTCCGGTCATTGCATATGCACCGCAGGAGCAGGCTGTACAGCGCTATCCGCAGAATGAATATGAAAAGGCGGCATCTGAGGTGGTGGAGAAGCTGACAGAGGAAGAACTGACGGCAATGGTAATCGGTGAGGTGAACAAGGCGCAGTCAAGTGCGCTTGGCTCTGCAGGGGTCAAAGTACCAGGGGCGGCAGGAGAGACAAGCGGGATTCTGGAGGATCAATGGGGAATACCGGGCATTTCCATGGCGGATGGTCCCGCGGGCCTGCGTCTGATCAAACGGTACAGCTATGACCCGGATACAAAGCAGGTATACGGCATTGGGATTTCACAGGCATTGGAGGGCGGTTTTTTCTCCGATGGCGCAGACATGGAAGGGTCAGAGGTCCGCTATCAGTACTGTACGGCAATTCCGGTGGGGATTGTGCTGGCGCAGACATGGAATATACCGCTGCTTGAGCAGGTTGGAAAGGCAGTCGCGGCAGAGATGCAGGAGTTCCAGGTCGCATGGTGGCTGGCGCCGGGTATGAATATTCACAGGAATCCGCTGTGCGGGCGTAACTTTGAATACTATTCCGAAGATCCGCTTATCAGCGGCTGGATGGCGGCAGCAATGACCAGAGGCGTGCAGTCGGTGCCGGGGGTCGGGACAACGATCAAGCATTTTGCATGTAATAATCAGGAAGATAACAGGATGGGCTCTGACAGTGTGCTTTCCGAGCGTGCACTGCGCGAAATCTATCTGCGGGGATTTGAGATTGCCGTCAAGGATTCCCAGCCAATGGCAATCATGACTTCTTACAATAAAATCAATGGGGTTCATGCCGCAAACTGCCAGGATTTATGTATTGTGGCGGCGCGCGAGGAATGGGATTTTCAGGGAATCATCATGACGGACTGGACGACGACATATCCGGCAGGAGGGAGCATATCCTGGGAGTGTATTGCAGCGGGAAATGATCTGATCATGCCGGGATATGCCGGAGACTTTGAGAATATACGGGGGGCATTGCAGTCAGGGAAACTCGGACGGGAGGAACTCAAAGACTGTGTAAGGCGTCTGATTACAGTTATCTATCAGACGCTTGCCTTTGAAGACTGCAGGAGTTACGGTTCGCGCGTAGAAACTGTAAGAAATAACAGGAGTTCTCGCGGTTCCTTATAAGAAAAGAGGTTTGAAACAGGCGATGGAAACAGGGACAATACTGTTTAAGACGGAGAAAGTAACAGACAGGATCACACGCATTTATGGGATTGCGGGAGAGTTGATGTATCTTGCGGAGGGAGACTGCAAGGCAGCACTGATCGATACAGGTGTGGGAGTCGGCAATCTAAGGGAACTGGTGCGCTCGCTGACAAAAAAGGACGTGTATGTATTATTGAGTCACGGGCATGTAGACCATGCTCTGGGGGCTGGTGTGTTTGAACAGGTGTATATGAGCCCGCTTGATGAGAATGTATACAGAGAAAATTCACAAATATCCCACAGGGAAGCTTTTCTAAATGCATCTGTCCCCGATTGGAGGAGGCGGGTGTATCCGGGCGCGTTTGTGGAGAAACTTGTCAACTGTTTCCATCCGCTTGAAGACGGACAGCGGTTTGCGCTGGGCGGGCTGACAATAGAGGTAGCCGCTCTTGCCGGACATACGCCCGGTTCCATGACGTTTCTGTTTGAGGAGGAGCGGGTGCTGCTCTTTGGGGATGCCTGCAATTCATACACCTATCTCTTTGACCATAATTCCGCTTCGGTGTCAGAATACAGGGAGTATCTTATGAATTTCCGGGAGCGGGTATACGGGCGGTATGACAGGGGACTGGTCTCGCATGGAACAGGGAACGCCGCGGAGGGACTACTGGAATCAGCCATTTTGCTGACAGAGGATATTCTGAATGGAAATGCCGAGGATGTTCCGTTTGAGTTTATGGGAGAAAAGGCATATATCGCCAGACGCGTTGATGCACACCTGAAACGTCTGGACGGAGGTGCGGCAAATATTGTCTATGCAAAGAACAAAGTGCGATCGCTGCGGTGACAGGCAGCATACTGGCGGAGAGATCGCTGTGTTTAATAGGGGAACTATGAGGAGACAGATCGTATCAGGAATCATCATGTTGCCCATTCTGACTGCGGGTCTGACAGGGTGTCAGGATAAAGAGCCGACAGTGCTGCAGCAGACGGAAGCGACAGACGGCGATGAATTAACAGTTGAGCCAAAGTACAAGACAGTCACGGAAGCAATGGATTGGGGTCCGGCGATTACGAAGGTAATTTTGGAGATGGGCGTCACGGTAGATGGGAGTACGATTGATACAAAGAGTTTTTTGGTGTCTTCGGAACGGAAGTTCAAAGGACTTGACCTGACAACAGGCAGGACAGTGTCAGATGTCTACGTATCAGATGCGGACGGAAACAGGGATAGCACAGGAGCCTGTATTACCATTGAAATGGAAGTTGGTCCGGAAATGGCCGAGGCTTCCCCGTTTAACTATGATCTCGCAAGTGGTTTCAACCAGTATGTTGAGACAACATACCTGATAGAGGCTGCGGAAAATGCAGGATTAAGGGCAGCAGACGGCAGAGCTCTGAAGATGGGAGCAACAGATGCATCTGATAATCAGGGAAATATTAATATGATTGCGGATACATTTGACTGTACAGGAAGCTATAGCGATGAGACAAGCGGTATTACATTATCATATGCATCTTATCAGCCGGAAAATGCACGGAATGGTGAAACACCGCTTATCATATGGCTGCACGGAGCAGGTGAAGGCGGCACAGATCCAACAATTGCAATTATGGGAAATAAGGTAGTCAATTTGGCGACGGAAGATATCCAGCGATATTTTGGGGAGACTGGCGCAGAAGTTCTTGTTCCCCAGACGCAGACTATGTGGATGGACAATGGCGAGGGCAGATATATGGATACAACAGATCCCGGTGCAGGAATTTCATATTATACTGAGGCATTGATGGGACTGATAGAAACTTATGTATCTAACCATGGGGAGATTGACACGGATCGGATCTATATCGGAGGTTGCTCCAATGGAGGGTATATGACGGTCAATATGCTGACTGCGTATCCGGAGTATTTTGCGGCCGCATTTCCTGTATGTGAAGCATATGAGGAGGCGTGGCTGGATGACGAGAAAATCGCCAGGTTAAAAAATATTCCCATATGGATGACTGCTGCGAAATCGGACCGCATGGTTTTGACAGAAAATCACAGCAGTGCGCTTTACAACAGGCTTGTAGCGGCAGGAGCACAGGACATTCATTATAGTCTCTTTGAAAATGTTGTGGATACATCTGGAAAGTACTTTCAGAAAGATGGGGTTACACCATATGAATATCAGGGACACTGGTCATGGATTTACACGTTGAACAATGAATGTGTGGAGGAAACAGATGGTGGGGAAGTATCAATTTTCGAGTGGCTTGCGCAGCAGTCGAAATAGATGCAGTTCAGAAAAGAGAGGTTGGTTTAAGGCATGAAATTACCATTAAAGGAAAAAGTTGTCCATGAACTGTTTCAGGGCAAAGGGGATATTGCTATCTGTGATATTGCGACGAGCAATATGATGAGATCAAGAAACAGGTGTTTTATCATTATCCGATTGAAGCAGGGAGATTCATTAGGCGTCCATCGTCATGAACAGGAATGTGAGATTTATTATGTGATGCAGGGACGCGGATGGTATAGGGATAATGAGCAGGAATATGAGATTCAAGCTGGAGAAGCAGTAATTTGTCAGGATGGAGACAGTCATGGTATTTCCAATAATGAAAAGGAAGAGTTGGTTTTTATCGCATTAGTAGTTAGTTTTAAGGAGGTTTTAGAATGAAAGCAGCAGTATATAAAGGAAACGGGGTTCTTTCGGTGGAGGAAGGATCAGACAGGATGCCGGGAGAAAAAGAGGTTCAGATTAAGGTTTCTTATTGTGGGATATGCGGGTCAGATATCCATATTCTGCAGGGGTCGGAAGATCATAGAATGCATCTGCCGTCTGTCATAGGACATGAGTGTTCTGGAACGGTCTGGCGTGTAGGCAGCAGGGTGGAAGGATTTCAGCCGGGGGACAGAGTTGTGGTCTGGCCGGTAAAATCCTGTAAAGAATGTTTTGCCTGCAAAGAAGGATATGAGCATGTATGCCAGAATCTGAAAGTGCGCGGAATTGAGACAGAAGGGGCATTCCAGTATGCATGGACAGTGGACGAGGAGGCGCTTGTGAAGTTGCCGGATTCAGTCAGCATGCTTCACGGAGCGCTGGTTGAACCGCTGGCAATCTGTTGTCATGTGGTAAAAAGAGGAAATGTACAAAAAGATGATTTTGTCGTCGTGATTGGCGGCGGGCCGATTGGACTCATGACGGCGTTAGTGGCTAAGGCAGCAGGAGCAGAAGTATTGGTGTCAGAGGTCAATGAAAAGCGGTTGCAAAAGGCGGAGGAACTTGGGATTAAAACAGTGAATCCGGTCAAGGGCGACCTGCTGGAAACAGTAAAGCAGATGACAAACGGCAAAGGGGCGGACGTTGTTTTTGAGACATCCGGATCGCAGCCGGGCGTTGACAGCATGGTCTGGCTGCCAAAGGTTCACGGTACAGTTGTACTGGTTGCTATCTATGGAAAGCCGATGACAGTTGACTTAAAACAGCTCTATTATTATGAGAAGAATGTGGTGACGGCAAGAATGCAGGAACGGTCGGACATGGAGAAGGCAATCGGGCTTCTGGCACAGAAGCAGGTTGATGCAGATAAAATCATTACTTCTGTGATGCCGCTGACAGAAATACAACAGGGATTTGATAAATGCATGGACCGGAACGGCAGTGAAGTCAAAGTAATGATACAGTGTGATGTTGAATAGGGAAGATCAGTTTAAGGATTTTGCAAAGCGAGGAGGAACGGATTCAATGAAAATAAATGTTTTATATCTTGGGAAAATATCCTGTAAACGTGACAATCTGGTACAGTGCAGTGAGGAGAGCCAGATGATCCAGTCGCCAATCAACGCGATTCTGATAAGACATCCGAAAATCGGCAATATTCTTTAGGTGTTAGTCAATAACTGTGTTGGTGACTCTATTTGGCAGTTTATGCAACCACTTGAACCCCTATATTTACGAATATTTGGGATTTACCAACATCTATATATAGTGTTATAAATGTTACCAACACACTTGTTGACTAACACCATTCTTTATGATACGGGCAACAGTGCGGATTACGAACAGAAATACCCAGTTTCGGTGCTTGATACATATCCGGTCACGGAGTTTATATCCGTTGAAGATGCCCTGCATCAGCATGGTCTTACAGTAAATGACATTGACACAATCATTTTGTCGCATCTTCATTTTGACCATGCGGGAGGACTGGGCTGTTTCGCGGGGACGAAGGCTTTTCAAAATGTCATCGTATCGGAAGAAGAGTTAAAGGACGCTTTCTTCCGTGTCATGACTGGAAACGGAGGGGCGTATGTCAGGGAGCTTTTTGATATTGATGGTATCCGGTATGTGCCTTATCAGAAAGAACTGCGCCTGGCGGATGATATCCTGCTTTTTTCCCAGCAGTCGCATACGGCAGGGTGCACGGGGATGGTGCTGGATACGGAACAGGAAGGCACCATCATTGTAACGAGTGACACGATTTACACAGAAGACAGTTATAACAGTGAACTGCCGCCCGGAGGAAGCATTAATGCTACCACGGATGAATTTTATACAAACCTTGCGAGGATTAAGAAAATGCAGTCAGAAAAGAATGCAAAGCTGATATATGGACACGATTTTGAGCAGATCCAGCGGTTGAGTAAGTGTACGTTATCCTGATGCAGGCAGCATGGGAATGTCAGGTCTTAAAAAAGGAACGCTGTTTAAGGAAAGTTATATAATGCGATAGAAACAATATATTGTGGAAATGTGGATGGCAGTCATAGAGTTTGCCATCCCATTTCTGCGTTTTAGGGTAAAATAAAAAATAACCGGATTATGGTTAAAAAATAATT
>Ga0137307_101747_pt1 | contig 17561 bp, 12 predicted proteins | sample NAcewD2O_March_2_FD_97180 | JGI IMG/M metagenome (GOLD analysis project Ga0137307, IMG submission 97180) | Mouse cecal microbial communities from Vienna, Austria - N-Acetylglucosamine amended D2O_March | ecosystem: Host-associated > Mammals > Digestive system > Large intestine > Cecum | place... | reverse complement strand
TTAACACATGCATTGCCAACAGCAAATACTATGCTGTGCTTAACTCATTGGATGTGGATTTTTATTTGATAAAATATGAAAAAGGTGAATTGGTCAGTTCACCTTTTCAAAACGAAATTTTATTCCAAATTGTAGAACAAGGTTCTATAAACATCTATTTTATCCGCGATGATGGTACGCGTTATTCACTTTCAAACGGAACTTCCGACTACTTCTTGGGAGATATGGATATCTTTTACCCCAAAAGCCAAAATATTTATGCCGAAGCCGCCGAAAGCCTAACCTGTATTTCACTTTCGATTGAAAAGCATAGGGATATATTGCTCTCCAACAGCCAGTTTCTGGCGCTTATTTGTAACAGCCTTGCATTCAAAATAGGAACCCTGACTACTATTGAAGCCGCCCCCGCTTCCCTTACGGAACGGGTTTTGTCCTATATGAAGTATAAATGCAGCGATGGAACTTTAAAGGGAATAGGGCAAGCTGCTTTTCATCTTCATTGCAGTACAAGGCGGCTTCAGAGAATTTTGAACCAGAGCGAAACCGCCGGATTAGTCAAAAAAATAGGGAAGGGAACATACCAGCTGATAGAAAGCAAATATTGAGTTTGAGGTAAGAAAGCCGCTGCTTGGAAATACCCACGCCCTTACTCCCCCACTGCCTAACTTACCGCAACCAGCTTTTCGTTTTCAAGGCTCACACCCTCCCCATTTTTTACTATATCATAGCAAAACACCCTTTGATTGGAACAATGTCATTTAGTTAACGGTACCGGACGCCGTGAGGAACATAAAATGCTCCGTCGCCAGGCAGTGCCGCTTGGCGACCTTTTGACACCCGAATTTTCATAAAATAAATCACAAGGCATCCATTCTATACCCCATCTATATTCCCCGCCGTAACTATCCGTTCCCACAAGTAAAAGCCATGCTGAAAATCGCCTTCTAACATCTCTTTTGTTTTATATGGAAGTATTTCCTCTTCCAGTTCGGGAATCCGGGGAATGCTGCCGGATAAGAAGAGTTGAACCCGATGGGCTGCCGAAAGCGCCCGCTGCCCAACCCCGGCCAGGCGGATATCCAGGACTTCATAGCCGAAGGGTTTATATTCCTTCATCCATATCTCTTCCCGCCTCCTGTTCAATCCCTGCGCCAACGCTGCTATCTTTTTCAAATCATTTTCTGCAAGTTCTTTTAACCTTTCCCGGTTGCCATTCCTGTAAGCTTCCCGTATCCGTCCGCCTACCCCCGCTTTTATGGACAATAATTCAGCCAAAACATGATAATAGCCGAACAATCCCTTATCCTCTTCCTCCAATCCATCCTGACCGGATAAAATGGCATCCAATTCTTTTCCCAATAAGGAATATTGCCCTCCCATTTTCTCCCCATCATACATTTTTTCAAACAATCCCATCAAATTATCCTGATAAAGAAATGTTTTGGACGGATTTACGCTGTATTTGTTGTAATACATGGGATTATCACATGTATCCGGCGCGCAGCATACCTCATAGCCCGGATTATCAAACGCATCCAGCAAGCGATATTGTTCCAGCCCCTTCCCGAAGCAAAAAGCAAATCTTTCTTCCAGCCTTTCCCTGTCCGGACGTTCCCCGAAACCATATTCTCCGTATAGGAGCAGCAGGGGCAATACGGTCTGCAGCGGTGTTTCTGCCCCGTTATCCATCCACGCTGTAACGAAAACATCCTCCGTTCCCGTTTCCATGCAGGCATCCAACGCATCATAAGAAATTTTCATCGCCCTGCTCACACATGGCGCAACACCGTTCCATGTCCATGCCCCACCGGCAAACAGCAAGGGATTCCCCAGCCTTTGATGCAGCCTTATATAGTTTTTATAAAATTCCTTCCCCTCATTATAATAATCCCAATAGCAAAGCCCTACCTCCTTAGAAAGGTTTTCCTCCCCTTCCGGCAGCGCGTCCTTGTCAATCCCATAATAATCCTCCGCACCAAAATTCAGCCGCAAATACATGTCTGACCAAATCATCGCCTCCAGCCCTCTTTTTTGGCATTCTTCCATGAGCCACTCCAAATGCTTTTTCATCAACTTTGCCCCTTTTTCCGGCCCATGTAAATCCATATATTTCCCCCTGCCAAGGTGGGCTGCCTCATCCATCCCCAGATGGACAATGCCGCCGGAAAAGCATTCGGATACCGTCTTAATTAAACCGGAAAGCAAAGCTTTCGTTTTTTCCTCTTCCAGCAAAAGAATATCATCTATATCCTTATAATCTGCAAAAGCAGGCAAATGCAAGGCAGTCCTGAGATGGGCAAGCGTCTGTATGCACGGAACTAACGTAATCCCGAAAAGCGACGCAAAACCGTCGCACTCCTGCATTTCCTCCTTACTATACCGTCCCCTCAAATATCCCCAGAACGGATAGCCCTGAATTTCCAGCGTATCTTCCATATATAAGTAAAGGCGGTTCATTCCTAGAGAAGCCATCCGCACTACATACTGTTTTATCGTATCCACCGTCGGCACACCGTTTCTGGAACAATCCATCATCATGCCGTTAGAATGGAAATTTACTTTTTCTTCTATTTCAAATTCTTCTTTACTGATGTTTTGTAAAAACAATGACAAACCTCTATAAAAATGGGCTTTCTCCTGGCAGAAAATAACACATTCCCTCCCCCTTTTTTTCACCTTCAGCTTTTTTTCTTTTACAAACTTCTCAGTCACCAGCCAATCGGGTTTATTTTCCTTTTCCGTCCATTCATAACCGTACTGTTTCAGGAAAATCCGCGCCCCTTCCCCTAAAATGTTTTCTTCTCCTCCTGCCAGACTTATTCTTTTCTTTTCCATCATACTTTCCTTTCCTAACAGAACTCCAATGCCAAATGAGTGCCCTATGTCTTCCCTCAAAGTACCCAAACCAGTCAAAAGCCGGCTTTTGGCATAATGCCTGCCCTATTGCAATCACTTATCCTTTATCCTATACTCCGAAGGATATACCCCTGTGCTTTTCTTAAATACTTTTGAAAAATAGCTTGGGTCGGCATAGCCAATCATCAACGCTATATCTTTCGTCATCATCCCCGGGCAATCCGCCAGCAATTCCTTTGCCTTCTCAATACGTATTTCCTGGATATAATGGTTAGGAGTAAGCCCTTTATAATCCTGAAACAGCTTGCTTAAGTAAGACGGCACCAGACCGAACTCCAATGCCAGCATTTTTGTGCTTAAAGCTTCTTTATAGTGGGTCTGTATATAAACATCCAGCTTCCCCATCAACGCCTTCGTGTCTTCTTCGCTTTCCGTAAACATTAACTCATGGCACCAAAGCAAAAATTCCTCAAATATTTCATCCAAATTATCCGCCCGCACCACAATACCGTTAATTTCATACCTCAAATCCCCCTCTGCCTTCCCCTGGAAAGCCGTTCCATAAGCCCGCAAAAACATCATAATATTATCCAGGCAGCGTTCCAAAGAGCGTTGGGTTATTCCTTCCAGACGCATCTGTTCTTTGATATCCAGCATCAATTTTCGGAAATCTTTATATTGTCTGTTTTTTATCATATATTGGAGCGCTTCTTCCGCCGTTTTTGACAAATGGAAAAGTTCCTCCCCTTCCCCATCCACAATCCCGCTTCGGCCATAAATCCAATTGGCATATATCTTCCTTTGCAGCTTCCCTATATCTTTGCGCATATCCGTTCCGTCCGCCGCCGGCTCCCCTACGGCAGCCGCCACCGGGCAGCCAATGCCTCCCCATTCCCGCATCCTCCGAATAAGCCCCTCCACATCCGGCTCATCCGCCGCCTCCAACAGCAACAGCATTTCATTCGCATTTCTGCCATCGTAGGAATAAATCCTTTCAATACCATATTGGTCAAGCCAGGGAAATTCCTCCACCTTCCAGTCTTTCCATATTTCCGGCTCAAGCTCTTCCTCTTCCATGCTATAGACGCAGTAAGCCTTTGCAATGAGATACACCGGATAAATCCTGCAAAAAGCTGCCGCCCCCTGCCCCTGCTTCTTTCCCTGTACAATTTTTCCATGTACCATATCCCCCAGCATCCGGCCTTTCCGCTCCCGTTCTCTGGCATAAAACCCATCTTTTAGCTGCTCCAAAAGCTGTTCCAGCTCTTTTTTGTCCACCGGCTTAACCAAATAATTTTTCACTCCAAACCGCAGTGCTTTCTGGGCATAAGTAAAGTCCTGATAACCGCTGATAACCACGCTGGCCGCAGACGGCATCTTCCCACTCACATACTCCAACAGCTCCAATCCATCCACCACGGGCATATTGATATCCGCATCTACCGGATATTCTTCCAGATAGTCCATAGCCTCTTTCCCCGTTTTCGCCATCTTGACCACCGTAAAATCACTGTTTATTTTTTCAATCAGCCTGCTAATCCCTCTTAATAAAGGAAGCTCGTCCTCCGCCACAAGAACCTTAATCATCCAATACCCCTCCCAGTAAAACAACTGCGCCTTCCTCGTCATTGCCCAGCCGGAAAACAAATCCTTCTTCATAACATAACATCATACGCATGTAAATATTGAGGATTCCAAGCCCCCCGACCTTACTCTCCTGCAGCTTATCACGCACTTTTTCCAGCGTCAGTTCTTCTTTTACCTTCTCAAATTCCTTCAAATATTCTTCCGTAAACCCGGTTCCGTTATCGTGGATTTCCACCATCCACTTCCCCTCCTTTTCATAAACGGCAATCCTAATTTTCCAGACCGGCTCCACATTCTTCAAAGAATGTTTAAAACTGTTTTCGCAAATCGGCTGAAGGATATATTTGGGAATCCTTGTATCCCACAGTCTTTCATCGCTTTCCAGTTTATATTCAAACAGTTCTTCATAACGTACTTTCATCAGTTCCATATAATCCAGCACATAATCCAGTTCGTTCCGTATCCGGCTGTACCCGTTTTCCATAGACGAACTGTAAGCCATCATCCGGCGCAGCCTGGTACACATATCAGGAATCTTGTCATTGCCGTACTCCTGGGCTTCAATGGAAATAATTGCCAATATATTATGCAGAAAATGGGGGTTCATCTGGGACTGGAACGCTAAAAGCTGGGCTTTCATTTCATTGGTCAACGATGCATATTCCCTCTCCATAGCCTGTTTCATCTGCCCAATCATGGCATTGAACGTCCATTGGAGCCGCACCAGCTCATCATTGTCTCCTGCCCCTTTCACCTCCAACTGAGGATGGGCCAGCGTCACCCGGCACACTGAGCGGTTTAACTCCTCCAACGGTTTGGAAAACCTCCGGACAAGCAAGATTTCCGTTACCACTGCCGTCACGAGAATGAAAAAAACAGTCAAAAGTATCACCTGATTATATTGGCTGAAAAAGGAAAACTCCGTTCCCTTCCCTTTGGTAAAAATAATCCGGTAAGGGGCATTTTCCAGCTTTCTCACATACAGCAGCCCATCCTTCCCATCCTTTACCCCATCCATCTGCATAAGATTTTCCCATCCCGCGCTGCCCTCCGCCCCAAAAACCATCCGGTAAAACTCTTTTTCCCCCTCTTTTGTACTGGCCGAAGACCCAAAATAGATTATCTTCCCTTCTTCATCCATCATCGCCCCATACGTATCTTCCCCTGCATCTTCTACAATGCCATCGAGCCACTGGACAAACTCCTGCACTTCCACATAGCCGCACGCCTGGTCATTCGTGGTGTAATTCTTTATCTGACGGATCACCGAAAAATACGGCTTCCTGGACAGCCCGGTATCATTCAGGATATCCTCCGACGGCTCTATATAAAAAACAAAATTTCCCGGTTTGTCAAAAAACTGCTCCACTTCCGAAAACTTTCCGCTGGCAAACCATTGTTCAATCCCGGATTCCGTAGTAGGGGCGGTGGCTGTATACACAAAATCATGGTATCCGTTATACAGGCATATCCTTTCAAAGCCATCCCTTTTAAAATTATAGGAATTTAACAGCCTTACCACTTCCGCATTGATTAACGGCTCCCTGATAAAATAATTGAAGCCGGGGTTCTGCCCCGTATTGAAAAAGAGCCGCACAATATCAGGATTGGCGGCAATCTGCAGCGCCGTCTTATCCATCATGTAAAAATGGTTGTCTATCTGGCTGGCTGCGCTGTCCGACACAATCCTAAAATCTTCGCGGCTCCTTTCCATCATCGTATTTTGTATCCGGTCATAAAATATGCCCCCAATGGCAACCGCAACAATTAAAAGGACAATATTCGGCACCAAAATCATTTTTGTCTGAAAACGGAACTTCCGGAACATAAACAAAACCCTTTCCTCATCCTTTTACCGCACCGGCTGTCATCCCCTCCACAATATATTTCTGCAGGCACAAATACAAAACCACAATCGGCAGCACGGTAAATACAATTGCTGCAAAAACATACTGCCAGTCTCTTGCATACAGCCCGTAAAAATTATATACCATCATCGGAATCGTCGTCCGGCTGGAGCTGCTCATCAGATACAGCGGCACCTGAAAGTTGTTCCATACACTGATAGCCGCAATAATCAAATTCGTAATCACAGCCGGTTTCATAATGGGAATCAGCACTTTAAAAAACATCTGCAGCGTACTGCATCCGTCAATAATGGCAGCTTCATCAATTTCCCTTGGGATACCGGTTACAAAGCTGGCAAATGTCATCACCGCAAAAGGTAAATTAATGGCGGTAAAAACCATAATAACCCCCAAATAGGATTCCAGCATATGCAATTTCAGCAATAGAAAATAAGTAGTCACCAGCTGCATGGTGGCAGTCAGCCCAAAGATAAAATAGTAATACACCGCATTCACCTTTTTATCATTCCTTCTGGAAATGACAATCCCCGCCATGCTCCCTAATACAATCACAAGCGCCACCGCAGCCACCGTAATAATCAGGCTGTTTTTATATCCCCGCAGTATATTTCCAGTCTCTATGACATGCCTGTAATTGTCAAGCATAAATTTTTCCGGCAGGCTAAGATCCATGCGCAACGCTTCCCCCTGGGTTTTAAAAGAGCCAAGGAGCATCATCAGGATAGGGATAAAAAATACAGGCATCACTGCCAGGCAAAGGACAAAGGCAACCCTGCCGCTTCTCTTTTTTGCTTTCATTATGCTTCCACCTCCTTAGACCTTAAGAAACGGTTCATCGCAAAAGTAATCGCCACTACCCCTACGGAAAGTATCATGGAACTCGCGCTGGATTTCCCCAAAAGCCCCAGGCCGAACGCCCGATAGGCATACGTACTAAGCACTTGCGTATCAAACCCGGGTCCGCCGCCTGTCAAAGCATACACGAGGTCAAACACCTTCAGCCCGCCTGTGATATTCAACGTAGTCACTACGGTAAAGGAAGGCGCCAGCATAGGCAGCGTAATCTTTACAAACCGTTCCCATGCGCTTGCACCATCCATCTGCGCGCTCTCGTAAAGCTCCGCCGGTATAGACTGCAGCCCGGAAATAAAAAGGAACATATTAAACCCTGCCCACATCCAGACTTCGATAAAAATAATCCAGAACATGGCAGTTCCGTATTTGCCCAACCAATCGCATGCCATTGCTTCCATCCCAACTGCCCTGAGCGCATTGTTTAAAAGCCCGTCCATTTTCAATATCCCGGTAAACAAAAGCCCGATAATCATACAGCTTAACACACATGGCAGATAAAAAAGTGTACGGAAAAACCCGTTTCCCTTGAATTTCTGCACTACCAGCAGCGCCAAAGCCAGCCCCACCGCCAGTTTGAGTACCGTGGTCATCACGGCAAAGAGTGCCGTATTCCCTGCCGAACGGAGGAACACATCGTCACCGAACAAATTGATAAAATTGCGCAGACCGGCAAATTTCGGCTCATTCATCCTGTCCATGTTCCAATCGGTAAAGGAAAAAAAGAAAGCGGCGGCAATCGGCACAATATAAAACAACGTATATATCCCAAGCGCCGGAATGCACATCCAGCCCGGATATATTTTTTCTTTCACTTTATTTTTCATTAGCAATCCCCCAACAATATCTATTTTTTCAAGCCTTTTTACAAAACAACGGATGTCCCCTTTTGGTACATCCGCTGCAGAAAATGCCAGATTATGGCAGAATCCATTTACTATTTGAAATCCGGGCACCCAACTTTATTTAGTTAAATGCTTCCACGCCCTGGTCTTTCATATATTGTTCAAAGTCTTTCTGGAACTTTTCCAATACTGCCGCCCCGTCCATATTCCCTTTGGCCGGCGCATCCACATAGTACACATACAAACTGCTTTCGCACAATGCGTTCAAATCCATCACATAATAGTTCCATTCCGGGATTACTTTTCCGGCTTTAATAAACTTATCGTTAATATCGTTTAAGTAAGACGGGATTTCCCCTCCGTTTACATCCGCAAATGCGGGGAAACCCGGACGGTCCGCAAAATAGAGATCCGCATACTCCGGCGTAGACCAAAGGTCAAACACTTTCTTTACGGTATCCAGATTTGCAGAATCCTTATAAGCCACAAAGCCAGGAGAAGACATATTTTCCGTCGCCACATCCACGCCATCCTTCATGGACATCGCAAACATCCCTACTTTTGCATCCGGGTTTGCTTCCAGGACGCTTGCCGCAAAGAAGTCCCCGTTAAAGTGCATAGCTGCCGAACCGTCTGCAACTGCCGCAATGGCATCGTCATAAGTAGCGGATGCAAAGTTGTCGTTGATATATCCTTTTGCATACAAATCCAGATACTGGTCAATAACTTCTGCCAATTCCGGCATATCCGTCCATTTTGCCTCGTTGTTCATCAATTTGTCCGCAAATTCCTGGGCACCGTCCGCACCAAGGATTTTTGCAAAATTATCCGTCATAAGAATCTGGGGCACCCAACTATCCTTCGGTACATAAATAGGGGTAATCCCTGCCGCTTTTAATGTCTCACAAACCTCCAGCAGCTCCGCCCATGTGGTAGGAACAGCCGTTACGCCTGCTTTTTCAAAGGCTTCCATATTATAAATAAATCCATGCGTTCCCGGTACGCTCAGGAAAGGGAAGCCATAGATTTTCCCGTCCGCCTTGCAAGTTACGTTGTCCGGTATCTGCAGCCGCCCTACCCAAGCTTCGTTGCTCATATCGGCAAAGTTTTTCGCCGGGTCTACGATATCGTATATAGCGGGGATATTATAATCGATAATATCAGGTGCTTCCCCGGAGTTCAGTTTCATTTTCAACATATTCAAAGATTCCGCATCCGGAACTACCTGTACGTCGATAATAATATTCTCTTCTTCCTTCAGCTTGTCTATCATCGCCTGTAAACCGTCATAATACCTGGACTGCTGTATCATTGCACTGATAGTTACCGCCTCGCCGGTATCCGCTGTCGCTTCCTGCCCGTCTTCTGCAACTTCTTCTGCTGCCTGTTCTTCTGTTTGCGCATTGGAAGCTGCCTGTTCTGCCGGAGCCACATTTTTTTCATTGCCATTTCCGCATCCTGCAAAAATGCCCAAACTCATAACGCCGATTAATGCCAACGCCACTAATTTTTTCATCCCATTCCCTCCATTATCATTTTCGTACTGTGAAATTAATTAATTTTTCGCGAATAAAGAAATATTTCTTATGCACTTATTATAGTTTGGACACGTGGGCCCGTAAATGTACAAAAATAAAATGAAAGATGGAAAAAAGCAAAACGATTCGTGCAGGATATATGAAATCACATCCGGTTTAGCTCCTCAAATTTATCTTTCAGTTCATCGGAAACCTCGCCAATCATCGTTGCCGATGCCGCAATCTCCTGTGTACTTGCCGCCAGATTGCTGATACGCTCGTTTACCTCGTCCACGATTTCCATCAGATGGTTGGATTCCTCCGCCAGCCTATCCATAGCGTCTACGATTTCCTTTTTATTTTTATTGCTGTCCAATGCCGTATCCTTGCTGGATTCGCTTAAGCTTTTTATCTCTTGTGCAACAACGGCAAACCCCTTCCCTGCTGCACCTGCCCTCGCCGCCTCAATGGACGCATTTAAAGAAAGCAAATTCGTCTGGCTTGCCACTTCCGTGATGCTGTTGTTGTTTTCTTCCAACTGCATCAGCAGCCCATTGATGATTTCAAAGGATTCCTTCATGCTGCCGCAAAAATCCACTACCGTCACCATTGCTGCGCTGATATTGCTGCTTTCTTCCGCATTGGAATTGTTGCCGCTGACCATCTCCGTAATGGATGCATTCAATACCTCAAAACTTTCATTTGCCTCCCTTACCATAGTACCGATGACTTCATTTTTATTCTGGATTTCAATATTCTTTTCTTCTATCTGTCTGGAAACTTCCTGTACTTCTTCCTTTTCCCTCTCCACTCTGCCTTTTATGTAATGGATACAGTTTTGCTTATTGTTGCAGCCATTATAAATGGCAGCCGCCATATCCTTGCATGTTTTGTATCCGCATGCGCTGCAATCTATTTCCCTTTCCGCCTCCGAATTTTTATTCATGGTGGCAAATATTTCATTTAACCTGGCCTGATTCGGATATTCAATGCTGTTGCCCTTGGACTTATCCGTGTATTTCCGCATAAAATCATTGATATCCAACGAGCGGAACTGGCGGTTTAGGTTGATCAGGCGGCGCTTCGGGCTTAACTTCGCCCCCCATGCGCTCTTACCGCCCCGTTTCTTGCTCGCTTCTTTAATCCGCTGTATTTCGTAAAGGATATCTTCCGTCTTCCCTTTTTCTTCTTCAATCCCTGTACCATAAATGCATCCCTTTGCACAGTTCAGGGCATCCACCATAAACGGCAGTTCTTTCTTTCCAAGCACCCGCTTTTTATAGTTTTCCAAAAACTCATAGGTATGCCTTTCCCCTTCGATTTGACGTACAAATACGTCTTCCCCGCAGAACCAATATACATTTTCCTTTAGCCCGCCCGGCATCGGATAAATCGAGCCAAGCCCATATTCAATCTCATCGCCTACCGGCTCCCCTTTTATATTGTTTTTCCGCACATAATCCATCAAATGGTCAAAGGTAATGTTATAGGACACATATCCTTTGTTGTTTTCATCCATAATCTCATCTTTTTTGGCAATGCAGGGACTGATAAATGCAAGCCTGTCAGTAATCTTCTCGTATTTTTTCGCATAAATCGCCGCACACATCAAGGGGCTTTGTACTGGTACAAGGCTAGGGATTAGTTCCGGAACATAATGCTCGATATAACTGACCACCGCCGGGCAAGGCTGGGAAATCCCTCCCGTAAAATGATGTTCGCTGATATATTTCACATATCCCCACGTGGTAATGTCCGCCCCGAAACTGACGCTGATAATACGGTTTACCCCCATTTTCTTTAAACCGCCCAAAATCCTTTTGTACTCCCCGGGATAATTCGCCGCAAATGCCGGAGCTAACAAAAGGGATATCTTCACCCCTTTTTTCAAATCCTCAAAAAAACTTTCCGTATCGTCCACAAACTCCCTTGCATCATGTTCGCAGGCATCAAAACAAGCGCCGCAGGCGATGCATCTTTCCCCATCCACCTGAATAATCTGTTTCCCGTCTTCTTCCATCGCTTTATTGGCCGTAATGACGGGGCAGACAGAAATGCACTTGTTGCACCCGATACATTTTTCATTGGTAAATACCAGTCCTCCCTGCTTTTCCATTCCCATAATTTCACCCTCCACTATTTTCCTGAACAGCGATTTATTCCCGCGAGCAACGAGCCAAGTGGCTGCTTGCAGACATTTGGCGACTGCCGCGAGGGTCAAATACCCCGCTGCTTGGCAGCGCTGCAAGTTTGATACCCCATTGCTTGCAGCGGGGTCTTTGATTTTTATCTCAAGCGTGCTATTATTATAGCAATTTTTCATATCATTTGTCACCATTTTCCGCAAAAAAACATCGGTTCTATATGGATTTTTATAGTTTATGGGATTGCCGGCCCCTGCTGCTGATTTTCCTATAAAAATCCGGATGTCAAAAGGCCTGCCCGGCAGAGCCGCTTGGCATATGGCACAAAAGAATATTGTGCAAGTGATTTTTGTACGATGGAGAGGAGACTCAAAAATCGTGGAAGCCAATGCTGAACATGATTTTCGTCTTAAGAGGCTCATCGGAATGCTTCGTACAACAAAACGCGCACAATATTCTTTTGTGCCATATGCCAAGCGGCTCTGCCGGACAGACCTTTTGACACCCGAAACCTATTAAAATCGAGTAGGGAAGCCCTTCTGGCAAAGGATTCTCCGTCTGCGGCGGGTCGCGGTAACGATATGTTTCCTTTCTGCCGCAGAGAATATATTTTAAGAAACCAAAAAATTACTTTTTACTCCCCGCTTTCCATAATGCCAGCAGGCAAAAAACTGAAACCGCCATGAAAATACCGCAGTTTAGCGGTGTGACGATGTTCCCTTTCACAACTTTGTCATAACCGGCAATAAATACTGCGGTATTGGCACAGGCATGGAACCATACAGGTGCAAAAAAACTGCCAAACCATTCATAAGAATAAGTAATTGCAATGCCAAGGACAGCCCCGTATATACCTTGTACAAGATTTCCATGATAAATGCCAAACATTACACCGCAGACGATAACGGACAATGCTTTCCCGAAATATCTCCGCATCCGGTTGTAAATAAGCCCCCTGAACACAACTTCTTCCGCCAGCGGGGAAACCAGCCCATAAATCAGGATTCCTATGCCCAATGCCACCCCATACTGCCTGTCTGCCACCTCCTGGTATCTCTCTGAAATCCGGGTGAGCCCGGCAAGCGCCATCAACAGGTTAACGCCAAGGGCAAAAGAAACGGCAAAAATGCTTAAAAGTACATATTTTAACGTTTTCAGGGCAGTTTCCTCCCCGGTTTCCGTCTCTGTTCCTCCCAAAACCTTAGCCCATTTCAATTCCATCCGCGCCATAGGCCATACCGCCGCCATACCTATGGCCAGCGACAATGCATTCAGCAGCCCGCTCACCGTGGATGCATTCTTTGTCATAAATTCCCCATAACCGTTTCCGAATGCCCCCATACTGAAATTAACCAAAAATGCCAATAAGATTTGCGCCAGGTCATGGACGACAAAGTAAATCAGAAAAGGCAGCAGAATATTCACCGTCTTGCGGAAAGAACTCTCTTGTGTTGTTTTTATTCTTCCATTGTCTTTCATCGCATCAAAAGCCTCCCCAATTCCTCTACCGTCTGTACCACATAATCCGCACCGGCAGCTTCCAGTTCCCCCTCTTCCGCATAGCCGAAAGCCACCCCTACCGTCACCAGCCCATGCGCCTTTCCTCCCGCAATGTCGAACTTCCTATCGCCAATCATCACCGCTGCCAAGTTGCCGCTCCCTAATCCATGCTCCTCTTCTGTGCCTTCCCCCTTCACGGCTTCCACCCCAAGCTGCCGCAAAGCTTCCTCCACCACTTCTTCTTTCTTATCCCTTCTGCCGTCCAGCTCACTTCCTACAATCACCGTAAAATAATCATAAATCCCGAAATGGCGCAATACCTGTTCCACGAATATCTGCGGCTTGCTGGAAGCCACTGCCAAAACCTTCCCGCCCGCTTTTAGCCTTGACAGCACTTCCTCAATCCCCGGATAAATGGCATTTTGGTAAATGCCTTTCGGCCTGAACCATTCCCGGTATTTCTCCACTGCCCTTTTTGCCTTTTCTTCGTCAAACCCGTAAAAATCCATAAAGCTGCTTTGCAGCGGCGGCCCGATAAAAGGTTTCAGCTTCTCCAAATCCGGCTCTTCAATCCCAAACGCCCGCAGGGCATACTGCACCGACGTCGTAATCCCTTCTTTCGGGTCTGTCAAAGTACCGTCCAAATCAAACAATAAATATTTATATTCCATACACGTTCTCCGTAAACTCGCCTTTTTACAACCTGGCTGCGCATTATCCTTTCTGCCGCCCCCTGTTTTGATATTAATAAAAGCGTTCCTTACCACATTATGGCATAGTATCCGGTTTTACGAAAACGGATGCAAGCCGCGTTAAAGTATCCGGAAATTCTATGCCTTGCGCCTTCAGTTTCCCCATATCCATTCTGATATTCCTGGGGGAATCCGCAAAAGCTTCCATATTTTTCTCTAACCGTTCCACAGGGAGCCCTACATTCCCCAGCAGCCGGTATACCGTTTCATAAGTATTGTAACTGTTTTCGGAACCGTAATTATAAATCCCGGAAGGAAGCCCAAATACTTTTTCCATATTTTCAACGGCCAGACGGACATCCGTAATCCCGCGGTAATCATAGACGGGGTATGCCATTTCCCTTCCGCTGGCTACCGTTTCCATCAAAGTAAGCATAAAATTCCCATGCTCCTTTTCCTGCTGCTTTTCCATATCATACATCCAACTTAGCCGCAGGGCAACACTATCTTCACAGTACGCGAAGCAACGCTTTTCCGCTTCCAGCTTTTGTCTGCCATATTCATTGGCAGGAACCAGCTTTTCGCTTTCTTTATGGGCATTTTTTTCGCTGCTCCCAAAGTATACCTGGTCGGAACTGCAATAAATAAGCCTGGCTCCCCATTTCCCGCATACCCTTGCAATATTTTCCGTTCCTTCCACATTTATCTGCCAGGACTTTTCCGGATTCTGCCCGCACCAGCCCACATCCGAAACCGCCGCACAGTGGACAACCATTTCCGGTTTTATCCTCTCAAATGCCATCTCTATAGATTTCCGGTCAAGGATATCCATTTCGCCATGCCCCGGGCATATGCCCTGATAAGCCTTCCCTATCCGGCTTCCGAAGAAACCGCTCCCTCCGGTCACTAAAAGTTTCATTCCAGCCTCCCAACCTTTCTTTCCCTATTCCCCTATCGCCATTCCTTTTACCCTCTCCAGCCCTTTTTTTACCGGGGGAAGAGAAACTATCATTAGCGTCAGCAACGCTTCCAGCCCGATATATGACCCGTTGTATATCAAAGAATATACAGGCGCCGACATATGATAGCCGGAAGCATAACTTCCGAAAAAAATCATACCCGATAAAAAGGTAAAGAAATACCTCCCCAGTATACCAGCTATATAGCCTTTTATCAAACCATACTTTTTTTTGGAAAAAATCCCGGAAAACCCAAGGGCGCCAAACCCAAAAATATAATCCGTAAATATCTGGGGGATACTGATAATATAAGGGTCTACCACTAGCTGCAAAATACCGTAGGCAATTGCCGCCATCATCCCGCCTTTCAAACCGTACCAATAGCCGATAAGGCAGATGAAAAGCATACTGAACAACGTAGCGCTTCCGCCCATAGGCAGGTCAACGATTTTTATCATAGATGTCACCATCGCCAAAGCCATCGCCATAGAAGAAAATATAAGCTGCCTTACACCGGATTTTTCCTCTTCCTTCCGTCCTGACACAAAACATGCCGCCAGCAAAATGCCAATCATAATGGCAACCAGCGCGCCATACCCCATTCCTGTCAGTTCAAAATAGTTTCCGCTTTCTTCATTCAAAACTTCTTTTACAAAAAATGACATAAAAAAACCTCCTTCGTAATTGCAAATCACTTGGAGGGGTTCCATTTCAGGATTTTATGTTCCACTCAACAGGCAGCAGGGCAAATCCCGGCTTCGGCATTCTCCGCCAACGCAGAACCGATGGAGTCACTTACCATATCCCCATCCTTTGCCTGCCGTTCCGGTTTAAAACGGCTTTACCTATTCCCCGCAAAATCAAATGTTCCATAAAATCCCGCTTCCCTTCGCCAGTATTATCTGGATCAGGTTATGAGGGTTAGAATCTTTGTCAGACTCAATCTCAGCAAATGCTCCCCTAGCGATTTATGTTATTTTATCCGTGTTTACTATACCTTTTCCTAAAAGGTTTGTCAAGGATTGAGGGCTCACATCTCCTTTCCCTTTCTCCCCCATATCCCTTTCATCAAACAAATCTCAGCCTTACTGATGTTTTCCGGCTTTTCCGTCCTCAGCACAAAACATCCCTCTGTGGAAGAGTTGTAAAATAGTTTTGTTCCTACTGCCTCTCCATCGTTTACATAAACCTCCACTACCCGGCGATCCACATAAATTTCCAGACTGGCAGCTTTCTCCACATCTGCCAGAAAGCATATCCCTTGGCTTCTGACCCCTTTTGTTTCTATCCGAAGCCCCTGTCCGTCATTCAGAAGCGAAATCTCTTTTTCTCCATCTTTCCCCAAAAGAATGGCAAATTCCGTATCCTCCGAAAAATGGATTTTGGCCCGGTACGCATTGCCTTCTATCCGATGAAGCTGCAGGCACTCCCCTTTCCCAAGGTATATTTCCTTCCCTTTTAATATCTCTATTTCCTCCACCGGCTTCATATACAGCTTATTGTTCCTGATATGAAGCTGCCTTGGCAGCGTCATGCTTCCATACGCCCCATTTTCCCTCTCTATATGTTCCTCATAAAAATCAGAAACCCATCCGATGCTAATCCTGCGCTCGCCATGCTCAAAACTTTGCATCGCATAACAGTTGCCCCCAAAATCAAACCACCCACTGTTTTCCACCTGCAGCCTTTGTTCCCTAAAATCCCCTATATAATATCTGCTCATCTGAAGTCTGCCGCACTCGTCATGATGATGCATCCATGCCCCAATCGCCAGATATTTCCCGTCCAATTCCATAAAGTCCGGGCATTCAAAACACCTTATGCCGCTGCTTTCTTCCACCAACAGCGGATGCAAATACTTCCAATGCTCCATATCTTTCGATTCATACAAAAGGATAGTCCCCTTCCCCTTTATGGCACTGGCAAGCACCATATACCAATGCCCTCCGATTTCTAATACTTTAGGATCCCTAAAGTCAAAAGAAGCATCCTCCGGGCGTTTTCCAATAATGCATTTTTCCTCTGTAAAGTGAATCATGTCTTTGCTTCGCATCATCCACTGCTGCTGCAATGTTTCTTCGCAGTCATTATGAGGCCCTATATGGCGGGTAAAATAAAAAATAACTTCATCCCCTTCCACAACGGCACAGCCGGAAAAAGCGCCTCCTACCAATTCTTCGGGATTCTTCAGAATCTCATCCTGCGGCGCCAACGCCACCGGAAGATGAACCCAATGAACCAAATCTTTGCTGACAGCATGTCCCCAGTACATATTGGACCATTTCTGCCGGTGAGGGTTAAATTGATAAAACATATGGTAATATCCCTGAAACCAGCATAGCCCGTTAGGGTCGTTCATCCAGTTTTTCCAAGGCGTAAAATGATAAGTTTCACGGATGGGGGAATCGTAGTGTATGCCTTCCTCCACCGGAAGGAATCTGCCGCTTTGCCTTTCCTGTTCCAGATATTCCACCCCGGTTTCCAATATTTTTTCGTTCCCGCTTAAATAGCAAAGAGTCACATCACATGTACCCCTTTCTATTTCATATTCCGTATCCGGCTCCACAGGAAACTTCAGCCATGTATAATAAGCTGTTTCCGCCTCTTTCTCCATGCTGTTTCTTTGGGCGGAAACCACTTTGATTTTTCCTCCCTTTTCTCTGGCCCTGGCAAAAATCTCCAGACATGTATATTGCTGTGTATTCATTTTCTCTATTCCTCTTCCTTTCCAATCCTTTTCT
>Ga0137307_101745_pt1 | contig 17572 bp, 15 predicted proteins | sample NAcewD2O_March_2_FD_97180 | JGI IMG/M metagenome (GOLD analysis project Ga0137307, IMG submission 97180) | Mouse cecal microbial communities from Vienna, Austria - N-Acetylglucosamine amended D2O_March | ecosystem: Host-associated > Mammals > Digestive system > Large intestine > Cecum | place... | reverse complement strand
GATTTTGTCTCCAATAATGGGATAGTAGAATTTTATTGCTTTGACGGTTACATATACATAAGGAATTTTTCAGATTACGGTGTGATAGGGAAAATAGAGAATGATCAGATAAAAACCGTTCTTGAGCTGCCCAATTTGCGTATGGCTTATAATGGTAAAAATACACAGGACGATTACTATGGTTTTTTTGTAAGAGGCGGCAGAGAGTTTTATCTTTTGGATGTTCATGCTGATATTTTATACAAGACAAGTTTAGAACTATCACAAGATGAAAGCATTCGTAACGCTATTTCTGATGGGAAAAATGTATGTATCAGTATTCTTGATGAGAGGGATACGGAGTCTTATACAACAAAACAGACTATTATAATCGATTTCCATGAATTGAAAGAAAAAGCAGATCAAACAAAGTGAGAAGGGAATCTATTATATGTCTCCAATAAAACACAGAGTGCAGGTATTCCCGGCATTCCGGCAGAGCGGGGAATTAAGGATCAGGAAGAAAACCAATAATACACAAACGATAAAGGGAACTGGCGGAGGTAGGCTGATCCCTTGTTCCATATCAGTGTGGGGAGGCGGAGACGCAGACGCAGGTACACGGGGCTTTGAAGGCTGCCTGCTATGATGCGTTCCGGGCGGCAAGGCAGGAGATAAACGGGATGGAAATGCAGGGTGGCTTTGAAGCGGGGGCGTGAGGATAGATCATTACGGATAATATGCAGAAAATGGAGGGATAAATACAGCCAATAACTGGCAACAAAAGGGGATTCATAAATATCGGTACCACATAGCTGAAACTTTAGGCACAACAACCAACAGGAAACAAAGTTTTCATAGGACATGACACAGAAAAGCCAGCGGAGCAGATACCAGTCTGAACTGCTGGCTTTTCTTTTTTTGACATACTACGTCTGTCCGCGCTCTTCACTGGAAGGGGTGGCAGGGGATTCTGCCAGGGCGGAAGCCGTGGCAACCAGAACGGACAGGCTCCTTTCGTCACAGAGCGGGAGCAGCCTTAACAGCTCCTGGTATGTAGAGCCGGTTCTGTCATGGCTGTCCTGGAAGATACAGTCATCTGCGGATATATCCAGCATCCTGCAGATATGGTAGAAATTTTCAATGCTTGGGGAACAGCGGCAGCGCTCCAGGTCCTTCTGGAAGGATACGGAATGGTCGAGCAATTCTGCGCACTGCGCCTGTGTCAGATGCTTTTTCTTCCTGGCTTTCTTTAAGGCGGCGCTGAAAACCTGGGCATCACTGATGGATAAAGACATTGTGGTCACCTCCTATAAGTAGTGTATTGCCATACCATGCAAAAGTAAAAATGGCATGGACATACCTGAAAGTAGAGTAACAGCATATCAGGCACCCGGACATCTGGTGAACAAAAAAAACATGGTTCATCAGGGTTTTGTTTGGGTGCCTTTTTGCGGCCATGGGAGAGGTACATGGTCTGTAAGTGGGGGATTTTCGTAAGCCGGGCACCGGCGGGGGGATTGGGTTAAAAAAATCACAGGTTTCCAGGGGGCATTCTGCGCCCTGCATGGTAGTCCTGTACGCTACTTTTTAGAGGAAATTAAAATCATACGGGAAAAGAGTAATTATCCGGACCTGCAGATGGATAAGTGCTCTTTTATTTTTGCGACCAAACTCTGTATAAGTCATTTTACCAGAGGGCCTCCGGTTTCATGTTTCAGATCGGACATGAAAAGACTGGAGGACGAAAGAATGGAGAAAAAACAGACAGACTCGGTGCAGAACCGATTCACGGCATACCTGATGCCAACTTCCGCTCCTCCTACCGCCGGATAGAGGGTATCTCCTATCTGGTGGGTCCGGGCGAGTGGATCTGCAAGACCTCAGAACTGACGGAATGGTTCCGTACACGCTTCCAGCATCAGGCAGTCGCCATTCTTGACTTCCTGCAAGAGCAGAATTACATTACCTACACCAAACTTGGCAGAAACCACCTGATTAAATTTACGATCAACGGCTGGAAACAGCACAATACGGCGCTCGACTACAATTACCCATGTCTGAAGGATGTGGGCTTTTTCTTTTTCCCGGTTGCTGCCGTCCATGAACTAATCAGCATGGGCAAATGCTCAGAGATGGATATTGTGCTTGACCTGTGGGTACACGCCATCTATAACGACCGGCAGGTGCAAGGCTCTGAGCTGGGGCCTGTGGTCTATTTCCGCAACACCACCGGCAATCCGCTCACAAATTTCAGTGACCTTGCCCTGCGTTGGGGCATATCAAAGGCAACGGTAAGCCGGATTTTAAGCAAACTGCAGGACAAAAAATATCTCTCATTGGTATCCTTCACTGGCAGGCACGGCAGCGTCATCTATCTATGTAGCTACTTATCTACCATGTTTGGTATCAGTGATGTAATGATCGACAAGGAGGAAATTTCCATGACATTTCAGGTTCCCGTACATATTCCAGAGGATCTGCCCCTTCCTGAAACAGAGGCCATCCGAGATGAACAGATCACGATTATGAATGCAGACGGCTGCGTTTCAACACAGTCCGGTTGCGTTTCAAAACCGCACATGAAGAAAATAGTTCAGAAAGTGGCGCAAATCCTTGCCACACAAGGGGTTTCGTGCTGCGAATGTCCCCGGACGCAATATAAGTTATATCCCTTATCCGACTGCAAAGAAACTGATTTAAGGTATTCCCTGCAGATTGTCTGTCCGGACGGGAAGATGCCCTACCGGTTTGAGCTGACACTATCGCCGGTCATTCCGCCAGAAGACCGCAGTAATGCACCCGTCAACCAAACAGGCACCCAAAATGAAGAAAGAAGGTAAACACTATGGCAAACACAAGACCAAACAAAAATATTCCCTCAGAACAGGAGAATCCCCTGTTCCACGACACATGGAAGCTGCTGAAGAATTACCGGGATGCCGTCTGGAACCTTGAACTGGCTGTCCAACAGGTACGCAGCACCTTTGAGATTGAGTTTGGAAGCAGCATTGAGGAATTTCTGGACTCCATCTATCTTGCAGGAGCAGACGTTGGCGGTACACGGCTGGAGGATTATGCCAGAAGCATCGAGCGCAGCAACAAAATGCTGACACTCTTAAATTCCGCCGTTGACATCCTGCGGAACAAGCATAAACACGGGGAACAATACTACTGGATACTCTATTACAGCTACCTCTCTCCCCAACAACTCCAGAATACGGATGAGATCATAGAAAGCCTGCGGCCGCATATTGCGAATATCTCCCATAGAACCTATTATCGAAAACGCCCGGAGGCAGTTCAGGCGCTTAGTTCTATACTGTGGGGTTACACCTCAAAGGACTGTTTGGAGACACTGGATCAGTTCTTCCCTAAAGAAAAATAGCAGATGGCACCAAATTGCGCATCGCTACCATCGTGAATGTTTCCGTTGCTCTGCCCCTTATGAACCAAGTCCAGCAGGAAAATATCTGCAACTCTTGAAATTCTTGGTTAGATAATCCGCAGAGTGCAGAAATGCCTACTCCATTTCAAGAATAGCATAATCATGGCGGTCACCACCCAATACTGTGGAGGAGGTCTTGCCTTTCAAATTTCGCAGGAGCACTCCCTCTTTTGCCACTTTCAGATAGTTGTTCAGGATACGCGTGCAATCCTACACTGAAGATTGCCGCGTGATCAAGAGTGCTCTTGCTTGTGTAATCCCTGACAGGGTAATACGAATTCTTAACTTTCGGGTCCCCCGCGTTGGTGATGGTGTCTGGGCATTTCTGCTTACACGGTGCTTTACAACTACGCAAACTTCCACACCTCTTATCTCCGCATAGACGGTATCAGATATACCATCTATCCCAGTGAATAAATCTGCACCGTGAAGGAACTGACTGCATGGTTCCGTACCCATTTTCCGCGTTAGGTTGTTTCCATCCTAGACTGACTGCGGTATTACTCATTGCTCTCCCGCAACAGTTAAGAAATTGGGAGAAAATCATAGAGAAACTGCGCCTCGCATCCAGGATAGCAGATTCCGCACCTATTATCAAAGGAGGCGGGAGGGTATTGACGCACTTAACTCTATCTTGTGAAGTATACATCTAAGAACAGTATCGACATTCTGGAGAAGTTCTTTCCAGAAATGGGCAAGCAATCGGCAGTCATTATAATCCCCTATAGCATGAATATGAAATATCTGATGCCATAAGGGGATTATATTTTGAAATTCGATATAAAATGACTATAGTTTACGTTTTGACAATATTCTAGTAGTTTTTCCACAATCCGACAAGTATGGTGTCACCATATTGTGCTGTAAACCATATGGTTTATAATAAACATTAAGCTGAGGTAATTTATGACAATATCAGACATGATAAGGCAATTATGCAAGCAAAAAATTTTAGTTTAGCTGAATTTTGTAGGCATATTCGCCAGACACCACAAAATTTTAATAAGAAATTGAAGAGAAATACTGTTTCTCTCAATGAGATATTTTTGATAGCCAAAGTACTAAATGTATACTATGAACAAGCATTTATATTCCCAGATGGTAATAAAATCCATTTAACTATAAAAGGAGGAAAAAGATGCCGCATTGCAATAAAAAAATGTTGTCATTTTTCTTAACAACAAAATGTAATTTATGTTGTATATACTGTTACAATGCCAAAACTAGAAATGAAATCAAAGAACATACACTTCCTTTTGAAATTGCAAAAGCCGGAATTGATTGGTATTTTGAAAAAAATGATAGTAGGCATATAAGATTTTATGGACCTGGGGAACCTACACAGGAGTTTGAACTTCTCAAAAAAATTACAGATTATGCAAAATCCCACCCAAATAGAGGAGAAAATGTTACTGTTGAAATCCAAACAAATGGGATTTTCACAAAAGATATACGTGAATGGGCCTTAAACAACTTTAATATTATGTGGATGTCATTCGATGGTATGCCAGATATACAGGCACATAATCGACCATTAAATCCACTCTATAGTGATGTATTTGAGCATCACTCTTCTGCTGATGTATTAGAAGACAATGTTCGTTGGCTTATTAGCAACAAAGAAAATAGAAATTTAATGGTTGGTGCACGAGTTACCATTACAGATGCAAATGTAAATAGACAAATTGAAATGGTAGATTATTTTTATAATCTTGGAATTCGCTATGTATGGACAAACCCGCTCTTTTATAGCGTTGGAAAAATCCCCGTATGCATAGATGAAAAAAAGAAACAATCATATAGCTTTAAAATGGATTCCTACATCGATAATTATTTGGTTGCTTACAAATACGCTAAAGCAAAAGGTGTTTTTTGGGGGAGTTTTCTTACAATAAATTTTGATGGCGAATCTTCCTACCATTGTCGTTGCTGTACACCATTAAGTGCCCCACACCTTACACCTGATGGATATATTTCTGCTTGCGATATGGTTGTATTAGGCGCAGAACCATATCACATGGATCCTTTTATTGTCGGGAAATGGAATCCTAACACTAAAGCGTTCGAACTATATGAAGATAAAATAAAGCAATTAAATAGTAGGTGTTCAACAGAAATGGAACATTGCAAAAATTGTGTAGCTAAATTGCATTGTGGTGGTTACTGTTTAGGTGAAACAGTAAATGAAACAGGAAAACTAGATGGACAGAATTTGGTAAAATGTAAAGCTGTACGTAAACTATTCGAAGAATTAGGAACTTGCCAACCATATAAATATTTACACCCTTAAAAATGAGAGGAGAAAAAGATGAAAAAAATTGCAGTGGTAACGGGATTTGATAACAGCGTTATTTCCAGAGAAACAATATTACTACTTATTAAAAAAAATTATTATGTTTTCGCAACATATGAAGGAAACAAAATTGATAGAGAAGCCTTTATTTCTGAAAACAACATTTCTGATTCAATTTCTTTTACACAAATTGATTATGTGTCTCATGAAAGTATTAAAAACCTTATTGATCAATTATGTGATAAAAGAATTCATGCAATAGTGAACTGCTATGCAACGCTTGCAGAAACTGATGAGCATGAATTACGGCATGAATTTTTTGATTTTAACTATGAAGAATTCGGACGTGTATTAACAAGTAATATTTCCGTTATCGCTTCAATCTGTATGGGACTAAAAGATAATATGGTTTCTGGAGGATGCATTGTTAATATTACAAGTAGTGCCGCAGAAGAAGGCGGTTTTGCAACGATTTCCTATAATGCCAGTAAGGCTGCTCTAAAAAATCTGAGCAAATCTCTGGCAAATAACTTTGGGCCATATAATGGTGTTCGCGTAAATTGTGTGGCTCCTGGTTGGATTCCCCAAAGCAAAGATGTCGTTGCTGGAAATGTCGTTGAATTAGCTAATAAACTAACGCCATTAAGTACTTATGGAACTCCACAAGACGTCGCACAAGCAGTAATTAATTTAATTGAAAATCCATATGCTAACAATGTTAATTATGGTGTTGATGGTGGAATTACAAGCAGCTATCTAATGTATTTATTAGAGTCTTCCGATTTATCTGGTAATGAAACAAATGAGTTTATGAAAACATTAATAAAAATAATTGGAGATGCAAAAGAAAGTGTAAAAAGTAAAAACGATTAAGAGTGAACAGGAAGCATACAATGAAAAAAAACGAAAAAGTAAGATTAATTATTTTCGTGTGTGAAGTGATAACAACATTTGCAATTCCAGCCTTATTTGCATTTTGGGATCAAATTACTCTAGGTATAGGAATTGCTATTTTAGCTGCTGATGTTTCTGTTTTATTTTTAGTTTCACAGTTTATGGAAAATCAGATTTTATCCGAAATACAAGATAGGCAAGAGTCAAATTATGTTGTACTAGCAAACTCTATTAGTGAGGTTCAAAAAAGCATAGATATTAATCAGCTTTATAAGAAAATTTATAAACTAGAAAATAAAGAACAGAAAGATATCTATTTAGAATTAGTACAAACTTTTGTAGAAACTATGAATAGTCGAATGGATGGTGCTCGCTCTGGTGCATTATCTCGTCATGTTTATTATGGCGAACTCACAAAGGCAAGCGAGGCCATAATTTCAAATAAAAAAGAAACGCAAGGAAACAACTATCAAGGTGAAATATGGGCTATGACCTTCTGGCAGGATGATGAGCTAGATTTAAGCGATAGTTATGAAAATGCTTGGGTCAGAAAAATGGAAGTCATGGACAAAATGGGAATTCCCACTATACGATTATGCGTAATGAAAAACAAGAAAAGTTTGTTAATGCGAGATACTTCTGATGACAGTGTAGAGACATTTCTGCGAAGGTTAAAGTATTATTGCGAAAAAAATGCCGTATGCAAAAATACAAAGGTATATGCTATTGACAACATTGATACATTATCATCACGTGAACAGGAGTGGATTGGTAAAGGTTTTTTTGCTATCAAACTTGCAAATGGAGACATGAGACTAATCAGAGGTGTTAGCTTGGATAATCCCAATGCAACTACATTGGGCGGTGAAATTGATTTTGATAATGAACGTGTGACCCGAATAAGAGATATTTGGGAAAAACTCATTGAAGAAAGTGGAAAAAGGGAGATAAATCAGTACCTATGGGATACAGCTTCTGAAACTATCAAAACAAGGATGGTAAGTATGGGGTTTAATGTAAATAATGGTTCAGATTAAAAAACTTACATTTAAAAGAAAAAATGATATTTTTCACATGGAGTTAGTCGTATTATGTGAAGAAGATATTGAATATGTTAAAAATTTTGTGCTGACGCAATATAATTATTTTGATAGAAAAGATTACTTTATTATTGACGATTTGGATACAGAACTTCCGTGCATTTTCGAAAAGGACATAGGTATTATATACGGTGTTCTTTATGAGAGTAATTTAGTTGCATTACAGGCCGTTGATTTTAGTGAGAACAATGACAAAATGCTAAGACCATATGTGCAAAAATTTATTAATAGAGATTGTAAAATATATGAATTGGGTTGGACTTTGGTCAAAAAGGAATTTAGAGGTTTCCATATAGCTGATTACTTAATAAACTATGCAGAGAAACAAATATTGAACGAATCAGATTATATTCTGGTTGCCACTGTACATCCAGAGAATGCAAAAGCGCTCCAGTTATTTTTTAGGAATAGTTTTAATGGCATTTTATTAGACGAGTATTATGGTTATATTAGAATTTTTCTAACTAATAAACCTATACCAAAGAATATTCATTCTCAAATTTGTGTAGAACCAACAAATTTTGAAAAAATAAAAGAACTTTTTAATAATGGATATGTATGTTCAAACATTGTTAGCAATTCTAACAAAGTATATCTATCTTTTGGTATACCCAATTCACAATAAAAGTCTCAATGTAATTGGTTAAAACGAATTTCCCCGTGGCGAAACTACGGGGAAATCATATCTTTCAAACTTACTTATATTTTTAATAAACAATACTTCTTTCATATGAAAAGCCGAAAATTATATTACAGTTATCCAAGCATCTTTGAATGTTTATCAAAATATTATTAAAGTCTAAAACCAAGTTGTGATAAATATCACCTGAATTCTATTATATTTCAGTTTCAATAACATTTTTAATTTCCGTCATAATGGGTGTATAAAAATCCACATCTACTTTTGGTGTAGATAACGAAACTATTAATGAATATCTTATTTTGTTGTCATGCTTACCTAAATAACTCCGTTCTCTCCACCATCCAATAACTGGGAACACAGCAATGTTTTTGCAATCACACAAGTCAGCAGCTGCTAATTCACAGTAATCGGAATGTATCGAACCCACATCACGGTTATCAGAACCCAAATACCAACGTTCGCTACCACTTGTACCCTCGCCCTTATCTTTTTTATCATCTCCTCGCATTTTCACATTGATACGTTTCTTAAAATCCTCAATATCTTCGTTTGAGTTAATTACGTCAAATCTTAATCCACATGAAGGATAACGATACTTATCTTTCCATCCAATTTCTCCAGGACCAGGCTCTATAAAATACGATAAAGTTACTTTCAAAGTTGCATTTACACTACCAAGTGATTTCAGAACATCCGTAGGCCATGGCAAAGTATGAATATGCATTTCATTCATGCTATTTTTATTATATGGCTGCAATTCTCCTTGAATCACCATGTTAACACTATTATTCATACATTGAATAGCTTTTTCCAAATTGGGGATGCCATAGCCACAGGTTCTTAAAAGCCTACGACGTCCCTTAGTCTTGGTATCCTCAGTACAAAAAACCTTTTTCATTTGTTCAGTCCAACTAGCAGAATGAATCATCAATGCTCGAACAGTTTCCGGCCACATATTGGGATATTCAGCTAATAACTGCGAGCAAAACCATGCTGCTTGTGCTGACGCAGAGCTTGTTCCCCATATTGTTGAGAAATTTTTAATTAACGGTCTATAATTTGTTGTCAGTAATGACAAATCAGGACACTCAGAATAATCAATGCCATTAGATGCCATATTTCCACCATCAAATAATACATCTGGCTTTATTGGCCATTTACTACTCCACAATTCAGAAGTAGAATTATATGGCGACATTCCTCCTGCCTCTGCCACAGGAGTATACCCCTTAAAGTCAGTATCTGTTATGTCTATGTCATTTGAATATGCTCCAACAGTAATGGCGTTCCATGCTTGTCCAGGGCTTTCAACACAATGTAGTGTATTGGCATCTGGAAATGGTACTTTTTCTAACTCATTTGGATACACATTTCCTGCACTGACAACAAAAAGTCTCTTCATATTTTCATCATCAGCACCAGATGTAATGCTATCCACCGCTGCTGACCATGAAGTCGGACTCCCATCAAATGTATTATACTCTGGTGAAGTCACTGCCATGCAAATAACTCTATGTGCAAACGGATTGGCTATCTCAGCTAATGATACTGCCTGTTCTGTAATTGCACCATACAAATCAGGATCATTTCCACCAGTTGGCGGCAAAATCTTTACAGATTCAATTTTCTGTGGCATTTCTATTTTAGTTTTTCCCACCAATGCATCTTTTAAATTGTTAAACAAAGCTATGCCAGCCATTTCTGTTCCATGACCTTGATGATCTCCAACTCCCCAGACTGAATTCACAGCTTGAACATGATCCAAGTTTATCGCTTGTGCCAACAAGGGATGGGATGCTGTCACCCCTGTATCCAGCAAACATATAGCCACATCGCTATTTTTGTAAGCTGTTCGCTGAAGCAATTCGTCTATCCATTCCTTTTGTTCACTATTAGATAATTCCTCAAAAAATGTGGTTGCCTCCTGTGCTCGTCGTATTTCTGCAATATATGGGCATGTAGCCATTAAAAGCTTTAATTGCTCTGCATTAGCAAGCACCATTTTTATAATACGTTCAGGAAAAATAATATGTTTCTCGTCAATATGTATTTGATGTTCTGAACATACTGATAAAATATTTTCCTCTGTTTCTTTCCATGCTTTAGGATTGTTATTATTAAAATCATATCTAAGCCAAATTTCACACCAAACTGGTACATCTTCTGGCATTGTTTCTGGCTTCCCGACCCAAAAAGAATCAAGCATAGCTATTTTAATATCATCAATGCTTCTAACCAAATCATTATTTTTGGGGCTTCCTTTTGACGTTTGCTCACTTGCATACGTTTCTACTTTTTTAAGAAAAAAACTTTCTTTTCCAGCCGGGATATATACAGTTGCTTTAATTATATCGTTTTCTTCATCCTCGCGAACATTCAGCAAGCGGATTCCGGATTTTCGACTTTCCAAACTTTTTATTGCTAAATCATGCCCTTTAGCACTAGAAAATTCAAGATATGTCCCTTCCTTATACCGAATTGCTGCAACTTGTCTTTGAGTCAATGAATTTGTATAGCATTCTTGTAATTTCCTTTGTATAAATGCTGCATGTGTTGCAACTGTACGTTTTGGATAATTTGTTCCTATTGGCCTTGATGTTGATGTATAAGGCATAGTTTCGACGGTTTGCGTCAGAAAAATATTCTTTTTTTCTACAGCCATTTCGATTATGCCTCCTTACATGAATATACATTATGCCGCTCATTCAACAATGAAATTATTATTTTGTCTGTAATAGATTCGTCATTTAATATAGAATTTTTTATTGCATCATCACAGACCCTTGCGATTTCTGCATGACTTAACCCATCAGCTGCTTTTATCACGTCTTTTGGAATCGTAAAATTTTCATCATATGATTTTATTTTGTATTCCAATAACCTTTTGATTTCCATATGGGTAGGCAACATATAATGTAAAACATCATCAAATCTTCTAAACAAAGCCTGATCCAGAAGTCTCTGGTTATTTGTTGCTGCTATAATAATACTCTCAGAACCATCTTGTTCTATAAACTGTAAAAATGAATTAAGTATTCTACGCATTTCCCCAACTTCATTATCAAGGCTTCTGTCTGCACCAATGGCATCAAATTCGTCAAAAAGATATACACCCACATTTGATTCTATACTGTCAAATACCTGCCTTAATTTTGCACTTGTTTCTCCCATAAACTTTGTGACAAGTTTATCCATTTGTACCGTATATAGAGGCAGGGACAGTTCAGATGCAATAATGGAGGCTGTTAAGGTTTTTCCAGTTCCAGGATTTCCTTCTATCAATATTTTTCTTCTATTTGTTAAGCCATAAGATATGAGTTTATTTCTGTTTCTATACTCATTCAATATCCTCTGAATTTTATCAGTAATATCCTCTGAAACAATTAGCTCTGACAAATCATGGGAAGGCATTGATAGTGAAAGCATGGGATTGGTGGATGTTAGTTGCACAATATTTGTTCTCTTACTCCCAACCCTGTCAATCTGTTTTTTTAGTTCACGTGCTAGATTATCGTGTCCAAGTCGAGCTTCATGTGCTGCAATCTGCAAAACAACGGTTTTAAATTTTTCATCGTTGCAATCTGCATAAGCTTTTACTAAACTTTTCATCTGCTCCGCAGTAGCCATTTTACTCACCTCCCATAACCACACTTATTCAATTTATATCATACTATTTTTATGCCGCAGCGTCAATCAAATACCCATTTTTTCCTATATTTTTGGCAGTTCCATCCTATGGGGATACACCTCAAAGGACTGTCTACAGACGCTGGACCAGTTCTTCCCAAAAGAAAAATAACAGATGGCACCAGATTGGCGCACAAATTACGCAAACTGGCACAGTATTGCGATTTACAGGTAAAAATGCCCATGCTATAATGGTCATGCTCAAAATTGTATCTGCACCCATATCCATTCCACTTTTCAGGCATCTGCACCCGCAGGTGTCATTTTTTTTGCAGAACATACGCCATGCGCTTTTTTGTATGGCAGCCCCCTTGAAACAGGGGCTTTGGAAACCGGCAGTCCTTCGGGAATTGCCGGTTTTTCCACTATAACAAATTTCACAGGAGGTAATTCATTGAAAAAACAAAACAACGCAACCGAAAAACAGCTCCCCGGAAAAAAGAAATTCCGCATCCCATACCAGAACATCATCATGGGTGTGGCAGCCTTCGCCTACTTCTTTACCCTTCAGACCAATCAGGTTCTTGCGACGGATATGTGGTCCAAGGCGGATACAATCCTGAAGGATGTTTACGGCAAGATACTTGGTATCTCCACCATTGCCGCTATTGTGACGGCTTCCGTTGCCCTGCTCCTTATGAACTTCTCCAAATCCGGCAGGACAGTGGATGAATCCCGCGCATGGCTCAAGCGCATTGCAATCTCATGGGTGATCTTAAACGGACTCGGCTTTATCCTCGCCTATATCACACCGTTTTTCTCCGATGGAAAATGGAACGGCTGATGAAAAGGAGGGCGAGTCATGGGCATACTTGACGGCATTGTGGAATGGATTGCCAAGCAGGTGATGAACGGGCTTGACCTGATCTCCACCTCGGTACTGGGCGCTTTGGGCTGTGACATGGGAACTTTCCTGCGGTATTTTCCCGCTGCAGAAACCATGTATAAGATATTTGTGGGTACTGCGATAGGGCTTGTTCTCCTAAACTGGGTATGGCAGCTATTCAAGAACTTTGGGCTGATTGCCGGCGTGGAAGCGGAAGATCCGTTTAAGCTGAGTATCCGTTCCGTTCTTTTTATTGGTCTGATTTATTACTGTGACCAGATTACGGACATAGTGCTTTCCATCGGCGGCACGCCTTATTCCTGGATACTCTCCTCTGAACTGCCGCCCTTAAACTTTGCGGACTTCAACTCTGTCCTGCTGACAATCCTCGGCGTATGCGCCAGCGGTTCCGTTGCCCTGATCGCGCTGATCCTCCTGCTGATCCTTGCATGGAACTATATCAAGCTGCTCTTTGAGGCGGCGGAACGTTACATCCTGCTGGGCGTTGTCGTATACACGGCGCCTATGGCATTTGCCACCGGCGCATCCCAGTCCACCTCAAATATCTTCAAGTCATGGTGCCGGATGTTCGGCGGGCAGATCTTCCTGCTGATGATGAACGCATGGTGTCTTCGCCTGTTCACATCCATGGTAGGCAGTTTCCTGTCCAACCCGCTGTCGCTTTAGGAGGTGTCCATGAAAAATAGGAAAATAAAACTTTATACTTTATTACTTGTTGTAACCATATTCCTTTCCCAGTCCATGACTGTTTTTGCGGTAACGGAAAGTGATGTGGAGGCAGTCGGGAAAGAAACTGCAGCCGGAAACGTGTTCATCTGGTTTTTATGCGCCATTGCCTTTTTGAAGATCAGCCAGAAGATTGACAGCTTTTTATCCAGTCTCGGCATCAACGTGGGGCACACAGGCGGCAGCATGATGGCGGAACTGATGGTTGCCGCAAGGGGACTCACCACCGCAAAGAACGTGGCAGGCGGCTCCAGCTTCCGTGGCGGTTCTATCAGAATGGGCGGAAGCTCGAACAGCGTCAGCCAGTCCTCCTTCCTTTCAGGCGGCCTTGCGGGTGCCGTGGGACGCCAGTTTACCCAGAGTGCCATGCACACCATGACCGGACATTCCAGCAACCCCATCAGCCGCAGGGCATTTGAATCCTCGGTTAGAAAAGGCGGCGATTTTGCCAACGGCGTCACCGGGGCTGTGGCAAAGGGAAATATCAGCTACACCGGTTCCATGACCGGAACACAGGCAGCGCAGGCTCTTACCTCTTACCTGGGGCAGACCGGCATCCCTGATGCACCAAACTATTCCGATGTGGAGATCGGCGGCGGGCGCATCATGGGAACGGAAACCTCCGTGGAATATCCCAACGGTACGGCTTTCGGTATGTATAACACCGAGCAGTACATGGCACCGGAGGGGAACTATGAAACCATTACCACGGCTGACAATGCCACATGGTACAAGCAGTATGCAACAGATACCGTGGACCGAACACCTTACATGACAGGGGAGGGCAGGATTGCGTACCACGAGAATATCGTGCAGAAACTGCCCAACATGCCCAAAAGAAAGGACCGTGTATAAATGCCAGAGCAGAATAAAAACAAGGAGCAGTCCGCCTTATCCCGGACAGCCTCCGCTGCAGGCGCCGCAAAGGGCGCACTGAAAGCGGGAAAAGCCATTGCCGGGGCCGCCAAAGGCGCTGCCGCAGGTCCTTACGGGATGCTTGCCGCAGGTCTGTGGGAAAACAGGAAAGTTGCGGGGAAGGTACTGGCAGCCATCGGCGCACTGTTACTGATCCCCGTCCTGTTTATCCTGATGCTTCCTTCACTGATTTTTGGGAACTCCGGGCTGGATGATGCCGCCGGTGACGTACTGAACGACAATACCCTCATCATGGAGAACATTGCAGAGGCGGAAGCCTCCATTGAAACCATCCTGCGGCAAAAACATGACCTCCTGCTGGAAAAAATAGAACGGGAGGCGGATTCTCTTGGTTCCGACTGTGAATACAGCATAACCGATGATTTTTCAGACCGCATTATCTATGAAAGCGCACTGGTCATTTCCCAGTTCTGCGCCTCACAGGAGGACTACCGCGAGATCAACCTTACAAAGCTGGAACGGATGCTGCGTGACAACACGGACGGCATCTTTACCTACACCGTCCAGGTCACGGACTATGAGAAAACAGATGAAGAAACCGGGGAAACCCGCACCATACACCATTATGAATACACGGTGGAATACGCAGGCGACAGCTACTACGCCGAAAATGTATTCCACCTTACCGATGAACAGATGCGGACGGCAGAGGAATACGCTGCCAACCTGCACCTGTTTTTATTTGACACGGTTTATCTGGTGGAAATCAACCCTGACCTGATACCGGGGGAAACCGGAAACAAAGCCGTGGACCTTGCGCTGACAAAGCTCGGCACGCCTTACAGCCAGGAGAAACGGGATCAGGAAGGGTACTTTGACTGCAGTTCCTTCACCTACTGGGTATACAGCCAGTTGGGGATATACCTGCAGCATGGCGGATCCAACACGGCGGCGGCACAGGCAAGGTGCATTACGGAAAACAACCTTGCCGTATCCTATGACAGCCTTGCCCCCGGAGACCTGATCTTCTATTCCTTTGAAGTCAACAACCGCTACCTGAATGTCAGCCATGTGGCGATCTATGCAGGCAACGGCTATGTGGTGGACGCCTCCTTTTCCAAGAAAAAGGTGGTCTACCGCCCCATCTACAGTATACGCAGCATTGTCCTGTGCGGCAGGCCGTATACAGAGTAACAGACAGAATGATTACCGGTGGAAACGGGCATCCACATGCCCATCCGCCAGAGCCATAAAATTAGGAGGTGCATCGCAGAATGTCCATGCGACACGAAGAAAACGACATATACATCATCCCGCCGAATTTCATTGATACCGGAACGGTGTTCGGCGGAACCATCAAGTTCAGGAACGCGGCGGAGGCGCTGATCCTCTCGCTGCTCATTGGTTTCCCGGTATTCCATATCCCGGCAACGCTGACAACAAAGATCATTGTCGCCTGCCTTACCGTGCTCCCGGCAGCCCTGTTTGCCGTCATCGGCATTAACGGGGAAAGCCTCAGTTCCTTTGTCATCAACTTTTTTGTCTACCTGAAAAACCGCCGCATTGTAGGACTTCAGGAAGAAACAGGGGAGACACCGGCAGGTGAAAAAACTTCCGGGAAACCGGGGAAAGTAAAGAAACCAAAGCCGGAAAAGAAAGTAAAACCCAAAAAAGAGGACTATGCCGAGGAGTTCGGGCAGTTTAAGGAGCGCCGGCAGGCAAAACAGGCAGCGGACGAGGCATCAGGAAAACACCGGAATAAGAAACGGGGCGTCTCCCAGATCAGGGAGCGTATGCGGGAGGAGCCGGAACCGGAACTGATAAACCCTTCCGCCTCCTACCTCCCCATCCGGAAGATCGAAAACGGCATCATCTACACAAAAGACCGCCGCTATGTGAAGATCATAGAGGTCATCCCCATCAACTTCCTGCTGCGGAGCGCCAGGGAACAGCGTAACATCATCTATTCCTTTATCAGCTACCTAAAGATAAGCCCGGTAAAACTCCAGTTCAAGGTCCTTACCAGACGCGCCGACATCAATAAGCATCTGGAAACCCTGCGGGAAGAAATGCGCATGGAAACGGATGAGCGTTGCCTTGCGCTGCAGCATGATTATGAAAACCTGATCCGGCGGATCGGCTCAAGGGAAGCCATCACAAGGCGCTTTTTCATCATCTTTGAGTACGAACCCTTTTCCGCCAACAGGGGAAATGAGGAAAGCGACGCCATTTCCGCCCTCACGACTGCGGTGCGGACGGCCAAGACCTACCTGCAGCAATGCGGGAATGAACTTCTTGTCCCCGACAATGAGGATGAGATGGCTGCGGAGGTATTTTACAGCATCTTAAACCGCAGGACCAGCGTGGCAAAGCCTCTGGGCGTGCGTGTCAACGAGGTCATCGGGCAGTACATCAATGCGGGCAGGCGGGATGAGATCGGCAAGATCCCCGCCATGGAATTTATCGCGCCGGTGACCATCGACTACACCCACGGCAATTATGTCATCATGGACGGCACCTACCACACCTACCTTTTAGTGCCCTCCGGAGGCTACCGCCCGCAGGTGTGCGCCGGATGGATCTCCCTCCTTGTCAATGCAGGCGAGGGGATTGACGTGGATATTTTCTTTGACCGCCAGCCCAAGGACCGCATCCAGCAGAAACTGGGACAGCAGCTGAGGATCAACCGCTCCAAGATCAAGGACACCTCCGACACCAACTCGGACTTCGATGACCTGGACAGCGCCATCCGCTCCGGCTATTTCCTGAAAGAAGGGCTTGCCAACAATGAGGATTTCTATTACATGAACATCCTCATCACCATCACGGCAGACAGCCTTGAGGAACTGGAGTGGCGCACCAACGAAATGAAAAAGCTAATGCTCTCACAGGACATGGAGGCGGTGTCCTGCCACTTCCGGGAAGAACAGGCGCTGCTCTCTGCCCTGCCGCTGGTATCGCTGGAGAAAAAACTGTTTGAGCGCTCCAAGCGCAACATCCTGACAGGCAGCGTGGCAGGCTGTTATCCCTTTACCTCCTTTGTGAATATTATCCCCCTTGGGAGCCACCAGTTTCCCGC
>Ga0137307_101743_pt1 | contig 17588 bp, 16 predicted proteins | sample NAcewD2O_March_2_FD_97180 | JGI IMG/M metagenome (GOLD analysis project Ga0137307, IMG submission 97180) | Mouse cecal microbial communities from Vienna, Austria - N-Acetylglucosamine amended D2O_March | ecosystem: Host-associated > Mammals > Digestive system > Large intestine > Cecum | place... | reverse complement strand
TTTTCCGATAATATCAATGGCTAATTTGTGAAATGTATAACCTTTCAAACCATCAGTAGCCATTCTTTCCGTAAGTTCGGCTGCTGCTTTGTTCGTGTAACTAATGAGTAAGATTCTATGAGGTACAATGCCTTTTATTTCTGTTAGATACTTGACTTTTCCAACAATAGAAGAGGTCTTTCCACTACCTGCGCTACTAACAACCAAGCAATTATCTTCTTCTGAAACGATTGAGCGTCTTTGCTGCTTATCCAATGGATATTTCAAACAATGGTCGAAAAATTCTTTATGTGTATCAAGTAAAGAATTTATAACCGCATCATTATGTTGCTCGACAATCTTATTGATATTTCCAAAGTCACGAATTAGGTTTGAGATTGCTACAGATGGAGTGATATTGAAGGCTTCAAGTCTCTTGACTAATGAATGCGCCTCTTGAAAATATGGTATATAATGATTTGTGAAATCCTTTTCTTGCGTTGCAGAGATTATCTTACATGAAAAAACATTATTAAGGTCGGTCGGAATATCAATAAATGCTTCGTTATTTAATGCCGACAATCTCTCTTTTGCTTGCTCATAATTGGATTTATTACTATAAGAAGATATGTGGTTTAACTTTTCTGAAAGTTCCTTGGACTTGTTTTTTAGGCGTATTCGTATTGTGACTATTGCAATAACAGAAATAGCAACAAGAGAAACCACAACTATAAGTAAAACCAACTGCATATCAGAGGATGATAACTATTTAAATTTTTCAATCCACCTATAATCATCCCCCTTGGTACTCCATTGGAATTTCCACATGTCACCTGTTCTATCATTTATGAGATAGTATTGATACATGCTTGTCAATGGTTGAATAGAGAATATACAATTTTCGTTATCAGATACTAATTCGTACTTGTTTATAGGTATGCAAAATAGATTATCTAAATCTTGTGTACTATATTGGACTTGCCATAGTCGTCCATTATACGAATCTAACAGTATGAAAGTCCACATGTTTTGGGTGGCAAACATCTGAAACCTATTAGTCCAATTTGAAGTTGTTTCTGGATATGCAAGAGAGAAGATATTGATTGGGGCAGCAAACATATAATCTTCACCTTTTACACTAAATTGAACTTGCCAATTTTTACCTGTATATGTATCAAGCATTATGAAAGTCCACATATTTTGTGTTTCATAAAGACGAAACCTACTTTCCTTATCCCCTGATATTTCTCTTGCACTGCAAACAATCCAAGACTGACCATCATCCTGAATTTGCTGTACTTCACCTGTCATCGTATTTAAACGAAGCTGGTTATGATAGTTTCGCGTATTATACATTTTATAAACTTGAGCATATGATGCCAACGTAATAACCATCAATGCAAACAATGCTATAAACTTCTTCATAATCTATTGTATTATTGGTTATTAATTGATTTTATTTTTCAGGGAATAAACTTGATAATGCTCGTCTGATAGCTTGGCGAATATCATCAGCTTCTGTTTCTCCTTGTCCCTCTGCTGTGCAAGAACATATCATTTCATTGGTTTTTGCAGAACTAAATTGTATGGTTACTTCTATTGTATAGCCTAAACCTCTGTTACGCCTACCACTCTCGCCATAATTGACGATTAAGGTTTCATTCGCTAATTCGGATTTGAGTTCAGGCAATATAATATACCCCTGTTTTATCAATATTCCTGCTATCACATCACTCGGATTAACACTTTTGGTTGTTGAAGAGCCATAGATACCATATTGACCTCCATATGTACCTCCTGTGCTTGATGTCAATTCCTTTGTCGGAGAAATGTATGCGTATTTATACATTTCAATAGGAGCATTCCTTACTATTACAGGTGTTCGAAGTGGTGCACACCCATTTGCTAATAGAATGGTGCAAATAACTAATAGCCAATTTTTAATTGCGTTCATACACTACACATTTATCCTCCAACTTCCACAAAGGATGGGTTAAATCACGAAGCGTGGAACTGTATGTCACACTCTTACTTGAAGGTCGTAGGAAACCTTGGATACGGATGTAACAATAGCAGCCCACGCTATAGCGTGAGAACCACTATGCTATCCTTGTATCCAATTTGAAAATTTCCTACGTTTTCAAGTACAAGATAAGCATAACGCTTCTTCTTTTTTCTTATGTCTTGGAAAGAGTTGCCTCAATCACGGTACAAAAGTACAAAAAAATCCGTGATGTAACTTCAACTATCACGGATTTGTTATGATTTACAGCTTAATACTCCTATCTTGTTTCTTTGTAGGCATTCCCAACGCTTCCATAAACTCGTCTTTCTTGCGTCTGAACCAACTGACGTGCGAAATACCGTCTATGTTGAGTTCAAATTTTCCCTCCGTGTTCTGTTTGAGAGAACAAACTGCATTGTCTGTTTTGAAATGCCGGTTAAACTCACGGGAATATAGTTCACCTTTAATGGAAACATCCTTGAACGTGCATAGTTTTCTAATGACGACATCGCCAAAGTGCAGAGTGTCACGCAGGAACTTTATTGTCGGCATCAACTTCTCCACGTATGGGAAATAGCATTTGACAAAGTTCACGAACTCGGACAGCTTACTATTCTGTTGCTCGTATGTGCTTTTCATTTCCTGCATCTGTTTGGCTTGTTGTCGTTCCCGTTGTCGGGCTTCTTCTTCAAGTTCAACGATGCGGTTTTGTAGAGCTGTGTTCTCCCTCTCCAGCGTCTTGACCTTGTTGCTCCCGAAAAGAGAATTGACACTCTCGGCGATATTGGCGGCTGCGGTCGTCGCAGCCCCTTTCAACCGCTCGGTCTGTATCTCCTTTTTCGCCCGTGCAAGTTCCTCCCGTGCCGTGTCTTTCTGTTCCTGCAATTCCATCACCTCCGCTTTCAGTTCCTCCGTCTGACGCTTTATGTCACGGTAGTACTGTTGTGTGGAAACGTGCCTCGCTTCCGAACCGTCTATGCCACGTTGCAACCCGTACTTCGCCATCGCTGCGGCATAGGTGTCTTGGTAGGACTTCAGTTTCAACCGTGTCATAAGGTCATCGGCACACAGCCTCACGGTGTCGGCAGGCTTCTTGCGGTACCGCTTCTTCGCCTGCTCCTCCCGTTTCCTGCGCTTGCGTTCCCCCTTGACTATCGGAACGAGCGTAACGTGCATGTGTGGCGTTTTCTCGTCCATGTGCAGGTGTGCCGCCACGATGTTCTCCTTTCCGAACGTGTCGGCGAAGTATTTCAGGCTGTCGGTGCACCACTCGTCCAAACGACCCTCCCGTTGAATGCGTTCCATGTCCTCGGGCGTTGCCGACACGTTGATGCGGATTGCCCGTACTTGGTTGCTGCCGACTTTGCGTGTCAGCCCGGCTTCTTCCAGCCTCCTTTGGATAGCCGCCGAACGGTCTTTCACCCCGTCGGGATACTCGATGAGTTTCCGGTTGAAGTGTGTGCGTGTGGGGTCGGCGTTCTTCGGTATGATGGAACGTTCGATGTGGGCGGTCGTTCCGCTGTCGGAACCGTGCGCCTTTTCCATGTGTAAGACTACAAATCCCATATAAATTTCCTTTCTTTTTTAGCTTGTGAAACAATGATTCTTCATATCTTCGGGGACGGCAAAAAGCCGTTCCCGATGGGGTGTGCAGAGGGGCTTGCCCCTTGCCTTATTGGGGAATTTTCAGCGTTGCTTGCAATGCGGATCGGAAAATTCCCTAATAAGCTACGGTATTTTCTGCCTGTAAATACCCGTGCGCCGTCCGTCCCTGCCTGCTTGCTTTGCCCGCCTTGTTTACCTGCTTTGCATACATCACAATGTGAACATCGTGTCGGCAGTCCGTGAGCATTGCAGCCGTAACAAACTCCCCTTGTTGTTTTTCCCTTTCATCGTCGGTTGCCGGGGCGGTCGTTTCCGTTTGCGGAGGCTCTTTTGCGTGGGGCTGTCGGATGCAAGGTTCATGGTAAGAATACTACCCGAAGCATGAGGGTGGAGATTGTTCCCATGACGGCTTTGCCGCTTGACCTTGCTGCCGCCATCGAAGCCCCATGCTACCTTTGCCTCTGAAAACGGAAATGACTGCTCCGGTTACAGTAAATGGGAACTCTCCCTATTATCCCATTTCCCAGCCGGGTTGATGACGGATGAAAATCCGATGATTTGATGAAACGGCATATAAACATCTGTATATTAGCGGCATGTATGCTCATCAACTTCTCATCAGAATACTCGCCAAAAGAGAAACGACACGGTAAGGCATACTTTCCGTTCATCGACAAATAGCCTTTGATGAGAATATGATGAATGCATATATATCTTATAATCATATATTTACTATATGTATTCATCATTTCATCAAAATAACGGTGTATCTTCCGACAAAAACGGTCGCACATGTTTCGTGTATGGGTACGTACTAACAGCAATACGCATCCCCGGATGATGGCAGGAACAGACATATTTTTTCTTTTCGCCTGTACATCCTCTTTAACAAGGCATTGTGCAGCCTCTCCGCACCGCATGAGCCTATACGGAATGCGAGTGCGACAACCATTGCAAAACTGTAAACGTCCAGCCCGTAACCGTTCTCCAAACGCAGATAACGCTTCGTGTCGTACTCTTTCAGAACTCCGCTTTTGTAAACGGCTCTGATTCCTGCACGGACTGTCGGGGCAATTACCCCGAACAGCCCGACAAGTTCCGGCTCGGACATCCACACATTGGCTGTATCGGTCGGCATGATGATATTACCGTGTTCGTCCATCGTGATAATATTCCTTTCTTCTTTCATCGGTATTCGTTTTTAAGGTTATTAAATGGCACGGCAGATGTTCTTCTCCATGTCCTCCAGCTTGTGCGACAAGGCTTCCATGTCCCGGCTTATCTTTTGGGCGGTGATTTTGGCGTATATCTGCGTGGTCTTGATGTTCGTGTGTCCCAACAGTCGGCTCACGGTTTCAATGGGTACACCGTTGGATAAAAGCACGGTCGTTGCGTTCGTGTGCCGGGCCACATGATAGGTCAAACGCACCTTGAAACCGCACTGCCTGCCTATCTCTTTCAGTATCTTGTTGCAGGTGGTATTGCTCGGCATGGGGAAAACATGCCCGTCCCGTGTCATTCCCTTGTACTTCTCTATTATCCTTTGCGGAACGTCCAACAGACGGATGTTCGATTCGGTATTCGTCTTCTTCCGTCGGGTGATAATCCATAGGTTGCCGTCGAAGAAGGTTTGCAGGCGGTCGGTGGTGAGGTTCTTCACATCGGAATACGCCAGACCCGTGAATGCCGAAAAGACGAACAAGTCCCTTACGAGTTCATGCTGCCCGTTCTTCATCGGCGCATTTATGAGCGTCTGTATCTCCGCTTGGGTAAGGTAGCCCCTATCCACGCTTTCGGGGGAGTTGATATACCCGGCAAAGGGGTTGAAAGGCAATCGTCCGTCGTTCCGCGCTATCGAGATGATGTGTTTCAGCACAATCATGTAGCCCCACACGGTATTGGTGCGGCATTTCTTCTCCGTGCGCAGAAAATACTCGAAGTCGTTGATGAAAGAGAGGTTCAACTCCTTGAGGGGCATATCCTCACGCTTGTAGGTATGGGGCAGGAACTCCTGGATATGCTTGCATACGGTCAGATAACGGGTGAATGTCCCCTTTGCCCTGCTGTGCCCCACCTTCTTGGCGAACTCTGCGTTGTGCTGCTCGAACAGTTTCAGCAGTGTTTCCTGTTTGACACCGATACCGAGATAGGTGTCTTTAAGCTTGGCGGCGGTAACATACCCGTCCGTCTGCATAAGCTCTTGATAGCGGCGGTTCACGTCCACACGGATTTTATCGACGGCACGGTTGATTCGCTGCGCCTCGGTGCTCTTGCCCGAGGCACGGCTGTTTTTCACGTCCCACAAGCGTGGGGGAACGTCCAGCTTGCAGCTGAACTGTTTAATCTCGCCGTCCACCGTGATACGGCACATCAAAGGCAGGTTGCCGTTGGGCTTGGCACTGCCTTTCTTCACGTAAAACAATACTTTGAATGTACTTCGCATAACTCACACTTTTTTGGGTTACAAAATTAAGTTACAGTGAGTTACCGACAGATATGCAAACCTGCGCAAATCGCAGAAATAGAAGCCTTTAACTAAAAACTTTCATCCGTTACGGTAGTAATGGGGTGGTAACTGAACTCTTGCTGCTTTTGGCTTCAAGGTGGCTTTCAGTTGCTTCCTTACCACACAAAAACGAAGTGTAACGAACACTGTTTCAGTGCTATTCGCTATGCTTCGCTCAAATGTGTCTTTTCGCTATGTGTTTATTTTACGCTTTTAAACTCATCGGTCGGGGAACAGCCAGTGCCAAGGGGCGGGACCACCCGTCCCGACAAGCGTAAAAATCCACTAAGCTAATGTAGCGAATCTGTTGTTATAGCACATATTATCGGGCTGTTCCTCTCGTACTGTTCCGTTGGAACCGCTTGCTCAGGTCATAACCATTTCCGTTGTTCGTCAAGGCACTTTCTATGCGCCTCTTCCAGCAGTTGCTGGATTTCCGATTCCTTGTACAGCACCTTGCCTTGTATCAGGTAGTAAGGCAGGATGCGCAATGACCGGTATTCCTGCAAGGTGCGGCGGCTGATGCGCAGGAGTTTTGCCAGTTCCACATCATTCATGAAACGTTCGCCGTTGAACGAGCGTTGACAGTTCGGTTCCATTTTCTTCAGTGCCCTGCCGGTATTCTCCAGACGGCGGAGAAGGTCGGCCACACGCGGGTCTTGTTTGTCAATGAAATAGTGGTTCATAGTTTCTTTGAATTTGCATGATAATACGACTGTAATACTTTCTCCACATCTTCCGGCTTGTAGAACAGCTTGTTCTTGATCCTGCCGAAAGGCAGTAAGCCTTTGGCGCGGTATTCTTGCAGGGTACGCTTCGATATGCCGAGAATGTCGCATACCTCCTGGTTGTCCAGCCATTTTTTCAAGCCGAGGTCTTCCTGCCGTTTACATAGCATGTCGGCCTTTTCCTCGATGGTTTTCACACGCGTCATGAGCGCGTCGAAAGTCCGGATGTCCATACTGATAATTTCCATTGCAATTCTTCACTTTAATTTGTTAAACATTGATTCTGTTTCGCTCCATTTCCGCGAGGGAGAGCCTGCCTTTCCGGTTCAGAAATTCCTTGACCTCGGACGACCTGTAATAGGTCCGCCCGTCTATCATGTAGTAAGTCACGAGTTTTTTCTGGCGGTACCGTGCAAGGGTGCGTTTCGTGATACCGAGCAACTCGCACATGTCCTGGTTATCCAGCAGCTTGTCGCCGTCAAGGGCGGAGGTCTGCCGGTTCATGCGGCCCAGTTTGTCTTCAATCTTGTCGAACCGTTCCATGATTTGGTGAAGCATCATCTGGAACGTCTCACGGTCTATCTGTATCATAATATGATCTGTCTTTTGAGTGTAAATAATGACTGATTACACCTTGTCGCGCAACAGGTTATACTATGATATAGGGCTAATGGCGTACCAATGACCCTGCATTTCACGGAATAGCACAGGCATTCCACTGAAATACAGTGAAATAAAAATTATTGGAGGAAAAATTGTGATGGAAAAGGGGCTTGCAAAATGCAAGGATTCCCGCAATGTGCAAGTTACATCTTGCGAGGGTTGCGATAAATCAGACGGCAGATGCCGTTGGAGAAGGCAGTGGTTTTATGCAACCGCCATTGCAGAGCGGGAAGAATGTTTTGTATGGAAGTTCCACGGCTGGAGGAAACGGGAAGTTGGTAGATGACCAGTTCGTCCACGAGGTTGTAGTGGAAGAGCCCACGGAGCAGTTCCTGCGATTCGGAATCGGAAACTTCAGCCAGATAGGTAAAGGTATTGTCTTTGCCGTCTTTCTCGCACAGCAGGTCCAGAATGGAATGGGGTAGAATCCTTGCGTCACAGCGTTCACGCCACCGGGCAAAACCTTTCCTGTGGTTCAGCACCCATCGCATCGACATGTTATCGGATTCCGGAAGAAACCCGTCCAATGTCATCACCGTTACTGCCTGTATCTTTGCCATGCCGTCTGTCTAAAAAAGAAGCGTGGTAACCACGCACTCAGACAGAGGCTCTGGTAAAGCCTAAAGGAGAATACGCAATACCACGCTATGACAAAGCATAGCATAAGCATTACGCAATCACTCTCCTTTAACGTCAATTTACCAGATTTCTGTCCGAGAAACTTGCGCTCTTATGTTATATAGTCGGTAACTGCCCTATTGGCAGTATGCCGATTTTTTCTATTTAATTGCAAAATTACATATATTCAGCGATATTTCCATTAATTACAGTTATCAATTTCACTTCAGCCAGTATTTCTTCATTTTCCGGTACAGCGTTGCCGGATTGATATTCAGCATCGCTGCGGCTTGTTCCCGGTGTCCGTTGCAAACCTTCAGAGCATTGATAATGCTCTCTTTCTCCATCGATTCATCTCTCAGAGGCAGGACGGCACGTGAAGGCACATCGTCATTTGTACATGGACGGATTTCCATATCCAACGCTTCCATATTCAGCATCGGCGTTTCCGTGACCAGCACGGCACGTTTGATCCGGTTCTGCAACTCCCGCACGTTGCCCGGCCAGTGATAAGCAAGCATCCTGCGCCTGGCATCGTCCGTAAAGCCCTGCGTTTCCCGTTTCAGCTCTTTGGAATAGCGTTCACGGAAAAACTCGGCCAGCGGTAGAATGTCTTCCGGACACTCCACCAACGACGGCTGCCAAATCTCGAACTCGTTCAGCCGGTGGTAGAGGTCTTCCCTGAAACGTCCTTCCCGGATGGCCAGTTGCATATCCTCGTTCGTGGCGGTAATTATCCGCACATCGGCTGTCCTCTCCCTGCCGCCTACCGGAGCATAGGTATTCTCCTGCAATACCCGCAGGAGCAAGGACTGTATCTCGTAGGACATCGTCCCTATCTCGTCCAGAAACAGCGTGCCGCCTTTCGCCATGTCGAAATATCCGGTCTTGGCACTGTCGGCACCGGTAAACGCGCCTTTCTCGTGCCCGAAAAAGAGCGAGGCGGCCAGTTCACGGGGCAACGCCCCGCAGTTTACCGCGACGAACGGCATATTCCAGCGTTCGCTGTTGTTATGGATGGTTTGTGCTATCGATTCTTTGCCGGTTCCGTTGGCACCGAGAATCATTACCGACATATCGGACGGAGCAACCAACTTGGCAAACTTTTCCACTTGCAGAATCCTGGGGCTTGTACGGTGAAACAGCACCTTCTCTTTCTTGCGCACCGTAGCCACCGGGCGGAACACATCTTCCGCCAACTCCAGCAGATGCTCCCGGTGTACCGGTTTGGGCAGGTAGTCTTTGGCTCCCAACTTAATAGTGCGCACCACATCGGGCACAGAAACATACTCGGTCGTGATAATGAACGGGATGTCCTTCTTTTCCTTGCGCAACCATTCCAGAAGGGAAATGCCATCTCCCTCCGGCAAACGCACGTCCGACAGGATCAGGTCGAACTGCGTTCTGCGTATCAACGAGCGCGCTATCGTCTCGTTCATGGCCGTCACGGCATCATAACCGGCCTGTGAGAGCCAGTCTTTCTGCATCTGTGACAAACCGACGTTGTCCTCAACTATCAGTATCTTCCGTTTCATTCGTCACTCTTTTTATCTCGGCTTCCGCCACTTTAATAAGGATGGCGGCGTAATCCATAATCTGCCGGGTATGTTCATTCAATATATTATCGTTTACAGTCTCATCTTTCAGTAAAGCGCGATAAGCCGACAAGGCTTCTTCCATTTGCAGCAATTCCCACATCGGTTGCATCCGGTGGGTGATTTCACGCAATTTCTGCCTGTCACCGTTTTTCATTGCCGCACCGAGTTCCTCCCGGTCTTTTTCCGACTGGGATATAAAGGAAAGAAGCGTTTTCGACTTGTCGCTGACTTCAGAGAGGATCAGACTGAAATCGACGCTATGGTTATCTTCCTGCCGGTTTCTTCTTATCGTTGAAAGCAGGCCGAGCAACTCGGAGGAGGAGAAAGGTTTGTAGATATAGTCTGTAAATCCGGCATGGAGGAATGCCTCCTTGTCCCTGTCACCGCGTGCTGTCATGGCCACAACGGGTATGGTACGGGAGTTCCCGATATTTGAGTTCCGCAACAGAGTCAGCAGCTCGAAGCCGTTGGTTCCCGGCATTTGAATGTCGGACAGCAGCAAGTCATAATCCTTGCCCCGCATTGCCTTTACGACCTCTTTGGAGGTTGCACATGTTGTACAGTTCATTCCGTTGCGCTCCAGCATCTCCTTTATCACATCCAGCAACATGGTGTCATCATCGATGACAAGTACATTTTGGGGCAGGTGCACCGGGTGCGGGATTATCCGGTTCTCGCTCTCTATCGGTTCGTCCGTCATCTTCATGGGAAGTGCCACGCGGAAGGTGCTGCCTTGATCTATGCTGCTTGTCACATTGATGGTTCCGCCAAGCAGGTTGACAAGTCCTTTCGTGATTGGCAGGCCCAGTCCGAATCCATGGGCGTTGGCCAATGAACTCAAACGTTCGAACGGACGGAAGATACGGGAGAGCGTCTCCTCACTCATACCGATACCGGTATCTTTGACTTCTAACAGCAGCTCTCCTTCATGATAACAGGCATTCAGACTGATTGTACCGGCTTCCGTGAATTTGACGGCATTACTGAGCAGGTTGTCTATAATCTGCCCGATGCGGTCCACATCGCCGTAAAGTTTGACATCGGTATCCTTGAAATCGTGACAGAACAGGATTCCCTTGTTATTGACCACGTGGGAGAAGCCGAAAACGGTACGTTCCAACAAGTCTTTAAGACTGAACGGCACATCGTTGCAGGTTTCTTTGGCCTCGTTCAGACGGTACACGTCCAACAGGTTGTTGAGCAAATGTACCACGTGTTTACACACAATCCGGATATTGTTCAGATGGACGTTCCTGCGTTTCTTCTCACGGGTATCCATAGCCAGTTCCGCGCTGCCGCTGATGATGTTCAGCGGGGCGCGAATGTCATGGGATATGGTCAGGATAATATTCTTCCGCATTTCCAGCAACGCATTGTTCTGTTCTATTGTTTCTTCCAGGCGTTTCCTGTTCCTTGCCTTAACCTTGATATCCCGTTGTATGATAAGATACAAAACAAACAACAGGATTATGGAGAATGCAATCAAACCGGTAATGATAAAAGAGGAATGTTCATAGGAGGCTTTAAGACGTTCTTCTTTGCTTTGAAAGGCAGCCCATGCCTGCTCGTCTAAGGTTGTGATCAGCAGACGTAGTTTCTGATTGAGTTCCTTATTGTGTAATCGCAGGCTGTCCACATAAACCTCTATGTCTCTTTGTCGTTCGTTTTTTAGAGAAAGCAATTGTTGGTCTACTGCACTTTGTTTGGTTGTAGTGGGTGGCACTTGAACGGTTTCCTTGCCTCCAAAGAATCCGGCTATCCCTTTTTTCTTGCGGGTGACGGAATGAGCTGGGCTGATTTGTATTGTAACGACCGGTTGCCGATGAAGTAACAAGCTATCCGTTTTGTTTTGTTGTTGAAATGCCTCCATTAATTGGAACAAATGCTTTTCTTTAATAGCCAACAAAGTACGGAGAGAATCTATCTGGCAGAGCTGTATGAAATCGCTGCATCGTATACTTAAGACTTCCAGTATGGAATCTGTTCGCATACGACGTTCCCGATAAGACAATGAGTCTTCCTTGCTCCACACAATAACTGATTCTCCGTAAGTTGCTAACGTAGTCACATAACGGTGGACGGTATTGATGTGGTGTTGAGTTTGAAAAATTGCAATCGACTGATTTTCTATTCTTCGTACACGATTACGTTCATACAAAACTATAGCGACCATACTACCGATAATCGACATTAAAAGAAAATATCCTGCAAATATTTTATGTTGCAATAGTAATTTCATTAGTATCTGAGTTTTTCACAATCCATATACTCATCTCATACAACAACCACATCGGCAACGCCACCAGCGAGAGCGTGAACACGTCCGAAGTCGGTATGATAGCTACCACCACGAAAATAGTCACAAAGGTGTATTTGCAGTAACAGTGCATGAAATCGGGATTTCCGATAAGAACGTATGGAACAACGAAGTTTTGATTGTGAGGTAGAGATAATCGAATATACATAAGCTACTCCGGTACATAGATGATTTCGCCGTTTTCGAGTTCATAGGCGACACCGACCTTTTTGCCTTTTTTCCCGTTTTTGGAGTCCTGATCCTCGGAGGGTGTATAACGGTTTATCTTTTCGCCCTCCTTGGTAATAATCTCCATGTTCTCCTTGCCGGGGTTCTTCACCATCGTGAAGTCCTCTTTGCTGAACATTTCCGTCATGTTGTAACGACTCACGAGGGCGACCATGAGTGCCACGGCAAACACCATCGCTACGTCGAACAGATTGCTCACGACGCTCATCGGGTCGCTGCCGTCCTCCTTGTTCAAAAGTCTGCGTTTCATCGTTCTGCCGGGATTTCGTTCAACAATTCCGCCACGAATTCGAGGTCGGTCATCTCCTGCAAATACCAGCGTTGTTTCACCTGCTCCGTCACGAACCCGATGGCTGCGGCAAAAAGTCCCACGACCGTCGTTGCAAACGCTACCTGCATGTTATAGGCCATCGAGGCGATGTCGCCCGTTGAAAGTCCCACGAGTGCAGGACCCATCGGGATAAGGGTGCCCATCAGTCCGAGCATGGGACCCATTTTGCCGAGTGTCTTCGAGACGGCGAGGTCCTTGTCAGCCTCGATCTCAAAATCAGAAAGCAGACGCTGCCGCATCGCCGTGCTGTCGGCTCGGAGCAGACGATTCATGTAGGTTACCGCCAGCGAGGGGTTCTTCTTGGGCAGGTGCTCCGAGAGCGACGATACGTTGTCCCTGTTCAGCCCGTCCAGTTCCTTGCGCAGAAGTGCAGCCGTGCGGCGGGTGGCCATATACTGCCCGAAGAAACTGCCGACGAGCAGCAAAGCCCGACCGAAAAAGAATATCAACAATATGATTACGGGAACGAGCAGCCCCGTCGAGATCCAATAGAGAATATCCGAAATGTAATTCATGATGTTATTTGTTTTTAATTATATGTTTCAATCTTATTCTATAAATCGCAGTACCTCCGACCAAACCGATGACGAGGAGGACGCATACTCCCGCCAGTGCCGGCCATTCCACTTTGCTGATACCGGCGACGGCAGTGCGGCCGTTTACCGTGGCGATGACTCCCAGGACGGCAATCAGGGCATTGGAGAGAAAGAGCAATTCGAGGCGTATCTCCTTTTCGGGCAGCAACCGTTTCATGCCGTATATCCCACCTGTCAGCACAACGAGCACCGCACCCGCCAGAGACCATGACACCGTCGGAAACGGCACGCCCGGAAGGGCGAAGATAACCGTTACCAGCAGACTGAACAGCACGGGAAAGATGAGTACTCCGGGGAACCACCGCAGGATGCGGTATGCCCATATCGTCCGGGGTTTGACCTTTCCCGAGGTCTGGATATGCGCCGCCAGGATGCAGAAAGCCATCTGCACTGCCACTTCCAACGTCAGGACGACAGCCGCGTCGAGCATCAGTGCGGAATCCGACAGCCAGACCGAAACTTGCGACTTCGACTGCTCGATGGCATAACGCCACATCGAACCCGTGAAGAGGGCGCACACCGCAGCGGAAAATACGACCGCATAGGGCTTGCGATAGGTCTGCTTCAAAATGTAATTGAAGCAGACCAGCATCATCATGACCAATACGACGGTTTCCATTACTCCTCCATCTTTTTACGGTGCCGACGCACCGTCCAGACCAGCGCGGTTATCGCCACGAGCACCAGAACGGCCACCGCCGTGTTGCTGACTATCGTCCTTGTCTTGTCGGACGCGTTCATCTCTTCCTTTTTCAGCACCGTTCCCTTGTTCTCTGTGAGCGAAGCCTCGCGCACGTCGCGAATCTGCTGCTCATAGCGTCGGGCTGCGTCAGGTAGGGTTTTCGAGGCGATGAACTCGCGCAGTTTGGCATTGTTGCAGACGGCACCCGAGCAAGAGGGTTTGTACTTATCCACCAGTTTGGTATGGAGTTCGGCGATGGCCTTCAGCTGCTCCGCCGAGGCATTCCACATCCCTTTGCGTGCCGTCTCCATCATGACCGCCGTCATCTCCTGCAAGGCGGCGGGGTTCTGCCGCTCGAAATAGCCTTGTACCCCCAGGTCGAACTTATCCTGCACGTAAACATCGTAAATTTCGTCCCACAGTTCGTCGTCTATGGCTTCGGGTTTCATCACGTTCCAGCCGTAGGTGTTCTGTACGATTTCCGCGAATCCGCCTGCCGTGCTCGCGCCGCCTTTCATCTTCTCGCGGATGTAGGCGGGATTGAAGATGGTAGTGCGGCTCTCCACGCCAATAGCCTCCTTCAGCTCCTGCATACGCATGTTGTTACGGTTGCGGTAGTCGCTCAAGTAGGCATCGGGCTCCTTGCCCGTGACGTTGCGCACGGCGAGGTTCATGCCGCCCATGAACTCGTAGACATGGTCGAGGCTCAGCGCGCCCCACGTATTGCTCTGGCGGGGTTGGACAACGGCATCGGTGTTGGTCAGCGCGGCTTCCAGCGCGAACTGCCGCACCTGTTCCCACGCCTTCTCGCTGCCATAGAACGCCCCCATGTTTTGCAGATAGACGTCGGCAATTTCGGCACTGCTTTCCCAGCGGTCACCGCTCTGCACCATATCCGTTATACCCGTACCGTAGTTGCCATTTACACCGCCGAAGACGCGGTAAGTCGATATCTTGCGCGCCTCTTTTGGTGAAAGCCCCTTGTCGATGAGCGTCCGTTCGGCATCGACGACGCTTTGCGCCACGAAGTTCTCGTATTCGTCCTCTTTCGCTGCGGCGGCCATCTCCACCGCCCGCGAGATAAGGAATAGACGCGAAGCGGCGAGGTCGCGCAACTGCCCGCTGGTCTGCACCACCACGTCGATGCGCGGGCGTCCGAGCTGCACGGAAGGAATCAGCCGGATGTCAGTCACTCTGCCGAACACGTCGCGGATGGGTTCGACGCCCAGCATATAGAGAATCTGCGCAATGGTCGCGCCTTCGGTCTCGACGAACTCGCCGCTCCACAGCGTATAGCTGACCTTGCGGGGAATCGAATCGTTGTGCCGTTCCCGATACATGGCTATCGTATTTTCCGCCAGTTCCTTGCCACGCTCCCATGCGGTTTCGCTCGGCGTGGCCTCGGCATTCACGGCGTAGAGATTGCGTCCGGTGGGTACGGTGTTCGGATTGGCGATGGGATCGCCGCCCGGGGAGGGTGTCGTATAACCTCCTGCCATTGCATTGAGGATGGATGCGAACTCGGTTTGGGGACTTCGCTCCAATGCCGACCTATAATTCCCTACGTTGCGGACGGTGCGTTCGATTTCCATGATGAGACGGGCGAACTCCTTTTCCTCTTTGGTGTACTCCTTCACGCCCGGCATCATCATCGCCGGCATCTCCGTAACAGGTCTTTCCGGAGTTTTCTCCCCGTTGCCAAGTCGGGCACTTTCGGGACGTTTGCCGATTTTCGGAATCCACGAGGGATGTTTCGCTCCGGATTTGGGGATTCCCGCCGGATGCTTCATTCCCGACGCCTGTATCGCCTTCATGCGTGCCATCATGTCCTGCGGAGCGGAGAGCGAACGTTCAATTTCGCGCGCCTTGGCAAGTTCTTCCGCAGTGATGCCTGCCACAGCGCAGACAGAAGCGTCGGAGATTTGCGCAGAGCCGTTCAGCAGCTGTGTCACCAGTTCGCGGGCAGGCGTCAGATAACGACGGGTGAAGAGTGACTTGTGCTTTTCCAAATCTGCCGACGCCTTGCCGCGCCGCTTGTCTAATGCCAGCAGCGAATAGGCTATCGGCTCGGTGGACATAGCATAGACGCTGCTGCGGATGCGCTCTTCGGCATAGGGTTCGCCCATCGTGTAGAGCGTACCCGTTACCTTTTCGTTCGCCAGCTCCTCGGCGAAAGTCTCGATGCGGGCGATTTCCCGTTCGGTATAAGGCTTCGTGAGTAGCGAATCCAGCCGCAGTTCCCGGTGGATGCCCAATTGCACGGTGAGGCGTTTGACCTTCAATGCCGCCTTTTTGGTATCGGGCTTTCCGTCGGCATAAAGCAGGTCGTTATACTGCTGAATGGCAGCACAGAGGTCTTTGTAGATGCCCCGCACGTCGCTCTCCATAAACGGCGGCGTAAGGTGCGACTGCAAGGTGGCATACGCACGGCGTTTGGCAATCATGCCTTCGCCCACGTCGCCTATCGAATAGATATAAAGATGCGGCGTCGGCCCGACCAGTGCATCCGCCCAGTCGCCGCTGCTCAGGGCGACCTGCTTGCGGGGCGTGAACTCCAACGAGCCGTGGGTGCCGAAGTGTACCATCACGTCGGCTTCGAAGCCGTAGCGCGCCCAAAGGTAGGAGGCGACATAGGCGTGCGGCGGCGCGGCATCCGTGCCGTGGACGATGGCAAAGTCGTCGTCGCCCGCACCCGCCGCCAGCTGCGGCAGCAGCACCACATTTCCCAGCTTTACACGAGGCAATGCCAGCCTGCCGTCATCGGTAGCAATATAACTCCCCGGAAACTCGCCGTCGAGTGCCACGACCTCCGCCATCCGCTCGGGGCGAATCGTTGCAGCCGTCCACTCGGCATACTCCTCCGCCGAGATCGGTTCGGGATTGCCGTTTTTCAAAAAATCGGCCTTAGCACCGCCCGCATAGGCGTTGAACACGCTACCCTGACGCTGAATCAGTTGTTCTAACTCCGCTGCTGACGCGGGCAGATTCTCCACGCGATAGCCCTCGCGTTTCATGCGGAGCAGCAGATTGTAGAGCGATGGCGCGACCTCCATGCCCGCTGCGGTCAGGGCATTCTGTCCGGGTCCCTTGTAGTAGTAAATCGCCACCCGCTTCTCGCTGTTCGGTTTATTTTGTAGGACAATATGGTTGTTGACGGTCTCGACGAAGGTCGTCAGCCGCTCGGGGATGGCATATGCCTGCTGCAATCCCTCCGCATCGAGGCGGTGCCCAAAGAGCGCGTAGGGACGGATGGCACCGTCGATTTCGGGCATCACAACGCTCTGCGACAGGAAGCCGCCATTCATGCCCATCTTGTCCGCCTCCCACTCATCGACCAATCGGTTGACATTGAGCGGGGCAAACAGCAGGATGTTTTTCTTCGCGAGATAGTCTACCATCTCGTCGCCCATGCGACCGTGCGCCATATTAATTACAGCGACCGGGCGTATCGAGTCCGCTTGCCCGCCGCGCACCGCCGCCTGCATGTCGCGGATGCAGTAGACCATATTGCCTGTCTTTTCCAGCGCGGCGACCAGCTCCGCCGGTTCGCCCATCTGCCCCGTGACGATGATACGGGGTGCCTGCTCCCTCCACAGATCGTGTTCGCGCAGGAACGCCTCGTACTCGGCTACGCCGCCGAAATCCGCCTCCTCGTCGTCGGGATTGGCGGGGTTATTGTGGTAGAACTGCTTCTCCTCCCGTTCAACGGGTGCATCGGGTTCTTCGCTGTCG
>Ga0137307_101742_pt1 | contig 17592 bp, 24 predicted proteins | sample NAcewD2O_March_2_FD_97180 | JGI IMG/M metagenome (GOLD analysis project Ga0137307, IMG submission 97180) | Mouse cecal microbial communities from Vienna, Austria - N-Acetylglucosamine amended D2O_March | ecosystem: Host-associated > Mammals > Digestive system > Large intestine > Cecum | place... | reverse complement strand
GGAATAATTCGCGATATATGTGTCTATCGCTTCTTCCAGCCTGAAGGACTCCAACAGCCCTTTTTGCATTATTTCCGCTTTTTCGGGTTCCTGCCGGTACAGACGGGTTATAAATCGTAAATACTCCCTCCCGGTAAGATTCAGAAACATTTCCTTACCATCCGGAACATAAAAGAAATGGTATTTTGACTGAAAACTGCGGCTTTCGATATGGTCTATGATAACTGTCCCCGAATCCATACATTCCGGCTGTGTAATTACTTGAAGCAACGTTGTTTTTCCAATCCCGTTCATCCCCACAAGGGCATAAATCCGACCATTTTCCATCTGGCAGGATACCCTGTCAAAAATCTTCCGGCCGCCATAGCTTTTTGACAGTTCATGAATCTGTATCATAAAAAACTCCTTTGCAAAATCGCCAGAAGCAAATCTCTCCTGCAGCCACCCCCGCACCCGCAAGACAAGCAAATGGAAGGAGCGGCACAGGAAGCCATTTCCTACTGGACAGAAATATTTCCCCGACAGTTAAAATTGTTGCTGTAATCAACACAAGCACTTTACTTATGTTTCCATGGAGCAGTTCGTTCGTACTGTTTACAGTCCGTGGCATTTTTAAATCAATGAGGACGCCTAACCACGAACAGACATAATTCATGGAAGTACCATAAAGCAGGAGCAGGAAAGCGCTCAGAACCGGCAGCCTCTCCAAACATATCAGGATGGACCAAAATAGAAATACTGTAATCTCTCCCCATAAAAATCCCTGTATTGTTTTCCATAAAAACAGCCTCTGACCTGAAATGGGGAGAAATGCATAACAGGATTTATTGTCATCACTGGAATAGGCTGTACTGGAGATGGTATTAACCGAACAACAGGACATCAGCAGAAACAGTTCTTCCACATAGGTTCCTGTCAGGCCAATCTGGCTGAAATTGTAGAACAGAAGCCTGGATAAAATCATCACTGTTATCATATTCTTGATGTTGGAAAAGAAGATCAGTTCCTTATTTCTGGTAACACGTTTCCACTCCAGCAGGAAATACGGGTGTGTAATATGGGACGTTGTCGGCCGTTTCCCGGCTTCTCTATGGCGGAAGTCCTGTACATTCAGATAGCCCCTCACATACCAATGCTCCGCGGCAAACCTCAGAGCCATTATCAAAACAGTCAACCCCAGCAATGCCACAGCCCATACCCAAAGAGCAACATGTAATTCCTGTTCCTTCGGGACGGCCTGACTTTTTCCGGCAATATATCCCCAAAGGGCAAAAACTACATTCCCCGCAAGCCAGGCAAGCACTAAAAAAGAACCATATTGAAATACAACAAAGGCATATCCCACTATATCATAGGCACAAAATCTGCTAAGCAAGATCGAGAACAAGATAACCCCGATATCCATAACACCTGTAAGGATGCAGCAAAACAACATTGCCAAAACTGCCTCTCTTCGACGATGTGCTTCAAAAAGAAAAAACGGATAAAGAAATGCAGCACAAATTCCTGACTGCAAAATAAAAATCCTCATAGCCACAACACTTACAATCGTCTGCGCCTCCACCGGATAGCAAAGGATCATTTTAATCCGACGGTTCATACACAACTGGTCAGGAAGCTGATAGATTCCCCAAAACGCACAGAGCCAAACCGATATCAGTGATACAAACACATAGCCGTTATCTGCTGCCGCAGCCGGAAGATACGAATCCAATATATACCAGATTAAATATCCTATATAGGCGCCTATTATCATAAAGGAAGCGGCAACCACCGGATGCGTCTTATTATGAAGTAAAATTTTACATAAGATATGTTTCATAAGGCAGCCTTTCCAAGCACAGTCTTCACATCATATTCACATAGGAAAACATCATAACTGCCAGAAGAATCACAAAAACACCACTGTTCATCTTAGTCAGGCGGTTCTGACGGATAAACAGCAGGTTTACAATCAATGCAATAATCGGAAACAGCCACACTCCCAGAACACTGGGTATCGGATAATAAGTTTCGCCCATATGCAGAATAGAAATCTGTTCCGGAAGGAACAGCAGCATAATTCCGGATAGTACAAACATCAGCAATATGACACCAAAGTTTACAGTCGCCAGTTTTGCATTATTTTCCGTAAAATTTTCCCCAAGAACGTTTTTTAATAGTCTTCGAATCATAATATGCTCCTTTCTGTCATTTCCTTTCAGAAAGACTGTCTTTCAGCTTCTTCATCGCCTCACAAAATGCAGGACTGTTTTTATAATCATCACTTTTACAGGCTTTCTGCATTGTCATATAGATAATCTGCTGCAGTTTTTTCAATTCCTCGCTGCTTTCCGGCTTAATTTCTATCGCAGAAAACAGTGTTCTGTTCAGAGACTGCATGGGGACTTCCAGCGTTTCAAGATACCAGCAGAGGTTTTCAATCATTTCCGCAGGCTTTCCGATACGGCGGTATAAATCAATCTTTAGGGCATCACTCAGCTGAGTCCGATTAAAGAACAAGGATTCAAACTGACGGCTCAATTCTCCGATTTCTAAAGCCCTTTCTGCATCTGGTTCCAGTTTTTCATCCAAAAGACACGTCATACAGGTCTGTATCTGGCGTGCAAGCTGCAGCAACCGGTTTTGGATCAGTTCCACAGCCCGTCTACGTTCTCCCCGGCGCAGGTACAACTCCATCCGGATAATTGTCGGATCACTTGTCAGCTCTGGAAGCTCTCCCAGAAGCCTTTCTGCTTCCTCTAAATCATTTTCCAGAACTGCCATTGCCGCTAACGCAGTAGCTGCCGGCTGCCAATACTCGGTCACTCCGCTTTTATATACCGCGTAGAGCAGCTCTTTTTTCTGCATTTTCCAATTCTTCTTCTCTTCCCTCGTCGCGTCCGGGCAGACTGCTTCAAATACTGTAAAAATACCGGCCGCCTCATATTTTAATTCCACACTGGCCGGATACTGGTGAAGCAGGTTCGCAAGTGTATTCCCAGCCTCCTGATATCTTCCAGCACGGGCAACAGACAGAATCTCATTCAGCTTTTGTTCAATCACATCACTGGACAGTATTTTTTCATAGTTCAGCAGCATGTCCACATTGGTATCCAACACTCTTGCTAATGGACAGAGCAATGTAATATCAGGATACGAGCTGTTGGTCTCCCACTTGCTGACCGCAGGCGAAGAAATCCCAAGCGCCGCCGCCAACTGTTCCTGGGTCATCCCCTTTGCCTTGCGCAGCGCCGCTATATTAGCGCCAAGCTTTAATTCCACCGCACATTCCCCCTTTTGATTATCCTGCGCTTCATAATTTCAGTATAGGCAAAAAAGAAAATTTACACAATGGAGGCACAGTTAAATATATTTCAATTTTTTCTAACCAATGGTTAGAAAAAATATCTACAAGGTTTTTCTTAAACTCTGCCTGTTTATGTACTCCGTTATCTATAATCAATAAATACCTTCCTATTCTTTCACCAATCTCAACTCCCACAATACAGAGGTTTCCTTATTTTTCCGTACATGGAACGGCAGCGAATGCATTATTTAATTTTATCAGCTATATACTCCTTTCACAAGGCACTGTTCCATTTTTGCAAACTGAGGGACAGTTTTTGCATACATTCTAAAATGTGCGGCAGATAATGCTATTACTATTTCTTTTGTTACTTGGCATTTTTATGCTGCTTCCAGTACGAAAACTTTTGATATTTGTTTATAATTGTCAGAAGAAAAAAAGATAAAATTTTTAATTTACGTATTGACTCTCTCGTGACGTAACGGTTTACGATTAAACCGAAAGGAGGAAATAATGAAAACCGTAAAAGATGTGTCAAAAATAACCGGAGTAAGTATAAGGACGTTAAGATATTATGATGAAATCGGTCTGCTAAATCCAACGGAATTAACGGAAGCCGGTTATCGGCTCTATGACAACAAAGCATTAGAAAAGTTGCAGGAAATTATGTTCTTTAGAGAATTAGATATTCCATTGATTGATATAAAAAAAATCATGGAAAACCCTAATTATGACAAGGAACAGGCTTTACTAACTCAAAAAAATTTACTGGAACAGAAACGTAATCGGTTGAATGGAATCATTGAATTAATAACAGATGTGATGAAAGGAGTTAATACTATGAGTTTTGAAGCATTTACTAACGAAGATGTACAGAAAATCGTAAACCATACTTTGGAATCTATGTCGAAAGAGCATATTGATGAACAAGTGAAAAATTGGGGGAGCATAGAAAAATACAAAGAGCATTTATCATCAGGTTTTACAAACGAACAGGCTGTTGCGGACTTGCTGAAATGGTATGGCAGCAAAGAAAAAGCAATAGAAGCCATTATGCAGTCAACCGGGAATATCGAAGAAATAAAACAGGAACAAGAAGAAAATGCCAAAATCTATAAACAATTTATGGCTGCAAAAGAGTCTAACGATATGGATATGGCACATTCTGCTGTTGAAATGCTTGCAGAAAATTATAAGAAGATGTTTGCACTTGATAATGCAAGAAATATCTTGCTTGATTTGGCCAAAGAATATTTACAGAGCACAAAACTTGCAGAAGCAACTGATAGCCAGTTTGGTGCAGGCTGTTCTGCATATGTTGCTCATGCCATTCAGCATTATTACGGGGCATAACAAATTAGCTATTACAGGCGGCGAGATAAGGAGGTTTTTCCTGCCGCCTGTTCTATTTGGCGAATAAGATGTCCGATTGCCTATTCTTTAACTATTTAGACTTTTGTTTCTTTAAAAGTACGCCGCAAACGATTACTGCCACACAAAATACAAGGATCAAATACCATATATTTTCAAGTTGAAATCCATGATCCAACATCAGTCGGTATCCCCAGGAAGCAGGGAAAAGGTGTCCTATGGTTTTAAGAAAATCCGGCAGCATATGAGTGGGGAACATAATCCCGGAAAGCATGATAGAGGGTAAAAATACAAGCTGCGCTATCATCGTCAGTTTCGCCTGATTTTTTACAATCAGCCCTAATATGCTTCCAATACTCAGCGATACAATAATATATATGGCAAGAGCAAGAAAAAACTCCGGAAAATGTACCGGTAAAGCTGCTTCAAACAGTATCGGGGCAAGCAGCAGTATAATGATACAGGTAATCATCAAATGGACAAAGGCTGAAAGAAACATTGTGATAAGGCCTAGGTATAAAGGCACCCCATTTGCTTGATAAACCTTTTTGATATTACTTCCATAAGTTTCAACCAGCGACGGCGGCAATCCGATAAACGCCCCCATTGATACGCCCATCACAATCATGGATTGTATCAAGGTGCTTCTCATTTCAGGCATAACAGAGGTAAAGATACCTCCCATGAGAAGAAAGAAAATAAGCGGAACGATATAGCAGGTAACTAACAAAGATTTGCTTCTTATATCCAATTTCCACTGTAACGCCACGCCATATAAAAAACCACTCATTCTTCTGCCCTCCTTGCAATTTCAATAAAATGCTGTTCCAGCGTGCCTCTGTCAACTTTAATATCTAATACTCCGATTCCCTTGTGCTTTAACTCTCCGAGCTGCGAAAGCAAGGTATCTTCTATATTGTCCGTTTCAAACGTATTATTTCCCTGCTGTGTTTTGATATGGACAATATATTTTTTTCCGACTTTCTCGGTCAGTTCCAAAGCTGTACCGCAAAACACAATATTTCCATCATTCAGAATCGCAATACGGTCGCTTAAGGCTTCTACCTCTGCCATATCATGGCTTGCCAAAACAATGGTTTTCCCTTGTGACTTGAGTTTTCGGATCTGATCATGCAGTGACAGCCTGCCTTCCACATCAAGCCCTGCAGTCGGCTCGTCAAGAAAAATAATATCTGGATTGCCGGAAAGAGCAAGAGCGAGATGCAGCCGCCTTTTTTGCCCTGTTGACAGCTGAATATATTGCTTCCTTTCAATTTCTTTTATGCCGAGAGTATCAAGCATAGAGAAATCAATCTTTGCCTTATTCCATTTCGCAAATAGTTTTACGGCTTCCATCGGCTTGATGTAGGACGGCAGCGACGAGGATTGTAACTGGATACCCATTTTCCCGTTTACAATAACCGTACCGCTGTCATATTTTCTCAAACCTTCGATACATTCGAGAGTCGTTGTTTTTCCTGCGCCATTTACGCCAAGCAAGGTAAAAATCTCCCCTGTCTCAATCTGAAGATCAAGTCCTTGAAGAACAATATGGCTGCCATAGCTTTTCTCTAATCCATAGACTTGTATCGCATTCTTCATTTCTCCACCTCCCCCAGCGGATTATCCCCAAGTCTTGAAAAATAAACTTGCAAAGCCGGCTCTAAATAATCGTTTACTATCTTTTGCTTTTCTTCCCATTCATTTGCTGCATGATCTATATTTCCGATTTCCACCAGTTTCGGGATCATGCTCACATCCCCGCCTGTAAACTCCATGATCAAATTCCAATAAGCTTCTGTAATTTGCTGACATTTTTCGCTTTCGGGCGGTACGTTATCTTTCTGCAGCCGTAAGATCTCATCACTCAAACGGTTAAATCTATCCATAAAATCCAGGCCGCTTTCTTTGTCAAATCGATTACGTATATGGTCAAGCGTGTCATCATCAAACCGCTTAATAAGATAATAAAATTCGTTTTTCATCTGCAGATTGACAATAATATCCGCATATTTTTTGAAGTTTACCTCCTGCATTTGAAGCACTTCTTTCTTAAACTGTTCTATCGCGGTTAAAGAAGCTGTTAAACGTTCTATTTCTTTTCGTATATCATCTGCCTGTTCCGTAAGGGCATTTGCAATATCATCCGGCGTATCTAAAGAAGTCAGGCGTTTTTTTATATCGTCTAAAGAAAACCCTAAAAATTTCAGAGATATAATCTGATGGAGCGTAATCAAATCCTTATCCGTATAAAGTCTTCGCCCGCCTTTACTTTCTGCTGATGGAGAGAACAGCCCCTCTTTATCATAATATTGCAGAGTACGGACGGTAACGCCCATTTTCTTTGCCACTTCTCCAACTGTCATATAGCCTTGCGGTATCGCTTTGTGTTTTATCATGATCTTTTTGCCTCCTGATACATATTATAAGAACCATTTCGCGAACCCTATAGTTAAATATTATAAGTCATTACGCGACGTCACAAGCAATACCTTTTTGAAAATTTTAGGTGGTAAAATCTGTCTCTTCCACCTACTCTTATTTATGCGGAAAATAATTCCCCTCACTCTTCAATATACTTTTGGATCATTGCCAAAATTTCCTGCTTTGAAAAACCTAAGAAAGATTTGTATATAACTGATTATGAAACGCAGCAATTTCCTTAGTACGCTCTCTTTCAATGTAAGAATAATTATCATTTATCAATATACGGTATTTCAATTTCTTGGCAAGCTTTTGGTATGGATATTTTCCGCTCATTTATCCCCCTTTCCGCCATGGCGCAAAAACTGAAAATAAACTGAGTAAGGTATCACCGTTCCCAGAAGAAGAAACCATTTATTCACGAACAAATTTGCTTCTCCCTGCGCATTGAAATGGATTGGAATACTGTCTGGAAGAAAGCAGCATACAATCGCTACTACTGCCAGCATAACCAAAAACACGATCACATCCTTCAAGATACTTTTTTTCATAGCAACACCCTCCTCGTACATTAAATAATTTTTTTACCACATGCTTTAAAATAGAGAATAACCGACAGAACTATAAGAATAGCCGCCATCCCCCACAACACTCCCACATTCGGAAGCCCTAAAAACCAATGAAGTAATACTGGTACAGCAATACATATCATTCCAATTACGCCAGATAAAATAACAGATATGCTTTGCTTTACCACTACCATCTCATTATCCCAATCAAATCTGGGAAAACAGCAGTTTATATAAGTTCCTTGTACCGCAGTAAATACCGAATAACATGCCGGTACAGCCAAAAGTGTGAATGACCAAATGGCATTAAACTGGAACCGTATCAAAAACACAGCGACAGACAACATATAGCCAATAGCATGAACCGTCAGGGTAAGGGCAATTTTGCTTTTTATAAATGTCTTGTTTGATAGTGGTATGCTTTGTAATACCCATAAATTCCTGCCCTCCAAAGAGATTGCAGAAGCTGCCGGACAACTGATTGAAAGCATCGCTGCGATTATTAAAGGGGCATACTGCCCTAAAAATAAATCCACATCTTCAATCCCTGCATACGTCCCCAGTATTTCAGGAGATACCACGCAAAGAGCCAAACTGGTCACACAAAGAAGGACAACTCCCAGACCTGTATTCAACACCCAAAGGTAGGAACTAAAATAACGTCCCATCTCTTTTAGATACACAGCCGTAAATACAGAATGTTTCTTGAGGTTGGCTTTCCTTCCTGGGGAGGCTGCATGGTATTGCAAAACATAAGAATTCAGCCTCGCATAACGGCACTCTACAATTTTTACAAATATACAGAAAACCAAAGCCGATAAGCTCCAGAACCCAACATTCCCAGCCAATGAAAAGTAATTCGTATATCGAAACCATGCCGATAAGGGATACAGCCTGCTGACTTGTTCCATGAGGATGACTCCTAAACTGCCGCCAGAAGCACCCGTCTGCATACTGTAGATCCCAATCCCCAGCAAACCTCCTAAAACTGCAAATGAAAAAACAAGAGAAACTATGTTTTTCCTTCGGAATTTAGAAGATACAACCGTAACCAGGACTCCAAGCAAAGAGGCAATGCACATCGGTACAAAAGGCACAAAAACGGCAGATGCCAAGTACATGAAAAAGAATAGCAAATGCGCCGACGCGTAAATCTGCCATATAATCCCTGCCGGGAGCATGAAGAGAATCCCTAACAAGAAATTCAGCAGATAAAGAAACCCAAATTTACTGCTGATAATTTCCTTTGCCTGAACCGGCAGGGAAGAAAGCATCTCATAATCCCTGCAGCCAAAAAGTATGCCGTTTGAACGCAGCACAGTAAATACAAGGATAATAAAGTTGGAAACGGACACCATGTAAGCCGGAATTAGCTGCGCCTGCCCCATCTTTGCAAGCGCAAGCGCTGTCATTATATTATAGCCACTCAACAAGGCCAATAATGTAAATATCCCAACTGCTGTGATAAAGGCAAAATTGCTCCTTTTCTTTTCGGAATGAAATAGCTCGTTTAATGAGAAATAATTATATATCTGTGTTTTTAACAGAAGCGTTGTTTTATTCATGACCCTGCACCTCCATAAAAACAGATTCCAGAGAATGGTTCCCCCTGACTGTTTCTATATTCCCAGATGTTATCAGCTCTCCTCGTTTAATGATGGCAATTTTATTGCAAAGTTTTTCTGCAACATCTAAAACATGCGTAGAAAAGAAAATTGCTCCTCCATTCTGTACAAGCTCTTGCATGGTCTGTTTCAGATGCCATGCCCCTTTGGGATCGAGTCCGACAAAAGGTTCATCTAAAATCAGTAGCTTGGGCTTATGAACCAAGGCAGCAATAATAGCCGTCCGTTGTTTCATCCCATGGGAATAAGATGCAATTACATTTCCCAGGCTGGAACTCATCTCAAAAAGTTCACTATACTTCTCAATCTGCTGCTTTCGTTCAGATAGTTCCACATCATAAATATCCGCAATAAAGTTAATGTACTGATATCCCGTCAAATGTTCATATAAATCCGGGTTATCTGGAATATAAGCCAGTACTTTTTTACACTGCAGCGGATCTGTGCGAATGGATTTACCATTGATGTAGATTTCCCCCTGGTCAAATTCATGGATACCGACCACAGCTTTTATCGTAGAGGTTTTCCCGGCTCCATTTGCACCGATAAATCCATAGATATCCCCCTCCTGTATCGATAGGGATAGATCATCAACAGCCTTTTTTCCGTTTGGATAAGTCTTTATAAGGTGTTCAATTTTCAACATTGATATGTCCTCCTTCACTGACATTTCGTCAGTTAGTATTTCAAAAATAACCGATAGCATAATCCATCGGATGTAAACTGACATTTTGTCAGTTGTTATGTGAAAAAATAGAATGAGATTGTCATTCTGCAAACTCTCATTCTGATTTATGAAAAAAGCGGTATTTGGGGATTTAATGCTCTTTCCAACAATTTTTTATATGTCTCTAAATAGCTCTCTAATTGCCCTTTGTCCCGGCCGGCAAGCTTAACGTCATTGGATACGAAAATATATCCTGTCATTAAAAATGAGGCTGTTTCCTTCGGAGAATCCACATGAAATATATTCTCCTTATTTCCCTGCTCAAGAATATATGCAAAATATTCTATCACACAGCTACATAATCTGTGGTAAAACCGATCCAGCATGTAGCGGTTTTCCTCCAGGTTTACTGCTTCCTGAAGGACTGAATTTTCGACCGTAATATCTTTATCTGAGATAGTAGTCATTGTAACAAAAGACCGAATTTTTTCAAGCGCACTCTTACTTTCGTCATATGTGAGATGCTCCAACTGCCGCAGCAACGGTTCGGAATATCTATTGATGATGCAGTATAAAATATCCTCCTTGTTCTTAAAGTGATAATAGAGAAGCCCACGGGATATTTTTACCTCATCAATGATGTCCTGTGTTGTTGTATTCAAATATCCCTTTGCGGTAAACAACCTGATTGCTGCATCCATGATTTCAGCCCTGCGAACCTCTGGCTCTTTCACATCACGCATAATATGGTACCTCCTTATGCATTAGAATAGCACACGACTGACAAATTGTCAATTAACAATGCATACCATTTTACTTACCGCGGCAGCCTTGTCCGCTATGATTGATTCCAGGCGGTGAAAAACGAAAAACTCTCCAAAATAGATACGCTGAAAAAACAATACTGGAATCAACAGCTAAAAAATGGCACTTGACTTTTATTGTAATATCACTTATTATAAGTATACTTATAACAAGGAGGAGAAAATATGTTTACCTATGAAAAATCTGTTACAGGCAAAGCTGACATTGAAAAGGTCTGGGAACTCTATTCCGATGTAACCCAGTGGAATTTGTGGGACGAAAGCGTTAAATCTGTCCAACTCTCCGGCCCCTTTTGTGCCGGTACTTACGGTGTTATGGAAATGACTCACGGACCGAACTTGCCTATCGTGCTGACCGAGTGCTCGGATAAGAAAAGTTTCACAACAAAATCCGAACTTGGCCCTATTACAGTCACATTTGGACATCTCTTGAAAGAGGACACAAATGGAGTTACGATTACACATACCGTTACCATTGAGGGCGGAGAAGAAAACCAAATGAAAGGTATGGGGGAAGGCATCGCGGCAGGAATACCTGGTTGTCTACGCAAGCTCTTTTCCGCATAATATGTTATTATGAAGTTTGCAGAATGTAAAAACCACAAAGAAAGTATAGGACTACTCTTTTGGCAGTCATCTATGCTTTGGCAAAGGAAAATTAAGCAGATATTACAGCCATACAATCTAACACATACACAGTTTGTAATTTTAGCTGTAATAGAAGAACTTTCTGAACAGGAAGTATGTATTACACAAAAAAAGATTTCTGATTTTTCTATGATTGATGTTATGACTGTATCTTCTACCGTTAGACTGCTTGAGAAAAAAGGGCTGATCTATCGTTTACCGCATAAGACAGATACAAGGGCAAATTCCATTTCCAATACTGAGGAAGGAAAAAACTGTTTGAAACAAGCGGTTATAGATGTTGAAGGGATTGATAAAGCCTTTTTCTTTAGTACTAATAAGGAAAATGCGCAGTTTCAAAATATGTTGTCACAGTTATTGTGTAAAAATTCGGAATGAACGTGTATCAGCTACCAGAGTTGATTTTACCAAAATGCTAGAAGCCCATAAAGGAACCCTTGCCTTAACTCGCTTGAAATATACTATCTGAATTAGATCCGAATATATTTCTTCCGGGTCATCGAAAATGGCTTGGAGGACTTTCTGAATGGTCATTAGAATCAAGCTTTAGAGCATGTGGATCATGTTCATCGCACCATCCGGCTGTACGGCAAGTGTACCGACATATCCTCCGGCATAAGACCAAGTCTGCTTAGGAGGTTTTGGATATTACCTAAAACGGAAGCGTTATCTGCGTAACCTTATATGGTCTTTTATACTGGCTTATAATATCCTCCATGCGGTATACAATCTGTCTTTTCTGACATTCTTCCGAGAAATATTCCCACAGTTTTCTCGCCTGTGGGCTGGTGCATTCATAGTATTCCCCATACCTTTTTCGGTAGGCTGCCACTAGACCCTCTCCAGGAAACTGCTCGTTAAGTTTCTGAAAATACCATGCCCTCTGATTGCCCCGCAAAGTCATGCCAAATGCAGGATAGATAAATTTAACCCCTGTATCCTCTGCCTTCCGGATAATCTCACCGATATTTTCCCGGTTGTCCTCAATAAAAGGCAGAACCGGCATGAGCAAAATGCCTGTATAAAGCCCTGCTCTGGCAAGCTTTTCTATCATTTCAAAGCGCTCCGTCGGGCGTGAAACGTTCGGTTCTATCTTCTCTGCCAAATCATCCCTTGCCGTTGTGATTGTAATCTTCAAAAGCACTGGAGAATGTTCTGCGATACTCTGCAGAATATCAATATCCCGGGAAAGCAACGAACTTTTTGTCGCAATCGCCGCGCCAAACCCAAACGCATCACACAATTCCAACGCATGCCTTGAAAGTTCAAGTTCCCGTTCAAAGGGATTATATGGGTCGCTCATGGCTCCGGTTCCTACCACCCCGCTTCTTGTTTTTCTGCGCAAATCATCCCTGATGATCCGCAGCGCATTCTCCTTAACGCGCACCTTGTCAAAATCATCTACTCCATAGCACTCCGAACGGCTGTCGCAATAAATACAGCCGTGACAGCAGCCCTTGTAAATATTCATATTGTAATCAATCCCAAACCATTTTGCAGGAGCCTTCGTTTTCGTTACGATTGTCTTTGCAGGGATATATTCCATCTGTTTCCTCCAAGTTCCAGTCCTAGTACATCGAAAAATAAGTTCCTAGCCATATAACGCAGAATGATTTTTCATATGCAAGGCGGAGGAATGAGGCGTAGTGGGCGCTACGCCGATTGACAACAACGACGCAGATGGAAAATCAGGCAAGTTATATGGCTGGTTACTTATTATTCGGTGTACTAGTTACATTGTTTTAAAAACTGCAATATCCTTTGCTATTAAAGTGTATTTCTTTACAAAATCTGTTTTTGCATCCGTATAGCTATCACGGTTATGCTCGTATTGCTTCCATAACCCAAGTTTTAACTTTTCATATTCTTTGGCTGTATCAGGGTATTGATTCAAATAATCACGGAAATACAGTTCATCGTTATCGCCTTCCCTGCACAAATGCAGATGAAAAACCTTCTCCGCAAAGCCCTTTTCCGTATATCCTTTATTAAACGATAAGCGCCGGCTGTTTTCTGACATGCATAAATACCCTGCAGAAGTAAGATATTCTTTAAAAGACTGCAGATCGCTGTCCTTAGTAACTTCTGCCAGAATATCAATGATTGGCTTCGCCCAAATCCCTTCTATCGCCGTGCTGCCGATGTGGCTGATGCGGACGACCTGGTCTGCCGGCAGGACTTCTTTTAGTTTCGCCTCTTCTTCTATGTACCACTCTTTCCAATATGCCTTAGGCTCTGACAGAATAATCGGAAATAACCGCCATAATTCTCCAAGGCTCATCTCAGAGAATTTTTGCCCCATCTTCTTTGATTCTCCCTTATTTCTACCCATTTTCAGCATTCCTCTCTTGCTGATATCTGTTTCGATTTCCCATTTGTATATCATCATTGCAAAAAACTGTCCATTTTTACTGACTGAAAGGCAGTCTTATCATACCGGAGCAGGCGATATACCATTTCAATATGCAATTGTCAGTTCGGCTGCCTGATCTAATCTCGCCTCACGATCATATCACCCCAAGTAATCCAGGTTATAATTCTATCTTGTGGGCATCCGGAATCCATCAAGTGCTTTGTTCAGATAATCATTAAACGGTTTCATAACATGGAACATTTTTCAGCGATGTACCCTGTACCTCAAAATATTTCTGAAACTCAGGAAAATGAATAATTTCTCCAAACTCGTCTCCATGTTCTGCAATATAATCCCGAATCATAGTAGTAGCATCCTTAAACATATTCGTAGACAATCCCCCTCTTAGGAAAGACTGTCCGCCTGATTTGATCATCAGATAATATCCCACTGGGACAGGCTGCTTTCCCTTAGATGAAATATGTGCACGAAAAGATGGATTAAGCGGGGATCTGTCATTTTCCATTCTATATGCACGATACCATTCCCAATTATTATTCTCGCTTAAATCAGCCAGATACTTTAAAATCTGTCTCATATCCATTATCCGTATCTCCCAGCTCTTATCTCTTTACAGCTTTTTAATCGGAAAAAACATATACCTCTTTCCAGTCTGCGGACAAGTAAAATCATGAACTGCCCCTGTCAGTTGAAGACCATTATCTCCCAGATATTTTATCACCTCTGAAAAAGTGTCCTCATTTTCACGTTCCGCATAAATATATTCATAGCCGGGAACCACCCACTTTGTCCATCCGTTAGGAGCTTCTGCATCATCATTACATTCTACTCCGGCAAGATAAAGCCCCTTGCAAAAGTCCTCCCACGGATGAAAAGACCGGGAAAAATCAGACATTGCTCCCCATATGCCAGCGATATTGCCATTTTCGTCTTTCTTTGCCAAATGCTGAACTTCTCCAAAATGAGAATTTGCATCATCCCAAAGCTTTTGGATAAATCCTTCTCCATCTGATGTTGAACCCTCTTTTCCTATCACAACAAAAGAGGCTTTTTTGCATTTATCAATCTTCATATTTCTTATCCCTCTTGATTTCATTTATCGATTCTTTACGATACTATAATTTCATAATGTATTCTTTGCCCCGCATATTCGGAGAATGTTTCCTCACTCTTTTTTACAAACTGAAATCCCACACTTTCATAAGTGTGCTGAGCGGGAACGCAAATCTCATTTGTCCAAACAACTATCTTTTTTGCTCCCTGCGCAATCATACGCTGAACCGCTTCCTGCATTTGTCGTTTCCCATAGCCGTTTCCCTTGTATTCCGTCAAAATGCAGTTGTGCCCGACTTCTGCTGATTCAGGCAGGTTTGTCGGATTCCATGAAACAAATCCAACGGGCTTTCCTTCCAGAACTGTCATAAACCCGCTAACCTCGGCAATATGGGGATTATCATAAAAAAAATCATCAAAGTCCTGCCATTGGTTATGCCAATTAAGCTCGAATTTCGGCTCAAAAGAATAACTGTCTTTCAACAAGGCGGCAAGCGTTCCCCGAGGAAATTCTGTTATTTTCTTAAATTCAATATCCACTTTCTCTCTACCTCACCAATAAATCAGGGGCATTTTTAATAAACGCAATTAACTCTTCCAAATCAGTAAAACCATCATAATCTCCATATATCCCCTCTCTATGATAGACAACTCCGTTTTTTTCATTTCTTTCAAGGCAATCAAGCAAAGTTTCCAGACCATATCTTTTAGCAAATATCGTAAATCCATATGGCTTGAGCTTTGCTAAAAGACCCTTTTTACAATCAATTTCACATAAAAAACAATTTGATATCCCTTTTTTGATGGAACAAGTACGATTTTCACACCATTCTTTATCAGGACATTCACCAGAGTTACAGCCATTGCAGCCGACATTCTCAGAGCATAAACAGCAAGCAAGTCCACATCTTGCAATCCCAAGTTCTCTTTTCACCCAAACGCCACCTCCATATTGCAATTTCCAATCTTCATATTCTTTCATCTGATTTCACAATTCATAATTGAGCATTAAACCTTGCCAAAACAATGATATCTCCTGACGATAAATTTTAATTATATTTCATCCCTGCATAAACCATAAGTCCAAATCCACTTACAAAACAAACCCCAAATGCAGTCCAACCCCATCCAGTTTGCGTAATAAAATCAATAATTCCTGTAAGAATGATTCCTATTCCAATTATGATTGCACCTTTTCCCATAAGCGCAGTATACTCTTTTTTATCTGCCTCCGCCACATTCTTATAATGGTAGTCATGTATGAGATTTATCTTCTCCCTTTTCCAAATGAACCAGCCGACAATCAAAAATATAATACCAATTATCAACAAAACGATCAGTTCCAACAGCATTCCATACTCCTCCATGATTTGTTATTATTCATTTTTTCCTGTGTCTATGACATTCTCCATTCCGCGCGGTGCTATGTACTGGGTCATAATATCCTCTGGAATCGTAATTTCATACTCACAGGTCAAATCTTTGTTCAGCACAGAACGTACCACTCTGCCCTCAAGTTCCCGGCCGAGGAATGCCTCCGTAAAATTCATCACATGACCAAGGCTGCAGTAACACAAAATCGGAGATACCGGCATATCGGACAAAATAGATTCTTTCGCAAACGGGCAATGACACGCATGGTAACGCCGCATCGTATCATCAGCGGCATCGAGATATTCCCGCATATTATATGGAAATGCCATGCAGTGCAGTTTATTTCCATGCCGGATCGGAGCAAGCATAGATGGGTTTTTCTGAATGAATTCCAACACCTCATCCGTGATCTCCTGCCCATAGAAATCTTTATGCTCCCGGTTTAATTCAATAAAACGTTCTGTCTCTGTTTCCAAATGCTTTTGAAGAAACATATCTAAATCACCGATTTCAAGAAACTCTTCCCTTGCCCACGCAGACTGAGACGGATGTATTCCATGCCGCACTCTGTAAAGAATTTTCCGTACAGTTTTTTCGTCTGCCATCGCTTCCAACCGGCATATAAATGTATGCATATTGCAGCACTTGCAGCCAGCCTCGGTTTCCATATCCGGCAAAACAAGACCATCTGTCAGCTCCAGCCAAAACGGTTCGCCCAGCTCCGAGCAGATTTCCCTCTTAAAAGTCCTAATGCCAAACTGCTCATCATAGCTGATTTTCGTATCACCCATCTCTCATTCCTCCATTAGTTCTATCGTTCGTTCAAAAGAAATACATTCTGCATACCGTTTATTCCACATGAATTCATTATAGTATTTATAGGTCTGATCCGCCGACATATATTGATTATCAAATGTGCTGTTGGTATTTGCCGGAACTATCATTTTGAAACCATGCTCAAAACCCGCTTTTATAGTAGCATCAATGCAATATTCTGTTTGCAGCCCAGCAATAATAACAGTATTTTCTTCTTTTTGTCTTAAATATTCCAATAATCCTGTACCTCTAAAAGCACTGTTTACGTTCTTGTCAAAGATAACTTCACTCCCGACAGGTTGGAATCCATCATATATTTCAAACTCCTCCGTACCTTTTAATAATCCATTCTCCTTGCCATCATCATGCCTGACAAAAATGACTTCAACACCGCAGCTGCGAGCCTTATTTATCAGTTGTCTGACACGTGATTCAAATAGATTAAATTGATATAGTTCATTGTTTGTAATCAATTTTTGTGTATCGACAATTAACAGCACCATTCTAACACCCCATAAAATAGAATCCATTGTTCAAAAGCTTGCAAGATTAGACAGC
>Ga0137307_101738_pt1 | contig 17634 bp, 16 predicted proteins | sample NAcewD2O_March_2_FD_97180 | JGI IMG/M metagenome (GOLD analysis project Ga0137307, IMG submission 97180) | Mouse cecal microbial communities from Vienna, Austria - N-Acetylglucosamine amended D2O_March | ecosystem: Host-associated > Mammals > Digestive system > Large intestine > Cecum | place... | reverse complement strand
TTCGAGGGCACAATGGATCGAGATACGGCAATCGCACGAATAAAGAAAAACACCAGGGTATATGCAAAAAAGCAAATGACCTGGTGGGCACGCGATCCGGAAATCGTAAAAGGCGACCCCGATACACTCCGGAAGCTTATTCTTCCTGATTCGAACGCCTGACCATCTGCACAGGTGTAGGATTCTCAGGCAATGAATTCAAAGTGCGGGAATCAGTGTTCTTCTGTTTCTTCATCTTTATTTTCACTTTATCGAATCCCTTGCCATAAACACCGTTCACAGCGCCCTGGGTCACAAATGCATCCTCGTCAATACTCTTTATAATACGGAAAATAGTGACCGATTCTATTTTGCGGCACCACACCATCAGTATCTTCACATCATGTTTTGAATACCATCCCTGCCCGTCAAGCACAGTCACGCCCCGGTGAGCCTCATGATTAACACGGTCAGCAATTTCCTGCCATTTTTGCGAAAAAATAAAGAATTGGGTAGCCTGCCTGTTGGTGTTTATAATCATGTCGGTAACATATGAAACAATAAACGTCACCATGAAGCCATAGACGATAGTCGGTATTCGCGCCTCTATACGCGCATCCCATGGTCCGTCAAACGGAAGGAGTATAGATGACGCCACAATCGACATGTCCACGAATATCATTGTCCGTCCGATGCTGACATTGCTTTTCTTTGCCACCATTGCCGCCACGATATCCGTGCCTCCCGAAGAGCCGTTATGTATGAACGTTGTTCCGATTCCGAGACCACACAATATCGCGCCTAAAGCCACACTTACCACTCGATCCGGCACGAGAGGATGCCCGATACTCATGAAAATGCTCTCGAACACACCTATTCCGAAAGCCACTACCGTCACACCGAAAACCGTGCGCAGCACAAACGTGCGTCCCACCACCTTATAAGCAGCAGCCAGCAACAGAAGGTTTACGGCATAAGATGTCACCGCCACCGGTATTATGCCGTTGGTAGCGAAATAGACAAGAGTTCCGATACCCGCCACACCTCCGATCACAATCTCATGAGGCAGGATTAACGCACAAAACGCGAACGCATAAAGGAGAAGACCGAAGACTATGACTACATAATCCTTGGCATTGTTCATAAGACTGTTATACTTGTTTCCGCCCATCGTATGGAATTAGAAAGAACATAAATCAATCGCAAAATTACTCATTTTTTTCAATTATCAGCGGGATTTTTATAAATTTGCATTTAGAAGTAAAAAAATAATTCAATATGAAACACATCGTAACCCTATTCGCAGCGGTGGCTCTGACAACCGCTTCATCCAACGCGGCAGACTTTTTCTCGACTGAGACACCGGAGCAACTTTTCAATCTCGGCATTCGTCTGGGAGTCAACACATCCAACCGCACCGTCGGCAGCGAAAACATGCCGGGTTACAACGTGCAGGGATGGGGCACGGGATTTGATCTTGGAGTTGTAGCGGACATAAACATACGCGACTATCTCTCGATTCAACCCGGTGCGTTCTTTGAATCCCGCTCAAATACATATACGTTTATAAATATGGTTCCGGTATACGGAGCATCAACCGACGAACTCATGACACAAGCCGGGACATTTAATTCATATGCCCTCACAATCCCCGTCTTAGGCTCTGTAAGGTTCAACATAACCGATGACATACGCTGGAATATAGACTTCGGTCCATACGTATCATTGATGTTCGGATCAAAACTAAAGAACAAAGTCAACCATAATTCATTTGACAATGACGGTGTGCCGGCAGCCGGAGATGAATTCAAGCAGAAAGTCGCACCTGTGGATTTCGGTTTCAAGTTCGGCACAGGACTTCAGATCCTTGACCATTACTACATTAGCGCGCACTATATGGCAGGAGCTGCAGGCGCATGGAAAGACATCAAGGCTGACGGCATAAAATACACCTTCGGAGGACGCACAAAGGCATGGGTATTCACACTTGGATATAATTTTTAAAGGCGAGGAAATCTCCTCGCCTTTTATCTTGTATTCTCAATTGTCAGATACCTTCCTTCACATTATAGACCTCAGTCAGCATCTCGCGCAAGTCGCGCGTGTCTCGCAGTTTCACATCGCCGTGAGTCATAAGCATCATCTCCACGCCCGATTGTCCCGGACCATATGGAGGCTGCACATAATTTATATCCTCCCGCAATCTGAATCCGCATCTTTCATAAAACTTTATCCGTCGCACCGCCTCGGGAGACTCAGGTTTCTCAACTTCAAGAAGCACATTCCCGCTTACAGTTTCTAACAGATGAGACAAAAGCTTACGGCCAATGTTTTTCCCACGGTGCGCCGGTTCTACGGCAAAATGCTCCACATAGACATATCCCTCGAAAGTCCAGTAAGAAAGAAAGCCAAGAAAAAGTCCGCCGCCATCGTCTATCGCGAAAGCATGAAACTTGCCTCCCTTCTCCTTTACAAAATTCGCCACATGCTCGGCACTCTTATATAAGCGACGCTCATTTTCCGGGAAACTCTCGTTATATAATTTCAGGAAAGCCGGATAATCTTTCTCTTCCAAATTTCTGAATTCCATAGTATTATAAATTTTCCTTCATGCGTTTGTAAATAAAATCCTTTCCACGCGACATCTTGTCTCCCTCCGGTTTGTTTATACCCGGCAACACCACCTCCGCGTGTTCCGGCATCCAATTCACCACCGAATCCATCCACTGCACCATGCCGGCACGTGTAGGATGCGGATTCTTCGCGCTCTGGCGCGGAAGCGAAAGGTCATAACTTCTGAAAAAAGACCCCTTTCCGAGTTCATTCTCAAGCCAGTCGTTAAGCACCTTACCCTTGTCATATCCGGGCCATGAAGGGGGACCGACCCACAAAATAGGGCGCGTGCCTACAGCCGAAAGGATGCCTTCTACCGCAGACTTCAGTTTCCTGTCGGGCTGCGCTTCAAAAAGTTCATTCATTCCCAGACTGATAAATACCGCATCAGGATCATCCTCCTCAACCATAGACGCGAGTTTTGGAGAATTTCCCCACTTCGAGATAGTCGACCCGTCCCACACCACTGTCGACACCTCAAAACCGTTCTGCTCGCCGTAAGCGTTCAGACGTTCAGAAAGCCATCCGGTCATGGAATCTCCTATAAAAAGCACCTTCTTTACAGGCTTGCGGGAATCAGGAGCCGAACTGACCAAAAATACTGCCGCCTGAATGATGACGGCACACACCACAACGTAATATAGTATTGTGAATATTTTTATTCTTCTCATATATTATATAACAACCATTTTCGCAAAATTGCCATACAGATATACCGATAAATTCATTTTTTTTGTAATTTTGCATAAATAATCAAAACGAAGTCATCTGAACTTCATTTTAATATCGCAAACAAGTTTAAACAATATCAATAAGAAAACAATGATAATGAATAATAATAAAAAAATTGTTCTGAGCGGAATCCGCGCTACAGGCAATCTTCACCTCGGAAACTATTACGGAGCCTTGTCCAAATTCGTCCGTATGCAAGACGATTATGACTGCCGTTACTTCGTTGCCGACCTGCATGCCCTCACCACAGCACCGGATCCAGATATTCTACATGAGAACGTAAAAAATATCCTTGCCGAATATCTTGCAGCAGGACTCGACCCTGAAAAGAACACCATATACGTCCAGAGCGACATTCCCGAAATCTCCGAAATGTATCTTCTTATGAACATGCATGTCGGCATCGGAGAACTGATGCGCACCGCATCATTCAAGGACAAGGCACGCAAAGCACTCGGCATCAATTCCGACAGCGATGAAATCGAAAAAGAGATTATCGGCAACCAGACCAACCAGCGTGTAAATGCCGGTCTCCTCACCTACCCAACCCTGATGGCGGTTGACATATTGATTCACCATGCCGATTTCGTGCCTGTAGGGAAAGATCAGGAACAGCATCTTGAGCTGACGCGCCGCTTCGCACGCCGCTTCAACTCCTTTTATAAGACAGAATATTTCGGCGAACCGGTCAATTTCAACTTCGGCGGCGAAGCAGTTAAAGTGCCCGGACTCGACGGATCCGGAAAGATGGGCAAGAGCGAAGGAAACTGCATATACCTTATAGATGATGAAAAGACACTGCGCAAGAAAGTAATGCGCGCCGTAACAGACGAAGGACCTCAGACTCCGGGATCAGAGATGAGCGAACCCATCAAGAATCTTTTCACACTCCTTGAACTCGTGTCCACCCCCGATGTGGTGACACATTTCCGCGATGCATATGCTGATTGCTCCATACGTTACGGAGACCTCAAGAAACAGCTTGCCGAAGACATCCTCAAGGTTACCCTTCCCATCCGCGAACGCATACTTGACATCCGCAACAACGAGGATTACCTCTCACGCGTGGTTCGAGAAGGCGCGGAACGCACACGCGAATATGCAGCTCAGACACTTAAGGACGTAAGGGAAATAATGGGCATCCGCAAATTCTGACCATGGTTCTCAACTGGATCTGGATATCCTTTTTTCTCATAGCCTTCCTGATGGCAGCCGGGCGCAGCCTTTTCGGAAGAGACCTTCAGGTGTGGAGCGACATCATGAACGCATCCTTCGACCAGGCGGCATTCGCATTCGAGATTTCGCTCGGACTCACCGGTGTGCTCACCTTGTGGCTGGGAATAATGAAAATCGGAGAAAAAGCTGGAGTCGTTGAATTTTTCGGACGACTCATCAGCCCCTTCTTCTCACGGCTGTTTCCCGGCATACCCAAAGGACATCCGGCAATGGGAGCCATATTCATGAACATATCCGCCAACATGCTCGGTCTCGACAATGCGGCGACACCCATGGGATTGAAGGCTATGCAGGAGATGCAAAGCCTAAACCCCAAGAAAGACACCGCCACCGATGCCATGATCATGTTTCTGGTGCTGAACAGCTCCGGACTCTGTCTGATACCTATAAGCATAATGATGTATCGGGCACAAGGTGGCGCCGCAAATCCCACAGACGTATTCATCCCTATACTAATAGCCACGGCAATCGCAACCATAGTGGGGCTCACCGCGCTATGCATCAGACAGAAGATAAAGATGGATCGCGTGATCTGGGGATGGCTCGGAGCAATAGCGGCAACAGTCGGGGCAATTACATATTTCTTCGCAAACCTACCGGCCGACAAGGTTCAGCTATATAGCATTTTCGGAGCTAACCTCATCCTCTTCAGTGTCATAATTGCCTTTATCCTCGCAGGGATCAGACGCAAGCTTCGTGTATATGATGTATTCATAGAAGGAGCAAAAGAGGGATTCAAGACAGCAGTTATGATAATCCCGTACCTTGTGGCAATACTTGTGGCAATAGGGATGTTCCGCGCATCCGGTGCACTTGATGTATTCACAGGATGGGTGCAGAGCCTTGTGGCATGGCTCGGATTCGATACCCAATGGGTCGGAGCCCTGCCAACGATGCTCATGAAACCGCTGAGCGGCAGCGGCAGTTGCGCCATGATGCTCGACGTGATGAAAACCAACGGGGCTGATGCCTTCGTCAGCAAACTGGCGGCAGCCGTCAGAGGCTCAACCGACACCACTTTCTATATCCTCGCAGTATATTTCGGTTCTGTAGGGGTTTCCAAAACCCGCTATGCAGCCGGATATGCCCTTCTTGCCGACATCACGGGTGCAATAGCGGCTATAGCCATCGCATACCTCTTCTTTTAATTTTAACATGCCTCTCAGTCCCCACCATATTTATTCTCTGATAAAATGTCAAAAGCAACATTAAAGAAAGTTCTCAATGAGATGGATAGAGATAGTCTTTCGGAGATAATCTGCGAACTATATGATGCACGCCCGGAAGCCAAGGAATATCTTGAATTTTGGATAAATCCCGATGCCGACAAAGAACTTGACAAATACAGGCAAAAAATATTCAAACAGTTTTTCATTTCAGGATCGAAACCCCGGAAATCCCCCGTATTCAAGGAAATCAAGACTTGCATCAAATATTTCACCACCCTTTGCATAGACTATGAAAAGACTGCCGACCTTATGCTCTACACACTCGATCTGTATCAATTATGGCTATCGGAACGCAAAAGGATAATGAGCCATCAGACTCGCGCGGAGCGGTTCATTAACGATACGGCGGCATATATTGAAAGTCACAACCTCGAAGACAGGTATGAACTTAGGTTTAATCGGATACGCGAAGACATGTCGGAACTTTTCAAACGCGAAGAAGAGCCGTTGCGCCGGGGCTGGAAACACTGGTGGTGACCACAACATGCCGAAAAACATATTAAAATTATTTGCAGTTTTATTCCAATTTTCTAAATTTACCGCGCTGAAAACATAAAACTGTTTTCAATCCTTTAACCTAAATCCATATTACCATGAAAATTGGAATCCCTAAAGAAATCAAAAACAATGAGAACAGAGTAGGCGCCACACCGGCGGGAGTGAAAGAACTTATCGCACACGGACACGAAGTATTCGTTCAGCACACCGCCGGAGAAGGAAGCGGTTTTGCCGACGAAGAATATATCGCGGCAGGAGCTACCATACTCCCCGCCATAGAAGATGTTTATGCCACGGCAGGGATGATAATAAAGGTTAAGGAACCTATCAAACCTGAATATCCATTGATCCGCAAAGATCAGGTAGTATTCACTTATTTCCATTTCGCATGTGACCGCGAACTCACCGAAGCCATGATGGCATCAGGAGCAGTGTGCATCGCATATGAAACAGTAACCGACCGTGAACGCCGCCTTCCCCTGCTTGTCCCCATGAGCGAAGTTGCCGGCAGGATGTCAATTCAGGAAGGTGCCCGTTTCCTTGAAAAGCCCCAAGGTGGACGCGGTGTATTGCTTGGAGGCGTGCCAGGCGTAAAACCCGCCAAAGTCCTGGTTCTTGGAGCAGGAGTGGTAGGTCGCAACGCAGCCCTTATGGCGGCAGGACTTGGAGCCGATGTGACCATTGCTGACATTTCACTTCCCACATTACGCCATTGCGCTGAAGTCATGCCCCGCAATGTAAAAACGCTCTTCTCCTCCCGACACAACATCGAGCAGGAACTGCCCGACACCGACCTTGTAGTGGGTTCTGTGCTTGTTCCCGGAGCCAAAGCCCCCCACCTTGTCACAGCCGACATGGTAAAACTCATGCGTCCCGGTTCAGTGATGGTAGACGTTGCCGTTGACCAAGGAGGATGTTTCGAGACAACACATCCCACCACTCACTCCGAACCCACATACGTTGTTGACGGTGTCGTACAGTATGCCGTGGCGAATATCCCGGGAGCCGTACCCTACACCTCGACCTTGGCTCTCACAAACGCCACTATGCCTTACGCCCTCCGTCTCGCCGACCTTGGCTGGATCGAGGCATGCCGCAGAGACCCGGGACTTGCAGAAGGTGTCAACATGGTTGACGGGAAAATAACCTACAAAGCAGTTGCCGAAGCATTCGATTTTCCTTACACGCCTCTCGAACTCTGATCTACAACACTCATACGCAAAATGGCAGGCGCATCCGACGGATGTGCCTGCCAATTCATTTCATCCCGCCGTTTCATTCATAACGTGAACATGAATTGCATCTGCAGACGGTTGTCGTGGGCGGTACCGGCGTTCCACGTCCCGCGGCGACCATAAAGATATTCCATTCCGACTTGAAGATATGACGATATATTGTAGAATACATTGCCAGCCGCATAAAAGCCATATCTGTAATTATTGATATTATCGGGCGAGACAGCTGCCGCAATGGCATATGGTCCGACACTCCAGATCCTTGACTCCGACACAACAGCATTGACCTGCCATTTTTTACCGATATTGTATGTTGCGCCAAGGGAGACTCCCATCATAGGAGATGGTGTCATATGACCGGGTTGTGAATCCTCAGGTATAAACGACAATGGCTGACCGGCAATATCCTGCAGATAATTGCCGATACCTTTACCGTAAGCCGCCTGCATATAAAGAATCAATGGTTCCACCGGATTCAGATTTCCGCTCAACATAAGCCCCCAGCCTACGGAATTACGGCGTTTCCCCTCAAGCATGTCCCGGTATGAGAAATTACGTATAATTCCAGAAAAACGTATACGGTTATAGTCGGAAGCAGTATATTCCACCCACATAGGAATATCTGGTATATTCTGGTTGTATGCTTCAGGATCAGCAACAGGCTTACCCTCTATTTCTTCCTCCCTCCACGTCTTGAAGTCATGACCACGATATACGCCGTTGGATGAATAATATGTAGGAATATCCATACCTATGGCAAACCTGAACCCATGGAACGATGGAGAAATATAACTGATTTCATAAGAAGAGGTAGAAATCATGCCGCTCGGTCCCTGGGGATCGATGGTAGGAGGCGACGCAGCCTCACCATCCTCGAACAGCGTGGATTTAAGACCGGCGGTTATACCCATCCACGCCACATATGCCTTCTTGAGTTTTATTGCCGTTGACTCACCGTTCGTCCCGAATTTCAGATAACCTGTCACCTGATTCTTCGTACCTCCGAAACCCACGACCTGAAAATCGATATTCGCATTAAGAGGGTTTATATAGAAATCGGAGCGTTTGCCGTTCACTGGCGGAACAGGTATCATTCCGGTCACGAATCCTATCCCCGCACCATCGACTTCATAGAGATCATTGCCGAAATCCGTGCCGATTATAGGGTTTATCTGACCGCCGATGGTCATGACGAATTTATTGTCGGCAGTGCGTATGGCAAAATGCGGAACCGGTATTGCCGACACTTCGTCTGGACGGTCTTGCTTCAGGATATCCTTGACATCCTTATGATCCGCAGTCTTGATGAACTCAATCCCGGAACTCGTGTCTTCACCTTCGGCACCTGTTCCGGCTTTTGTGGTCTGCGCGCATACAGGCAAGACAATTCCTGACAAAGCAATAGACAGAAAAATGTGTTTCATAGTAGAATCGTATTTAACAAAACAACATACTTGCAGTGTCATTTGTTTAGGAATGTAAAAATTAATTAACACCTCTGTCACTCATCTCTTCCAGTTATATTCCATTTATCGGATTTTGCGCACAGATTCCGGACTAAGAGAGTGTCCAGGTTTACGCGATGTTTCGTTTTTTTTCGTTATTTTTGCATTCTAAAAACCATGACAATGAAAAAAATTCCAAGCTTCACCATAAACCACCTCACACTCGAACCCGGGATATATGTTTCAAGACGCGACACCCTCCCCTCCGGCGATGTGGTTACCACATTCGACATCCGAATGACACGTCCTAACCGCGAAAAAGCACTTGACCCGCAAGCCCTCCACGCGATGGAGCACCTCGCTGCGACATTCCTGCGTAATCACCCCCTATGGAAAGACAAGGTGATATATTGGGGGCCGATGGGATGCTGCACCGGAAATTACCTTCTGATGTCAGGGAATCTTGAAAGCCGGGATATCTTGCCGCTGATTCAGGAGACAATGCATTTCATCGCTGAATTCGAAGGTGACATTCCGGGTGCCACGCCACGCGATTGCGGGAACTATTCCTTCGTGGATCTTGCCGAAGCAAAGAAAGCCGCTCTAAATTATTTCAGACAGCTTTCGGCGGCATCTGACCTGAATTTTAGCTATCCGGAGTAAAAGACAATTCAACCTCCCTGCCCTGCCACACAAAAATGAGTCAGGGCAAATGCTCGGCGGCATAAAATAACAAAATACTGACAGGGTTGCACTTATTTTTATATTATCGTTTTTTTTTGTAATTTTGTGATTACATTAGCCTACCTATGAACAACGATATTTTCGAAATAGAAGAGAGGGAGGAAACTGCTCCCTCAACCGCAGCATCATCAAATGCCGGCACCTACGATGACAATGCCATCCAGACTCTGAAATGGAACGAGCATATCCGCAGGCGTCCCGGCATGTATATCGGCAAGCTCGGAGACGGAACCCACTCCGACGATGGCATATATGTACTTATCAAAGAGGTTGTTGACAACTCCATAGATGAATTCAACATGGGTGCCGGAAAACGCATTGACATCACCCTCACAGAAGAGGGGGAAGTCATGGTGCGCGACTATGGACGCGGCATTCCGCTGGGTAAAGTGAAAGAGGTGGCATCCGATATAAACACCGGCGGCAAATTCGATGACAAGAACTTCAAGAAATCAGTAGGCCTCAACGGTGTCGGACTCAAAGCAGTCAACGCCCTTTCCACATACTGCCATGTGGCAAGTGTAAGAGACGGAAAAAAGGTGGAAGTCGAATTCGAACGCGGAGATCTCATCCGCCAGTCCGAGCCAATCCCCACAGACGAACCCAACGGCACCCTGGTCAGATTCACTCCTGACCCGACGCTTTTCCAGAACTACAGGTTCAATCAGGAATTCGTCGAGACAATGGTCAACAATTACACCTATCTCAACGCCGGGCTGCAGCTCTTCTATAACGGACGCAAATACTATTCCCGCCACGGTCTGCTTGATCTGCTCAGAGAAAACATGACCAATGATCCTCTCTATCCCATAATACATCTGAGCGGCGAGGACATCGAGGTTGTTCTCACCCACACCGACCAGTACGGAGAGGAATATTATTCGTTTGTAAACGGACAGCACACAACCCAGGGGGGAACCCACCTCACCGCTTTCCGTGAACACGTCACAAGAACCATCAAGGAGTTTTCGGGCAAGGGATATGAGTTCTCCGACATACGCAACGGTCTTGTGGCGGCGGTTTCGGTGCGCATCCAGGAGCCGGTGTTCGAAAGTCAGACTAAGACCAAACTCGGAAGCAAGGAGGTCGCTCCCGGAAGTTCCCTTACGGTAAACAAGTTTATCGGAGACTTCATCAAGAAAGAACTTGACGACTACCTTCACCGGAATCCCGACATAGCGGAGATAATGCTCCGCAAGATAGCATCAAGCGAGAAAGAACGGAAGGCAATGGCTGGCGTGGCAAAACTCGCAAGAGAGAAAGCGAAGAAAGTCAGCCTCCACAACCGCAAGCTCCGCGACTGCAGAGTGCACTATAACGACCCACTGAAAGCCAAGGCAAAGGAAGACCGCCGGGAAGACTCCGCGATTTTCATCACCGAGGGAGACTCGGCTTCCGGAACAATCACCAAAGTGCGCAATGCCGAGACGCAGGCAGTATTCTCTCTGCGCGGAAAGCCGCTGAACTCATACGGCATGACGCAGGAAGTGGTTTATAAAAACGATGAATTCAATCTTCTTCAGGCTGCCCTCAATATCGAAGAGGGAATCGAGGGACTCAGATACAACAAAGTCATAATCGCGACCGACGCCGATGTCGACGGAATGCACATACGCCTGCTGATCATCACTTTCTTCCTGATGTTCTTCCCCGATCTTGTGAAGAAAGGGCATGTATATATTCTTCAGACTCCGCTTTTCCGCGTCCGCGACAAGAATGCCGTGAGACGCACCAAAAAGAAAAACCGCAAGAAAGAGGAAACCGAAGGAGAGAAAGATACGTTCTATTGCTATACCGATGAAGAGAGGGAAGCCGCGATTGCCAGATTCGGCAACAACGCGGAAATAACCCGATTCAAAGGTCTCGGAGAGATAAATGATGCGGAGTTCGCTGAATTCATCGGTCCAGACATGCGTCTTGACAGAGTGAAACTCAAAAGAGAGGATGCTGTCGAGAAACTTCTCGAGTTCTATATGGGCAAAAACACTATGGAACGACAGAATTTTATAATCGACAATCTTGTGATTGAAGACGATTCTGAAATCTGACATTTTTTGCACATGGAAAAGACAGCTGTATTCCCGGGCACCTTCAACCCTTTCACAATCGGACACCAATCCATTGTGGAGCGCGGTCTCGCCATATTTGACCGGATAATAATCGCAATCGGCAACAACGCAAATAAACCTGCCGGGAGAGATTTTGTCAAAAGATTCAGAGACATAAAAAAGGTATTCGAAGACAACCCGGCGGTAGAAGTTACCGTTTATTCAGGTCTGACCGCACAATTTGCAAAAAACGCAGGTGCCTGCGCCATATTGCGCGGTGTCAGAAACATATCCGATTTTGAATACGAGAGAAATCTCGCGGATGTCAACAAAAAAGTGCTGGGCATAGAGACAGTCTTTCTGCTTTCTCTGCCAGAACACTCCTACATATCAAGCTCGATGGTCAGAGAACTCGAAGACAACGGACACGATATCAGCCACCTGCTTCCTTAAGACAAAAAAAGATGAAGAAATTACTTAGCATAATCGGATTTGGAGTAATGCTGACCGCATTGGCTGCCAACCAGAACAAAATACCCGCCAACCAGAAACTGAGAATGGCGGAAGCCGCTGTAGCCCAGTTCTATGTCGACACGGTGAATGAAGACAGACTTGTGGAAACAGCCATCCGCAGCATGCTTGAGGAACTCGACCCCCATTCTGCATATTCGAACCCGGAGGAAACGAAAGAACTCAATGAGCCTCTTGCCGGAAATTTCAGCGGCATAGGCATTTCATTCAATATGAATCAGGACACTCTTTATGTGATATCTACCGTTGCCGGAGGGCCCTCGGAAAGAGTCGGACTTCTTGCTGGCGACCGCATTATCAAGGTAAACGATTCAATAATCGCCGGAGTAAAAATGCGCAATACAGATATAATGAAGCGTCTCCGCGGACCTAAAGGGAGCAAAGTGAACGTCAGTGTATTGAGACGTTCGGCAGGAAAAGCTGATACTGTCGAATTCACGATCACACGCGCCGACATACCGATCAACAGCGTCGATGCCGCATATATGGTAGACAACAAGACCGGATACATTCGTCTCAGCAGATTTTCAGCAGAGACACGCAATGAAATTGAAACAGCTCTTAAGGATCTCAAGAAAAAAGGGATGAAACAGCTTATCCTCGATCTTGTCGACAATGGCGGAGGATACATGCAGCCGGCAGTCGAGATTCTCGGAGAGTTCCTTGAACCCGGACGTCTCGCAGTCTATACAGAAGGACGCAATTCTCCGCGCTACGATCATATGACCCAGCCGCATGGCATCAAACCGCTTTTCAATGACGGCAGACTCGTTGTGATGGTAAACCAGTATACGGCATCGTCATCGGAAATAACAACTGGTGCGATTCAGGACTGGGACCGTGGTGTCGTTGTCGGAAGGCGAACATACGGCAAAGGGCTTGTGCAGCGGCCGTTCCCCTTCCCTGACGGCTCGATGATGCGTCTGACAGTGGCACATTATTACACCCCTACTGGAAGGGACATTCAGAAACCGTACAACAAGGGAGACCAGCGTGCATATGCGATGGATATCGTTGACCGTTTCAATCACGGAGAACTCATGCACGCCGATTCCATAAAATATATAGATTCACTGAAAGTTGAGACTTTACGTCTCAACCGTCCGATATATGGAGGAGGCGGAATATCACCCGACAGGTTTGTGCCTCTCGACACTGCTGATTTCACAAAATATTACCGTGATGTCACAGCCAAGGGTGTCATAAACCAATACGCCATCAGCTATGTTGACGCAAACAGAAAGGAGCTTAAACGCCGATTCAAGACTGATGATGACTTTGTGAAAGGCTTCGATGTAGATTCATCAATGCTTCACGACCTGTATGCCCGCGCGGCAAAAGAGGGCGTTGCTCTCAATGAAGAACAGGCAAGACAGAGCGAACCTCTGTTCAAGATGATATTGAAAGGGCTTATCGGACGTGACATATACGACCAGCCTACATATTTCAAGGTATATAACGAATACGACCCGATATTCAGAGAAGCATACAGACTGATCAACTCCCCGGAATACGACGCGATCCTGAGAAAACCTTGAATTCAAGATCCTCACGCGTCCGCCCTTGACCTCAGACTTTTTGTTTTTCTCCTCTCCACCTCTTTTCCCATATAACGCCAATAGATTTCCACTCATGAAACATTTCTTCGACAAAACTTTGCTGTTAGCCGCTACTTTTACGGCAGCGACATTCATGTCAGTGCAGACAGAAGCAAGTGCGACAGGCACTCAACCACGTTTCAGACACATCTCTACTGTGAAACAGACAAAAGAGGATTCCATAAGAGCCCGCTTTCAAAAAGCCAAGGATGCAATTATCACCGGAGAATATGAAGAAGACTCCCTGTATGTGCGCACTCCCGATGAAATAATAGCTCAGACTGAAGTCTTGCCGGATATTCCGTCCTTCAACAGGCTCAATGCCCCTTGGGTGTTTTGTGAATACCGCGCGCTCGACAAACAGCATAAAATCGCAGTGCCTTCGCTCGAATCGCAAAACATCGAGATCTGGAGACTTGCCGACAGACTTCACAAGGAAAATCAGGAAAGTTTACAGGAAGAAACCACTGATTCCGTGGCTGAGCGCCGCAAATACCTTGATGAACTATGGGGAATCAAAAGCGAAAATAAGGAAGAGACCGAGGAAAACGAAATCTTTCTTGACGAGGAAACCAAGGTTGAACCTCTGCATGATTTTACCTCGAATCCTCGTCCCAGATGGCTCGAAAACGCATACGAGGCTTGGGACATGCAGGAAGACTTGATGTATCAGATGATGGTCGATGACCCTTCTCTTATCCGGTATGCATACTGGCGCCTTCCTATCCCCCCCTCTTTACCTGAGGAGGACCATGGCTTCATGGGTTTTCTCAAAAGAAGTTCCACAGGTAGCGTCAATGTGAACGATGCGGTGATTTCCGAATCTGAAATACTGAAGAAACACTGGCTGCATGTGCTCAACGGCTCTCTGCAGTTCTCCCAGGCATATGTGTCTGACAACTGGTATCAAGGCGGTAACAACCATGTCGCACTTCTGATTAATTTCCTGTGGGATGTGCAGCTGAACACCGTATGGCATCCGAATCTGCTGCTCCAGAGCACGCTGTCGTACAAACTCGGCCTCAACTCCGTTGAAGATGACCAATACAGGAAATACTCCATTTCACAGGACATATTCCAGTATAATTTCAAGTTCGGTTACAAGGCTCGCCGCAACTGGTATTATACCATTACAGCCCAGTTCAAGACCCAGCTCCTCAATAATTACAAAAAGGATACGGAAACACGCATAGCATCTGTTCTGACTCCCGGCGATCTCAACTTCGGTCTCGGTATGACATACAGCAAGACAAACGCTTCGAAGAGCATACAGTTCAACGCCTCTATCGCACCGCTGTCATACAACCTTAAAACCGCGATAGACCCGCATATTGACCATGATTTGTTTGGCATTCCACAGACCGCCAAATCACAAAGCGAGATAGGTTCCAACGCAGACATAACACTGAACTGGAAAATCGGTAAGATGGTCACATACAAGACACGTCTCTTCCTCTTCACCGATTACGCCTATTTCCTCGGAGACTGGGAAAATACGCTCAACATACAGTTCTCGCGTTTCTTCTCGACACAGCTTTATGCAAACCTCCGATATGACTCGTCTGCCGACAAATATGCCGCGCCTAAATGGAAAAGATTCATGCTTAAGGAAATCCTCAGTATAGGTCTGTCGTACACATTTTCTACCAAACAATGATGCGGCACTTCGGATTTATTAAGACAATGTTAGCAGCCATGACCCTCGCTTGCGGGGCCATGGCTGCTAACGCTCGGGACCAGATGATATTCGACATGGAAAGTGCCCTTGTATATTGCAGAGAAACCGCGATGGAGGGTCCTGAAGGTATATGGGAGTTTGCCGGAGATGAGACTCAGGTGCTGATAAAAAAAGAGACCAGAGGAGGAAAAGGCTACGACATAATTGTGATCTCCACCCCTGACTGCCGCCTGAGTCCTGGAGAAACAATAGGCAATATCCAGCCTTCTGCAAAGAAAGGCAAATACAGGATGAAGCTCTACGTATCAAGAAAAATGGGTACGTTTTCAGACTCAAGGACATGCATGGCGGAGTATATCGAAAAAGACGATGCGATACTCACACATCCCGTGAAACTCAAGATATCCGTGCGCACGATGTGGTTTCTCCCTAAATTCTGGCGTTCTTTGAAAATCTCCGTTGACAACCCTGCCGCCTCTCTTCCACATGGTCTCGTGAGGATATATCCCCGCAAAGAGCCTTCAAAACCCGTATACTTATGAAGATTAAGATTACAAGCTGTTCAGTTCTCTCTATTCTGACAGTTATGATATTGTCCGTTCCCGCGGGAATATCTGCACGAAAAAAAGGATACAAGTTAAAAAACATATCCCAAAACCGGCAGACAGAGGCTGTCAGCGCGATTGAGACCAGACCGGACACTGCCGCGCAGGAGATGGTTGCCGGCAGCTTTATGGTTGCCTCGCAATGTCCGACATGCAACAGCGGATACGCGTTAGATCAGATTGTATTCACAGGTTTCGACAAAAACCAGAACAACGCGAAAGAGAGCTTCTTCATAATAAACAAGACAGACAGGGAACTCACCGGAGTCTCGCTGTATATCGAATACATCACTCCCGACAGACGCCAGTTGCACAAACGTTTCCTTAAACTCACATGCAGCATCCCTGCAGGGGAGACTCGAAAAGCGGATATACAGAGCTGGGACACCCAGAAGAGTTTCTATTACTATAAAAGCAATCCCTCGAAAAGAAAGGGCAACCCCTTTGACGTGAAATTCGACATAATAGCGTATTACCTGAGGGCTGACTGATCACTCGCGCCGCGTAGCACGCGCTTTTCGTGTTGAAATCAGGAGCGAATGGACCATCACTATTCCATACGAGATTCCGGCAGCAAGCATAAAGCCAAGTATGAACCCATAACGGTCAGAGACCTCAGCAGCTATGAAAATAGCCATAAGCGGAGCCTTGATGGTGCCTGCCATTACCGCAGCTGTTCCGATCAGTGCGAAATTCTCTATCGGAAGACCGATACCGTAAATGTTGCTTACTGATGCGAACATAAAACCTAACAGACATCCTGCAAAAATCGCAGGCACAAATTCTCCGGCAACACCCCCGCCACTGTTCACGGCACCAACCACAGCTCCTTTCAGCAGCAGCATCGCTGTTATGATTCCGAGCAAAAGCGGAAGCCTGGGAAGATCCCTGAAAAACGGCCCGTATTCCACAAGCCTGTAATACACCCCGTTAACAATATTTGAGACCACATCGTATCCCTCTCCGAACATTGCCGGAAACATCATGATGACTATTCCGAGTCCAAGTCCGCAGAGCGCCCCCCTGAGCCATACATTCCCAAGCATTCTTAAAAACCGCGAGGCAAGGGAGAGTGTATAAGAATAATAGATCGAATAAAAACCGCATACAATTCCTAAAAGCGCTATCCATCCGAAATGGTCGGGAATAAAGTGCATGTCTGTCAGAATCCTGACATTCCATGTATACCCCCCGAGCACATAAGCAACTCCGAAAGCCGACAGAGACGCGCAGGTCAGAGATACCATGCCGATCACTGACATTTCCATTCTAAGAACCTCAATGGCAAAAAAAACACCGCCGAGCGGAGATTTGAAAATTCCGGCTATCCCTGCGGCAGCTCCGCAACCGAACAATATACGTGTCGCCGATGGTGAAAATTTCATAAGTCTCGCAACCCTGTCTCCTATCGCAGCTCCGGAAAATGCGCAGGGACCTTCGGCACCTGCCGAAGCACCGAAACC
>Ga0137307_101737_pt1 | contig 17657 bp, 26 predicted proteins | sample NAcewD2O_March_2_FD_97180 | JGI IMG/M metagenome (GOLD analysis project Ga0137307, IMG submission 97180) | Mouse cecal microbial communities from Vienna, Austria - N-Acetylglucosamine amended D2O_March | ecosystem: Host-associated > Mammals > Digestive system > Large intestine > Cecum | place... | reverse complement strand
TTGGCGATTGGACGCTTTGCGTCTCCCGAAACCGGAGTGCAGTGGGGTGTTAACGCGGAACTAATTGCTGGTAAGCTGATTATCGGCAATAACCTTGTACTTCAAAATCCGTTGATTGACGAAAATGGAAACGTGACTGGCACCATGATGTTTCAAGTGGATAGCACCGGAGCATGGCTGTATAATTCACGGATTGTTTTGCAGAGCAACAACGGACTTATCATCGTAGATCCCGATTATGGTATTGTGGCTGGTACAAAGCTCCTGTTCAATACAAATGGTACTACTGTGACACCTGAATTTCTGGACAAGGCCGGCAGTATTACCTATGACTCTGAGGGAATGCCGGCAAATGCGAACTTCTATTTGGATGTAAATACTGGCAATGCCTACTTCCGTGGAAAACTGATCGCCAAGAGCGGTACGATTGGCGGATTTACGATTGCTGACAGCTACCTTTATTCTGGGTCAGGCAATACACGTGTAGCTATCAACGGAGGAACAAGCTATTACTCAGAATACGCTTTGTGGGCGGGCGCAAGTAATCCTTCTATCGCTCCGTTTTGGGTTAAGAAAAACGGTGATTTTCACGCTAAGAACGGTGATTTCAGCGGAACATTGAGCGCTGCAAAGCTCAGTGGGTCGTTGACAGCTCTTGCTGGTGCAGAAATTATCGGCCCAGCTATTTATGTTCCGAATAAATCTAACCCGAAATTTAAGGTGGATTCTGCTGGCAATGTTAGTATGACTGGAAATCTGACATTGAGTAATGGTGCAATTAAGTGGAGCAATCTAAATTATAGCTTGCAAAACACAATTAACGGCGCATATGATGCCGCTGCTGATGCCGCTGAGGATGCTGCAGCCGCCGCAAGAGATGCTTCTGACGCTGAAAAACTGGCAAGAAAAATTGCTAATGGTGAGTTCAACAACGGAACATTTATCAATGGAACTGAGATCTACAGCCCAACGATTTACGCAGATGAGTTTATTGTTAAACCTAAAAATGCCGCTGGGTATAGTAAATGGACTGGCGGATACAGTATGTATGGTTATTTTGGGAACTATCTCTACAAGATGCTTTCAATTTCTTACATTGACACTGGCTTCGGGCCGGAAGTTGAGTTCTGGAGTCCAGATGGTGCATATGCTTACTGGGCTTTTCCACGAACTACTTTTTCTGGGTATTTGAATTTCCAAAACGCCCATATTGAAGGACTCTCATTAGAGGCAACATTCGGATAAGGCAGGTGAGTTAATTGGCTTCATTTACTGTATCTTGCACCGACACCACTGTTACGATGCGAGTGTCTGGGTTGAAAAGTGGGCAAAAAGTTCGGTTTTATGTAAGAATAGATCCTGGAAGTACAGTCTATGTAGACCGAACATATACTGCTACTTCGTCTTCGCTTTCCAGGTCGTTTAGTGGTTTGAAGCCAAGCACCGACTATGCTTGCAATGTCAAATTGGACGATACAACATGGATTGGCACAAGATACTTTACCACGGATAGTCCAGAGATAAAGGTTGAGCCATGGTCTTGGTCAAGATCGAATGGAGACGCCTCAGCTTCGCAAACAAGCGCCGCTTACTCTGCCGTTAGAAATAAGGGCAAAGTAAGCGGTTTTTCATATCTTGTATGGAACGATATGGTGAATAAGGTTAAAGAAATCCTTGATGCCAAAGGTCTTTCTTGGAACAACAGATTCGCTTCATATGCAGGTACATTGATGAGTTCTGGAAGTAGGACTTTAACCGCAACAAAATTCAATTCGCTTCGATACAATATAGGACTACATTATTCAACAGGAATTGACACTGTTTTTCGTGGTGATACCGTGTACGGCTGGTATTTTACTACTTTGACAAGCTGCATGAATTACTGGCTTAACGACTAAGGAGGGTAATGAAAATGACAAAAATTGAAATCGTACAGCATATCGCAAATATTCATAACTGTTTGGCACAGATTCAAGTCTGTGGTGATGGTGCTATTATGATGGGCGATACTTTGAAGGAACTGCGTTTTTTAGTGCAAGAGCTTCAAAAGGATATTGAGGCAGAGAACGCATCGGAGGAGGAGCAAAGCAAAACGGAAGAATAAGGAGGGGATGATATGCACATTCCAAACCCATATACACTACCAGCATTTGATTTTGTTGGTGGATCGACTCAGGATCTGATCTTTCATTGCTATTTTTTCAAAACGAAGAAACCACAGGATTTGTCCGCTTGTGTAGCGGACTTTTCTATTATCAATTTTGTAAATAAAAATGGTAAGCCGCTCCTATCAAAGCAAATGGAGATTAGACCAGATCCAAATAGAGACGGTGATGTAAACAATGTGGTTTGTGTTACGTTAGAGGCGGATGAGACGGTGAATCTGCCTGCGGGTAAGTATATCTACCAAATTACCATCCGTGATATTTCTGGTGAAGTTGAAATTCCCAATCATGGGCTGATTCATATTATCAAAAATATTAACCAAGCATTTATTCGATAGTAGATGATCTGATAGCGTTACACAAATTAAAGAACAAGGAGGATGCAAAATGACTACGACATATTTTCTGAATCTTGCTGCCGGTAATATTTATCGGACGAAGGAAACTCCGGCCATTCCTACAGAATACTGGATTGGCCTAAGCACTACTGCACCCAATCTCAACGGTACGAATGTTTCCGAGCCGGTTGGTAGTGCTGGCTATGCGAGGGTTAAGCTCGATATGCTGAGTGAACCTGCTTCTGGTGTTGTTACAAACGAAGCAAACATTGATTTTAACGAAAGTACCGCAAGCTGGGGTACGGTGACACATTTTGTTGTGTTTGACGCCCAGAATGGAGGAAATCTGCTTCAGTATGGAGCACTGTCAACTCCTCGCTCTGTGGAGGCGGCTACTATTATGACCATTAAGGCTGGATATCTGAACCTGTCTGTGCAAAACCCGACGTGATAGAAAGAAAGGTGGGGTAGATCTATGTCAAAGGAGTTTGATATTTTTTTGAAAAAGCACATTATCGAATGTGATTTGCTTATCTACTCCATTCCATATCGTGACGGTATCTCTGTGACAGATCGCCTTATTTTGAATGCTGCGCTTGAAAGCTATTCGCTTTATAAATTTGTGGCGGTTCAAACTGGATCACTGCTTACTGCACATATTGATGAGATGATAAAATTGTGCAAAGAGCGGTTGAGCATCGAGATGACATTTGGTGCTTCGGCAGAAATTGAGGTGCATAACAACCTGTACATTCAAAACGATCCAATCGTTTTTGATACACCAGCTGTAGAGACTATCGAACTGGTTATGAATGAGTTCAACAATGGACTTATCCTAACTGCTGGAGACATTGATACGCAGGTGGCGTTGTCTGCCGGTAAAGTGAATTTGGCATTACTGCTTAATGCAGATGTGATAGGAACTAAAAAGACAAGTTTGATTAGAGCCGACAGCGGTTTCTTTCTTGATTCCGATATTCGTGAAGTCAATCAGCGGAATTACATTGAAACAGATACGGCACTGGAAATGGGCGCGACTCTTCAAAGTCTTTGTTACCAACTAACGATTGAGGCGAGTGCGGCATTTGAACTTATGGCAATGGTCGTCGGCACAGAAATACGGCATTCACTTGGTAGATGGTATAACGGTCTTGCTATTGGTGCTAATGTGAAAGGGACAAATTCTCAGAAGTTTGAAAGAGCAGAGGCAATTATCCAGCTCATGGAGAGTGCAACAGGAACGCTGGTGAAAGTGCTATACCTTTCTGATTGCGGTATGGCACTTGATGTTGCTGATGCAAACTTTGGGCTAAAGCGATATCGACTTCTTAGAGAAATTGATGATTTGGAGTTAAGAGATATTGACGATATGACACTTAACGAGCTTGATTGGGTCGAGCTTACATGAGTTGATGGATGGAAGGAGGTCAAATATGTCTCAGGCGCATTTGGGTAGCTTCAATGGAACTGTTACACCTGGCGTCAATATGCTGGAGACGTTCAAAAAGAACGAAATCAGGGATAACCCGAACAGCATTTTGAAATATGGGGACATGGTGCTGAAAAAGTTCGGTATCTCCTGTCCTGCCGGTACAGTAGTAAAAATTAACGGGAAGGAAATCCCGTTGTTTACTGGCGTTTTTGAGTTGGGTATGAACCAGATTGATATTACATCGCTGGAATTTTTAGAAACGGTAAATGTTAATATTTACTATATGTTTTAGGGAGGAGGTGCGACGATGGCAGATTTGAGTTTAAGAGACGCTTTGCTTATTGCAGGCAGTGGCTCTGGCGGTAAAGATGGCGTTGGCATTGCTTCCTTAGAAATTAACGACAGTGGAGAGTTAGTCGTTACTCTGGATAATGGGCGAGTAAAAAATCTTGGCAGAATCGTCGGTGCGGATGGTGCAGTATATGTGCCCCATATCGACGATAAAAAAGTTCTTTCATTCACGATTGAGAAAGCGCCCGACAAGGTTCCAGATCCTGTTGATCTAAATGGGGACGGTGTTAAACCCTCTGATGTAACAACGGACGAGGAAGTCAATGAAATGCTTGGAGAAGTCTTTGGTGAACAAAGTGGAGATGGCACCATAGACGAAAACCAGGTTGTCACCGATGCGGAGGTGGCAGAAATGTTGAAAGAAGTTTTCGGTCGTTGACCGTCAACTGATAGAAAATACAAACCTATGACAAAACAAGGAGGAAAAGACAATGAGTTACGATGTGAAGAAACTGACCAGACTACAGGATTTGAAGACCTTGGCGACCACTATCAATGAAAACTTTGCTACTAAGGAAGAGATTGCCAGCCTTGCAACGTCGTTTAAGTCTGGTGAGGTGGCGGGTAATACCGTCAAGCTGTACACCACCGAGGATAAGAGCGGCACCCCTGCGTTCAGCTTTGATTTCCCTACAGAGCTGTTCCTGGATCAGACTAAGACCCAGTTTGTGAGCGAGTTTGCTTTTGATGCAGATACTTATGCTGGGGCGACCGACCCTAATCTGGAGGGCAAGCCTGTTATGGTTTTGGCCGTCAAGGGCGGGAGCGATGCGATTACCTACTCTTTCCTAAATATGGCCGCTCTGGTGGACACCTATAAGGCCAAGGCTGGTGATGGCACTGCTACCGTGACTGTGAGCGGCTATGAGATCAGCGTGGATGTGAATATCTCCGCTGAGGCAAACAACGCCCTGGTGAAGAAAGACGATGGCCTGTATGTGCCTAAGTCCGATGTGGTTGATATCACTGGCAAGGCTGATAAGGTCGGCAGCGCTATCGCTGGCAACTTTGCCGGCCTGGATGCTAATGGCAATTTGACCGACAGCGGCAAGTCTGCTACTGATTTTTCTAAGGTTGAAGCAAGCACTACCGCTGGTGCAATCAGCGTTGACGGTGCCGATGTGACCGTGGTGGAGATCGCCACTGATGCTGAGGTCAAGGAAATGCTGGATGAAATCTTCGGTGTTCCTGATACTCCGGAGGTTAGCGCCTAATTTCAGATAATGGCTGTATAAAGAGGAACGGCATATGCCGTTCCTCTTTTGTATTTAGGATAGGTGGAGGTGAATCTTGTGGCAGTGAATAAGGTTCCATATTTGGAGCACTTGAAACAGTTTGGATTGCGGGAAAGCGCCTTGATCGGTCAGGTCGCTAAGACCGCCGCTGATGCAATCGAAGAGCAGGCGCAACAAATTGGCGCTTTGTCCGATAAAGTGGAAAATTTGCCCGGAATCTCTGGGGAAATTAGTCGCTCAGTCAATGCGACACTGACCGTTGCCGGATGGGAAAACAATCGTCAAATTGTTGAGATTGAGGGGCTAACTGCAAATCAAAATGGTGTAGTCGGTTTATCTCAAGACATTTCAACGGCGGAACGTGAGACTGTGGCAAGTGCGGAGCTGTATATCTGCGGCCAGGCCGATGGGTCTTTTACGGTTGCGTATGGTGGTGATAAACCGACATACGACATCCCGATTACCCTTATCCTGCTCGATTAACGAGAGGAGGAAGGAATATGAGCGCGACAAAAAACTATGGATTCTATCTCGAAGGAGATGATACCGCCAAGTTCAAAGAGTGGCGGGAAAAACTAAACGGCCTGGTCAATTCCAATATGGAGATGATTGATGAGGTCTTGGCTGAAAAAGCAATCAAAAGTCAGTCATTCCAGGCTTCATTAACATCTTCCGATTGGGTTTGGACAGGTTCAAAGTATTCACAGACTTTGGAAATCGAGGGGCTTACACCTGATACAAACGGCATTATTGGTGTTGGACAAAATCTTACACTTGAACAGACTGATGCTGTTTATATGGCAGAGCTGATGGTTGGCGACCAGACTGATGGTGCGCTAACCATTTTTGCTAATGGTGATAAGCCCTATTGTGATATCCCAGTCATCATCATTCTTTTGGGATAAAGAAAGAAGGAGGTTACTATGCCTATTATTGGAAATTTCCCGTCTGGCAGCGGCGGCAGCGGCGGCGGTCTTGCTCTGGCCGCAGTTTCGGGCATTCAGACATTGACAGCGGCGGGAAAGGTCTATGTTAAATGGACAGATCCTGACGATCTGGTTGTTGCCGGTTCGCCTTTGGCAAGCTGGGGAGGAACCCTTTTGGTTCGCAAGGCGGGTAGTGCGCCGGTGAGCCGCAGAGACGGTACTGTCGTTTTAGACAGCAAGACCAGAAACGCTTATCAGAACAGCTATTTCTGTGATAGCGGTTTGACAGATGGTGTGGAGTATTTCTACAAGTTTTTCCCGTACACCACTTCAAGTGCATATACAGATAGCGCCGACGATGAGTTTAGTGCGACGCCCAACCCTGTGGCGGTCGGTGATGTATCTGGAATTACTTTGGCAGCGGCGGGCAATGGGAAGTTGTCTATCAAGTGGACTGATCCTGCCGCTACTGTTGTTACTGACGGTGTTACCCGTGCGACCTGGGCGTCCACGATTGTGGTCGTGAAAGAGGGAAGCTATGCTGCCTCTCCCACCGATCCTGACGCCGCATATACCCATACCAGCACAACCCGCAACGGCCACTCAAGTACCCCGCTGGTGGCGACAGGGCTGAAGAATGGAACGACTTACTATGTCTCTCTATTCCCCATGTCTACAGACGGCAAAGCCAACACTAACGCCGCTAATCGCAAAACTGGTGTAGCGAACAGGATGACGATTGCGAATGTCCCCAGTCAAAGTGGTAGTTTGACATTCCAAGAGAACACACCGCAGTCCCCGTCTTGGAGTAACTATAACACCGCACAGCTTACACTGGGCGGTGTGACCACAGGCACCAATGCCACGAGTTACAACGCCACCTTTACTCCGAAAGATGACTATATGTGGCCTGACGGTACTACAACGGCTAAGACTGTATCGTGGAGCATTGGTAAGGCGGCTGGCAGCTTAACTTTGAGTAAGAGTTCTGTAACCCTGAACACATCAAAGCTGAGTGACACTGTGACTGTGACTCGTCCTGGTGATGGCGCAATCTCTGCTACATCCAGCAATACCAGTGTTGCAACAGTAAGCGTATCCAGCAATATCGTGACCATTAACCATGTGAATCAGACCACCGGATCAGCAACTATTACCATCAAGGTTGCAGCGGGAAGCAATTATACTGCTCCTGCTAATAAAACGGTTGAAGTGACAGCTCAGTTTATGCCCGCAAAAGGGAATAAGCTGAACACCTATACATGGGAGCAAATCAAGCAAGTGTCTGATGCTGGTCTTGCAGCAAGCTATTGGAATGTTGGTGATACCAAAACCATTAAGCTCAATGGTAAGGCGGGGAATTATACTTTCTCTAACCTCTCCGTTGATGTTTTTATTTTGGGCTTTAATCACAATAGTGCCAAGGAGGGAACAAATCGTATCCACTTCCAAATCGGAAAAATTAGTGGGAAAGATGTGGCACTTTGCGACAGCAAATACAACAACGAGCAAACTTCCGCTGGATATTTCCACATGAATACCTCCCGCACCAACAGCGGGGGATGGAACAACAGCGCGATGCGCAAGACGCTGTTGGGCAACAGCAATAGTCCGACCAGCCCCTTGGCGAACAGCCTGATGGCGGCGCTTCCTGCCGATTTGAGAGCAGTTATGAAGTCAGTGACGAAGTATACCGATAATACTGGCGGCGGCTCTAACACAGCAAGCTATGTGACTGCGACAACGGATTACCTGTTCCTTTTGTCTGAGTTCGAGGTTTTTGGAACCAGAAATTACGCAAACTCAGCAGAGCAAAACTACCAGCTTCAGTATGACTACTATAAGAGTGGAAACGCTAAGGTAGCTTATAATCACAGTGCGAACAGCACTGCTGTGTGGTGGTGGTTGCGTTCCCCCTATTACAGCGGCACCAACTCTTTCTGTAATGTGCACACCACCGGCGGCATCACCAGCAGCACTGCTTCCTGGTCGGCGGGTGTGCGCCCCGGCTTTTCTGTCTAATCTGCCGCAGTGTATCGGGTCTATATCCCGCCCACGTCAGTGGGCGGGTGCTCCGATAGAGGCAGAAAGTTTCGGTACGGAAAACAATGTCGGCGCGAAGCGCCGACGCGATTTTTTTGAAAAATTGGCTTTTTTCAGTTTTCTAAAAAAATGCTATCACTTGACAGGTTAAAGACTGCATACAAAGCATGAGTATCGCCCTATAATATACCTTATACCAGTTAGATGGAGGTACGATAATATGGCGACAACCAAACGAGTGTTTACCCTGCGTCTGACTGATGACGTGTTTGATAAGATTGGTACGCTTGCGGCGAATGAGCACCGATCCATGACAAATTACATCGAGTATGTCTTAATCAAGCACCTGGAACAAGTTGAGCAGGAGCGCGGGGTGATAGATACTAAAAAAGCAGTAGAAGAGGAGAAAAACAGTGTCGGTACTTAAAGCAAAGCGTACCACAAGCAAGGCGGAGTTTGTCAATACGGCAAACCAACTTTATGTGGAAACGCTAAATTTTCTTACAAGGCTGTCTGCAAGATATTCCAGATTGATTGCTGAGGATATCGCACATCTGGCCGGTGGAGTGGTGGATCAAGCTGAAATGGCAAACAGTATCTACCCCTCAGACGACCAGAGAAAGACATTGCGCAAGGCACACCTGCTGGAAGCAAGGGCTTCTTTGAAAGCCTTGGATGTGCGGCTTACGCATTGCTATCTTCTTATGATGCAGAACCCAGAAGGATGCTTTACGAACAGTAAAGGCGTTCAGTTGAAATCTGCGGATGCGGTTGAGAAACTTGATCGTATGGCGGAAAGTTTAGGGCTGCTGATCGACAAGGAAGATGAACTTCTCAGAGGCGTTACTAAGGCACTGGCGCAAGCTAAAAAGCAGTAATCGGTCTATGGGTGTATTTCTGTAAATGAGTCACACTGCTGTGTGGTGGTGGTTGCGTTCCCCCTATTACAACAACAACAACAATTTCTGTAATGTGAACAACAACGGCAACATCAACAACAACAATGCTTCCTGGTCGGCGGGTGTGCGCCCCGGATTTTGCAATGTGCGAGGTCGAATGGTAGTAGCTTCGGCGAAGGACGACCTTTGCAAAAGGAGAAATACTTCCCTGGTGAAAGCCTAAAACGGCCCTTTGACGACCATGCACGGACGCTGCTTGCATGGCGGGGGATTGCGTTAACCCCGTTTCATGTGTATGGTCAACGTAGTATTAGACACGCACCTACAAGACATCTATGCGGAGGGCGAATAAAAAATATGACAAGCGAAGAGCGCCGAGAGGCGCGTTATCAGCGCCGTCAGGCACGACGGCAGGCCAACAGGCAAGAGCGGAGTGATGCGGTAGGATCACTTAACGAAATCTACAACTACCACGATATGTTCTTCTATGGGAAGGAGTGCTGTAAGGGCGTTCGTTGGAAGCAGAGCACCCAAAACTTTGAAATGCACTTGCTTTCTGGAACGGCAAAGAGGCGTCAGATGGTGGTCAGCGGAAAGTGGAAACCACAGCCTTGTTCTCACTTTATGCTCTGTGAGCGAGGGAAGGTTCGCCCCATCGACGCCCCTCATATCGTAGACCGGCAAATTCATAAGGTGGAAAGCAACAAGATCCTGATTCCACTGTATGAGCCAAGCATGATAGTTGATAATGCAGCCAGTCAGAAAAACAAGGGTTTGCATTGGCAATTCCGTCGGCTTAAAGAACAGCTTGCGTGGCACTACCGGCGATATGGGCGTGAGGGTGCAGTGTTTCTTATGGATTTGAAGAAATTCTTTCCTAACGCCAATCGTCGGTTGATTTACCAACGGCACAGTAAATTGATGCTTAACCCAGAGGTTAGAGCGTTTGCGGACTACATCGTTACTACCGCCCCAGCTACTGCTCCGGGGCGGGGTATGCCATTAGGCGTGGAACCGAGCCAACAAGAGATGGTGGCGTTGCCCAGTGCCATTGATAATTATATCAAGTGTCAGTTGGGAATCCACTGTGCCGGCCATTATATGGATGATTATTATATCATCCTTCCTGATACCGAGGAATTGAAAAAGATTGCTCGTGGAATCGTAAAAATGATGGAGTCATATGGTATTCAAGTCAATCGGCGTAAATGCAAAATCGTTCCACTTGCCAGTCCGAAAGGATTCCGTTTCTGTAAAGCAAGGTTCACTCTGCTGGAAACGGGTAAAATCAAGGTCAACGGTAATCGGTGCGGGATGAAGAGCGCCCGCCGTAAGTTGAAGTTGTTCCATCGTGAATATTTGCAAGGCAAACGGACACTTGCTGAGATAGATCAGTTCATGGAGTGCCAAACGGCGTACTATAAGAACTATAACGATCACGGTAGGCTGTTACGACTGCGGAGACTGCATTATGCAATCTTTGAAAAATATAGAAAGTTGGAACAACAAAAACAGCTTATGCAAACAGCTTAAATAAATAACAACGAACGTCTGAGGCGTATGTCTCAGGCGTTTTGCTATGTTTGGAGGAATTTATTGTGGAGCACAGGAACTATGTTGCAAAAAGACGAGCCAGGTTCAAAGGGATTTCTGGTGAAGTCAATATTCCCTATGGCACGCATCTGGAGGCGTATGATGGTATCTTGACACTTGATGGAAAACCCGTGTGTGTTGCAACCAGTCAGAACGGCCTGGATTACTTTGCCCAAAACGATGACGGCCAGTGGGAGGAGCGGGGGAAGTTGACCATTGATATTATCTCTACATTGACAAAGAGAGACAATAAGTATCAGACCAGATGGGATAAGGTGGGTAACGACTCTGTTTGCAAGAAGTATCGCAGGAAAGAGCACGAAGACTTCTGGCTGTGGAGTCCTGATTTCTATACTGCCTCTATTGCGGATTTGCGGCATATCAAAGAGCTTATCAATATTTGAAAGGAAGTGGTTATATGTATCAGGTCATTAAAGGCAATACGGTAATGGCTTATGTAGATCAGCCCGTTTTCATTCGCCTACACGAGAATGGCTGCTATGTGCCCGCAACGGAAGAAGATGCTCAGGGGCTTTCTATTCAAAGCGTACCTTATCATATCCTTGGCAGAGATGAACTCCCTGGAGCGGTTGCTACTGTAGTAATCTCCAAGATTGACGGAGGCATCCTGGTTGCGGAGCAGAAGCAAGTTATTGACGGGCTGATTGTAAACATTTTGGAGGGTTGAGCTATGGACAAAAACTATATTGCGCAGCTGTACAATGATAAGGTTCTAACCAGTGTCGGTGTGCTGAACGCTATTCAAAAGGGCTGGATCACTACGGAGGACGCTGTTGAAATTTTGGGCAGTGACACAGCGCTTGATACGATTCGGACAGCGAAGCTGCTGGAAATCTCCAAAGCGTGCAATGCTGTCATTGTGGCGGGTATTGATGTGCAGATTGGTGAGCGAACCGATCACTTCAATCTGGCTCTGGAGGATCAGAGCAACATCAACAACCTATTCCGAGTGGTTGAGCTGGGAGGCACCGAGTTCCCCTATCAGGCGGATGACGGCACCTGTACGGTCTATTCTGCACAGGAGATCGCGCAAATCTACATTGCGGCCCAAGGCCACATCACATCCCAGACCGCATATCACAATGCACTCAAGGCGTATGTAAATTCACTGGAAACCAGTGAAGAAATCACCACAATTCAGTACGGAATGACTCTCCCCGATCCTTATGCCACTGAACTGGCGGACAAGCTGGCAGTCGCTCAGACGCAAATGCAGGCCATTGTTGCACGGCTGGGTGAGACTACATGAGCGGAGTTGAACTGATTTCAGAACTGACGGATATTTGCATCCGTCAGGCTGAGATCATCAAAGCACAAGCCTATGTGTTGGAGCAGTTTGGCGCTGAGGTTATGGAAGAGGAGAGATTGAAAGAACTGAACCGTCTTCGCAGTATTGCCGGAACGTGGGAGGAGGATGCACTATGAAAAGAGAACAGGTAGGAAAATGGGTGCTGTCCCTGCTTCTGTGGATGTGGACTGGCGGGCTGTATTTCTTTATGGAAGTCGCGTGGAAGACATTCCAGGGCAGGCCAGAGACGATTTCTTGGACGATGTTTGCGCTTGCTATTTTCCTGGCTATTCCGCTGGAGCGGTTTGGAGCAGAATTGCCTTGGAGTATGCCTCTGTGGATGCAGGCTGTAATTTGTGCTACAGCGATTACTGCTGCGGAGTTCGTAGCTGGTCTTATCCTCAATATCTGGCTGGGGCTGGGGATTTGGGATTATTCTCACTTGTTTGGAAATATTCTGGGTCAAATTTGTTTGCCGTTCTATTTTATCTGGATTGCGGCCTCAGCTGTGGGGATTGTCATGCTGGACTGGATGCGATATGCGGTAGAGGGCGGAGAAAGACCGCGATACACATTCTAATTACAGAATGAAACTACTATTTGCTAACCATTTCTTTTGAGAGCTGCACCTTTTTCGGGTGCAGCTCTTTTCATATAGGAGGTGAGGGATATGGGACGAAAGACAAAGCAAAACAAAATCACTTCGCCTGAGTTGATTGCCCAGATCAATCCAAAGAACATTCGGCTGATGAATGACTTCCTGGACTATCTGAGGTCGGTTGGCAAGGCGGAGTCTACTGTAAAAGCGTATACCAGTGACCTATACATCTTCTTTGTGTGGGTGCTCCAAAATGCTGACAACAAATATTTCCCTGAGATTTCTAAACGAGATATTGTTGCCTATCAAAACTGGCTGCTGCGGAACAACGAAAACTCACCTGCGCGTGTGCGCCGGCTGAAAGCAACGCTGTCTTCTCTCAGCAACTATATTGAAGCCATTTTGGATGACGAGCTACCCAACTTCCGTTCAATCGTTCGGAAGATTGAGAACCCGATCAATGAGCCTACCAGGGAGAAGACGGTGCTGACCGATGAGCAGGCCGACACACTCCAGGACTACCTTACAGAACACGGGCAGTATGAGAAAGCCTGCTGCTTTGCGTTGGCGCGATATTCGGGACGGCGCAAATCTGAGCTGGTGCGGTTCAAGGTATCGTACTTTGATGACGAAAACATTATCTACGGTTCACTTTACAAAACGCCTGAGAAAATCAGGACAAAAGGGCGTGGTGTCAACGGTAAAATGCTGACTTGTTACGTGCTCTCAAAGCCATTTAAGCCGTATCTGGATCGGTGGCTGGAAAAGCGGCAGGAGTTGGGAATTGAAAGTGAGTGGTTGTTCCCCAATAAGGAAGATTTTACACAACCGCTTCCGATTTCCACACTGAACAGTTGGGCGGAGACATTCTCCGCTATCCTGGAAATCCCTGTGTATTGGCACAGTCTACGGCATTTCTTTACAACCTCGCTTGCCAAAGCCAATCTGCCGGACTCTGTAATCAAGACCATTATCGGCTGGGACAGTCTTGAAATGGTTGCGACATACAAGGACATCGACGATGAGGAAGAAATCGGAAAGTATTTTGCTGATGGTGAGATCATTGCCCAGAAGCAGACGGGGCTTTCTGATCTGTAAGGGAGGAATATATGAATGAGCAAGTAATTCACGACTACTTTCGTGCGAAAGGGTTGAACGAGTACGGGATCGCCGGTTTGATGGGCAATTTGTTTGCTGAGAGCGGCCTTAACCCCAAGAATTTGCAGAACAGTTATGAAAATGCTCTCGGTATGAACGACAACGCCTATGTTGCCGCTGTGGATAATGGCACCTACACAAACTTCGTGCAGGACAAGGCGGGTTTTGGACTCGCACAATGGACTTATTGAAGTCGGAAGCAAGCCCTTCTGAACTTTGCAAAGGCTTCTGGCAAATCTATCGGCGATCTGAATATGCAGTTGGACTTTCTTTGGAAAGAGCTGTCTGAAAGTTACCCCAGTGTTTTGGCGGTGCTGAAGACGGCTCTTTCCGTGTTTGAGGCGTCCAACGCTGTATTGCTGAATTATGAGAGGCCGGCAAATCAAAGTGTGGGCGTTCAGAAAAAGCGGGCTGAGTATGGACAGAGGTACTATGACCAGTTCGCTATGACCATTCAGAAAGGAGGGAGCGCTATGAAATATTCAGAGCGCAACAAGCCCCTGGTATGTATGCAGACCCATAGCACCTGCTATCAGGGCACTCGGAAAATGGATGTCAAAGGCGTTTTGTGGCACAGCACTGGCGCGAACAATCCTACATTGCGGCGCTATGTGCAGCCTGGTGCCGATGATCCGAACTATGCCAATCTGATGGCACTGCTTGGCAAGAACAACAACGGGAACGACTGGAACCACACTTCTGTGCAGGCAGGCTTGAACTGCTGGATTGGCAAGCTGGCAGATGGCAGTGTTACTACCGTCCAGACTATGCCGTGGAACTATCGGCCTTGGGGCTGTGGTTCGGGAAGCAAAGGCTCTTGCAACAACGGCTGGATTCAGTTTGAGATCTGTGAAGATGGTCTGGCAGACGCCGACTACTTCAACAAGGTCTACAAGGAGGCGTGCGAGATTACCGCCTACCTTTGTAAGCTCTACAACATTGATCCGCATGGGACGGTTCTGGTCAACGGCGTGAAAGTGCCCACCATTTTGTGCCATGCTGACAGTTGCAGGCTGGAGCTTGGCTCTAACCACGGCGATGTGCTTCACTGGTTCCCGAAGTTTGGGAAGTCAATGGAGACAGCGAGGAATGATGTGGCGGCACTGCTGGGTTCTGCACCGGCGTCAAAGCCAACAAGTGTGAGTTACCAGGCAAAGGTTATTGCTCAAGACGGATTGAACTGCCGAGATAATCCTAACGGTTCAATTATCATGACATATCCGGCGGGCACTCTGCTCAGTATTTCTCAGGAGAACAACGGCTGGGGCTTTACTGGTACAGGCTGGGTGTCTTTGGATTGGGTAGAAAAAATCAAAACGGATAATGGAATGGAGGATGAGGATATGGATATGACACGTTTCAAAGAGCTTTTCAGTGAAATGCGTAAGGATCTGCAAGACAACGATAGTGGCGCATACAGCAAGGAAGCGCGTGAGTGGGCATTGGCTACTGGCCTAATCGCTGGCAATGGCACCCAGATTAACGGAGAACCCAACTGTATGTGGCAGGACTTCCTGACTCGTGAACAGCTGGTGACGGTTCTCTACCGTTTTGCCCAGATGATGGGTAAGGCGTAAGGGGTGGCAGTATGGTTGTTTTCGGACAAAACGGAAAGCGTGTTGCAAGCCATTATCAGCCCGTGAAAACAGCCAAGAAAAAGGATTATTCCAAGCGGTTGATTTCTGATATTCGACTGTTGCTCTGGGTGGTAACACTCGGAGGAATTTTCCTTGCATTCTATTGTATCCGTAAAGGGTATGTCGGCTCTCTGCCGTGGCTATCGGCTATGGTGGGGTTGCCGTGGACTGCACATGGGACGGTGTGCGCTTTCTACTTGAATATGGCGAAGTCAGATCACAGCGAGGGTGGAATTACCTTTGAGTCTGCAAAAGCAAACAATTTTGAAACATACGATGTCGGCAGTGATGATAGTCCAGCGATTTGATAAGGAGAAGAAAAATGGTTCAACTTTTTATTTCCCAACCTATGCGGGGTAGATCTGATGAAGAGATTGCCGTAGAGCGGGAGTATGCGAAACTCGCCGCTGAAAGGATTTTGAAAGATGATGTTGAGGTAATTGACAGCTTCTTTCAAGATGGCGATAAAAAGCCCTTGGAGTATTTGGGTGAAAGCCTAAAGCTCTTAGCGGTTGCTGATTGGGTATGGTTTTGTGATGGATGGGAGCAGGCCAGAGGATGTAAGATTGAAAACCTATGTGCCCGTGAATATGGCATTCCCATCATTCATGCGTAAAAAGGAGGATGAATTATCATGGATACTGAGTGGGTAAGACTGATCGTTTCTGTTCTTTCCGGGCTTGCCGCAACCATTCCGCTGGTTGTTCAGCTGGTGAAATATGTGCAGCGTGCAATTAAGGAGAAGAACTGGCCGCAGGTTGTGAACCTGGTTATGGGCTACATGGAGCGTGCGGAGGCAATGTTCGAGAAAGGTGCCGACCGAAAGGAGTGGGTGCTTGCTATGGTTAAGGCTTCTGCCGATACCATCAAGTACGAAATCGACATGGACGAAATCTCTGCGCTGATTGATAGCCTGTGCGATATGAGCAAGGTGGTCAACAACAGTGCGGAGGTGAAAACAAAATGACTCTAAAAGACATTTTCCTAAGTGGTAGCGGCGCTCTGGTTGTCATTCTGATGCTGATTCAGATTACGCCAATTAAGGTTGATCCGTTTGGCGCTCTTGCTCGGTGGATTGGTCGTGCGCTGAATGGTGATGTGCTGAAGAAGCTGGACAAGATGGAGAGTGCTCAGGCAGAAACACGAGAGCGGCTGGATGAGCATATCCGCATTGACAATGAACGCAATGCGGATACCCATAGAGTGCAGATTCTTCGGTTTAATCGGGAGTTGTTGCAGGAGGCTCCGCATACCCAGGAGGATTTTATCGAAGCTCTGTCAGAGATTGACTTTTATGAGCACTATTGTAAGAGCCACCCTGAGTATGAAAATAACCGAGCGGTGCTGGCGATTGAGAATATCAAGCGTGCCTATATGGAGTGGCTGGAGAAGCACGAGGGAACGTAAGCAGAGGGTAGCCCGGATTTGAGCTTCAGGCTACCCAAGAAACATGAGATGTAAAGAATAGTATAGTAATACTACAGATTTGGAGCTGATCGAATATCGGTTCTTTTGCCGGGGAGTTGGCTTTTTATGCCAGCTTCCTATTTTTTTGCATTTGTGGTATTTTGAGAAATTCTGGGAATAAGCCGGGGCGTAGGTATCAATCACGATACTCACGCCCTTTTTTTTGTCCCGCAAGAAATTTGAAACCCACATCGAGCTTTTCTTCAAATGGTGTAAACTTGGTGTAAATCTGAAATGGTACTCCCGGCATACCAGAACATTTTACACAAGATATGGTATGTTTTGACGATTGGCGCACTGTATTTTGCGCTTTTCTGGTGTTGCTGAGAAAATCCTTGTTATATCCCGTGGACAAAACTATTTCCACTGGGGCCATGTGGAGAGTATAGATTATGAGGACGGTCATGTGACCGCCGAGGTGTCCGGCAGTGAGGACGAGCCATACCTGGTGGATATTGACTTCGACGAGGACGGCGAGGTGGAAGCCTGGAACTGTGACTGTCCGT
>Ga0137307_101729_pt1 | contig 17712 bp, 20 predicted proteins | sample NAcewD2O_March_2_FD_97180 | JGI IMG/M metagenome (GOLD analysis project Ga0137307, IMG submission 97180) | Mouse cecal microbial communities from Vienna, Austria - N-Acetylglucosamine amended D2O_March | ecosystem: Host-associated > Mammals > Digestive system > Large intestine > Cecum | place... | reverse complement strand
CGTCGTAAGGATTGTCGTCGACGGTCACCTGCTCGCGCATGTCGATCATGTGCACGGCCGCCTCCACCTGCGGCATGTCGGCCGCGAGGTTGGGCGCCAGCGGACGCACCATCTTGCTGCTCAAGCCGAACTGCGGCGATTGGGTCCACACCTGCCATACGCGGTCGCGATCGGGCAGGAAGCGGTCGTAGGTAAGGTTGAAACCCACGTAAGAGAAAATAAGCAGCGACACCGCGAGGCCCAGCGCGAGCGAGACCAGACGGGCGAACGAATTGCCGCGCCGCTTGAGCAGGTAGCGCAGCGAATAGTCGAGATTTTTCATAACGATCGGTTTTATGTTCGGGGTACGGAGAGGCATCACCCTCGCCCGTACCAAAAAGCGATTGCGCGGCGTAACGCTACAGCTTGTTTCTCACGTCGGTGACCAGTTCGCCGTCGAAAAGGCACAGCGTGCGCGAAGCGAACGAGGCGTCGTGCTGCGAGTGGGTAACCATTATGATGGTGGTGCCCTCGCGGTTGAGCTCCTGCAACAGCGTCATGACCTCCTGACCGTTCTTCGAATCGAGGTTACCCGTCGGCTCGTCGGCCAGAATCAGTTTTGGTCTGGTAACTAACGCCCGTCCGATGGCGACACGCTGCTGCTGCCCGCCGGATAACTGCCCCGGCAGATGACGGCGGCGGGCGGAAAGCCCCAGCAGCTCCAGAATCTCATCAATGACGCCGGGGTCCGGCTTCCGGTAATCCAGAAGCAGCGGAAACATAATGTTCTGCTCCACGTTCAGCTCTGTCACCAGTTGGAAAGACTGGAAGATAAATCCGATATTGCGCCGCCTGAAAATCGTCCGTTCCTCTTCCTTCATCCCAAACAAGTCCTGACCGTCCACCCGGATTGTCCCGGAAGACGGCTCGTCCAGCGCGCCGATACAGTTTAACAGCGTACTTTTACCGGAACCGGACTCGCCGATTACAGCGGCAAATTCTCCTCTTTCCATCGTAAAAGACACGTCCTTTAAAGCCTCTGTCTTTGCTTCGCCTGTTCCGTAGGTTTTGCACAGATTGCGTACCTTTAAGATTTCCATTCTTTTTCGCACCTCCATTTCCTCTTACGGTACCCAATCATACCAGAGACAGCTTACGTTTCGGTGAATCTGAGCTTACAGTTCCGTAAGAAACGACATGGTAAATACAGCGCCCTGCCCCTGGCCGCTCTGTACGGCAAGGATACCGCCCTGCCCTTCTACGATGGATTTCGCAAGGGAAAGCCCCAGCCCGGTGCCCTGGGTGTCCAGGGAATGGGCGCTGCGGTAAAAACGTTTGAAAATATGATGAATATCCTCAGGGGCAATGCCCTGGCCGCTGTCGGCAACACAAATTCGAAGCATAACCGGCGTCTGCTCCCAGGAAATTTCGATCTGATCTCCGGATTGGGTGTGATCCAACGCGTTTTTCACGATATTTTCCACCGCTTCTCCTGTCCATTCTCTGTCGCAGACCAGTGTCTGTTCCGGATTTCCTTTCAGCAAAATTTCTTTGCCCTCCCTCCCGGCTCTTACCGTCAGTTCGCAGACAGCGCCTGTGATCAGTTCTTTTACATTACAGCAATTCTTTTCAAAAGAAATATTTCCCGCGTCAAGCCGGGTGATTTTCAGCATGGAACGGATCAACTGTTCCATACGCTTTAAGGAGACTCCCATTTTAGCCGTAAACTGCCTGATTGTCTCCGGATTGTCCGGTTCTTCTTCCATAATCTCCTGATACATGGCAAGCGCCGCCAGCGGCGTCTTCAACTGGTGAGAAATATCAGATATGGTACTTTTCATAAATTCCTTCGCGGCCCGCTCAGACTCATTCTTAGCCTGAAGCATGGTGGCAAGCTGTTCCACGGAAGAAAAAATCCGATAAATTCCCCCCTCTCTGTTCCGGGGCAGACGGCCGGTATAATCTCCGCTGATATAGGCTGTCAGCACAGCATCCGCCTGTTGATAAAGCGTTCTTCTCTTTCTGAAAAAACAGCCGGTTCCGATGGCAAGAAACAAAAACAACAGGACGCAGGCAACGGCCAGTTCCCGGAGCAGACGCTCCCAAACCTTTAAAAACAGCGCAGGCACACGAAAATCCGTCCTGCTGCCGATCCCTGCCGCGGCAAGCAAAGCCCGCCCGCCGTCTCCGCCCTCCCGGCTGGTAAGCGCCCTGGCAATAACGTCTCCGGAAACGCCCTGGTTTAAAAGGGAAGAAGCCACAGCTTCCTCATGGGAGAGATACAGCGCTTTCAGATGATTCATCTGACCGATTCCAAGCATCAGGCCCGCGCAGGGCAGCATCAGGGCAAATATAAGCAAAAACAGGCAGAACCCTTTCACCTGCCGGTCATAATACAGACTCATAAAGACACCTCTTTCTCCTTCCATCGGTAGCCAAACCCGCGGACGGTAAGCAGATGCTCCGGATGAGAAGGGTCCGCCTCCAGCTTCTCACGAAGCCGCCGCACATATACGGACACCGTATTGTCGTCCACGTAACTGCCCTCATCGTCCCACAGTTCCCGCAGAATCGCCTCCCTGGTAACGACGCGGCCCGCGTTCCGGGACAGCAGACAGAGCAGACGGTATTCGGCGGCTGTCAGCTCTATGGCTTTTCCATTTAACGACACGCGGCTTGCGGACAGGTCGATCCGCAAATCTCCGCACAGAATCATATTTTCCCCTTTTCTGGCTGATATCCCCGCGCGGCGCAGCAACGCGCGGATTCGGGAACACAGCTCCCCCAGCCGAAACGGTTTGGTAATATAATCGTCGCCGCCGCAATCCAGCCCCCGAATCACGCTGACCTCCTCATCCGAAGCCGTCAGAAAAATAATCGGCGTGGAATCTCCCCGCTTTCTCACCGCTTCGCAGACCTCGTATCCCGTTCCGTCCGGCAGCGTCACATCCAAAAGCAGCAGATCATACCCGTCTCCTTTTCGCAGACAGCAAAGCGCCTCCTTTACCGTCCTGGCCAGTTCCCACTCAAAGCCGTTTTTCCTTAACGCATATCCCAGGCCGTCCACAAGGCCCATATCATCTTCCAGCAGCAGTAATTTACTCATTGGAGTTCCTCCCGATCATCTGTCACACCGTTTACATTTCGCCGTTTTTCAGCCGGCTCCCAACTGATATTCCATGACTGATATTCCGTTGACAGCCAGATCTATTATATCAGAAAGGGCGGATGAATCCCACTTTTTCTTTTGACATGCCCCGGCACTGACACAGGCGCCTTTTCTTTCAGACACTTTTTTCTTTTCTGCCGCATACATTATCTACAAAGCATTTTATGTTTGCGAAGCGGGCGGATTTTATGAGGACAGTTTCCCTTTTCCGCCCGCATCATGCAGCCAGTGCGATAAAAGGAGGAAATTATGAAACGAATTGCAGCGCTGCTGACGGCAGCTATGGTTTTAGCGGCATCTCTGGCAGGGTGCCAGCCCAAAGGCACTACCGGAGGCGGACAGACGCCGGTCACGCTCAATGAGGTGGCCCACTCTATTTTTTATGCCCCGCAGTATGCAGCTTATGAACTGGGATATTTTAAAGAAGAAGGCATCGATCTGACCATCGTCACCGGCTTTGGCGCGGATAAGGTAATGACCGCCCTGGTGGCCGGCGAAGCGGATATCGGATTTATGGGGTCGGAAGCCTCCATCTACACCTACGCCAACGGCGCCGAGGACTATGCCGTCAACTTTGCCCAGTTGACCCAGCGGGCCGGAAACTTCCTGGTGGCCAGAGAAGCGCAGCCGGATTTCCAGTGGAGTGACCTGAAAGGGAAGACGGTTCTGGGGGGAAGGGCCGGCGGTATGCCGGAAATGGTATTCGAATACATTCTGAAAAAGAACAATATCGACCCCAAAGCTGACCTGACCATCGACCAGAGCATTGATTTCGGACTGACAGCGGCGGCATTTTCCAGCAATGACGCGGACTATACCGTAGAGTTCGAGCCTCATGCGACGGCACTGGAAATGGAAGGCAACGGCGTGGTGGTAGCTTCTCTGGGCGTAGACTCCGGTTATGTGCCTTACACCGCGTACTGCGCGAAGCAGAGCTATTTCAAAGGACATGAGGACATTATCCAGGGCTTTACCAATGCCATCCAGAAGGGCATGGACTATGTGAATTCCCATTCCGCCGAGGAAGTGGCCAAAACCATACAGCCCCAGTTCCCGGAAACCGATCTGGAAACCATCACAAAAATCGTGGAACGCTACCAGGCTCAGGATACCTGGAAAGAGGACACTGTATTCCAGGAAGACAGCTTCGATCTGCTGCAGAATATTCTGATGGAAGCCGGTGAGCTTACGGAAAAGGTGCCCTATGAAAAACTGGTGACTACCGTGTATTCGGAGAAAGCGGCGGAGTAAGCCGAAAGTCTTTTGCTGACCGCCTGTTTATGCAAAAAGGACGCAAAAGCTGTCAGCGCCAAGCAAAACAGGGAAGCGCCGGCCTGGCTTCTGCCATGCCGCTTCCCTGTTTTTCCGGCGGATTCTGTCTCCTGTTTCCGGTCTGTTGATTTGATTACAGAATCTTTTCCATTCCTATTTTCTGAATTTTCAGTCCCAGCTTCTCATAAAATTTCACGGCGTTCCCATTATCCGCCCACACGTTCAGCGTCACATTGTAATAGCCCTGCTCTCTGGCAAAATTCAGGACATATTCATATAACTGTCTGCCCACATGGGCATTGCGGGCAGTTTCATCCACGCACAAATCGTCGATATACAAAGTCTTGATATCGGTCATGTTATTGTTATCAATATATTGCTGATGGACGCAGAAAGCATAGCCCAAAACCGTTCCGTCCTTTTCCGCGACAAAAATCGGCCGGTGATCATCCGCGATAATTGCTTTTAATTCCTCGTCCCCGTATTTCTTCGTTCCCGCCTTAAACAGATCGGGACGGGCGTCGCTGTGTACTTTCAGAACCTGATAAAGCAGTTTGTTAATTACTTCCATGTCAGACTCCACGGCCCGACGGATTTTTAAATTTTCCATATTATTCCTCCAAATCCTAATGATATTCTCACATTTACACGGTACATTATGTCAGATTTTCCAACGCTATTATTTTACCACGCGCAAATAGATCATTCAAAACTTCCTCAGCCCGATTGACCCGTCATCCCCCGCATTCTCAATCTTCCGGATTTCCACATAATAGCCGGCCGTATCGCTCACCTTCACATACACCCGTTCCCCCTCTTTATGACCCAGAACTGCTTTGCCCAGAGGGGATTCCGTGGAAATCCACCCATTAATGGAATTCCCCCGCACCGTAGTCACCAGTGTATAGGTTTCTTCCTCGTCCTCATCCTCAAAATAAACCGTCACCCGGTTATTCAGCCCCGCCTCATCGCTTTTGGAGTCGTCGGACACCACAACGGCGGTTTTAATCATCCGTTCCAGATAGCGGATACGGCTCTCATTGGCATTTTTATCCTTTTTTGCCGCATGATACTCAAAATTTTCGCTCAGATCCCCGTGGGAGCGGGCCTCCTTCACCGCCTCCAGCGCTTCTTTGCGCACCACCAGCTTTCTGTATTCGATTTCCTGGCGCATCCGTTCAATGTCCTTCTTTGTCACTTTATCATGCATATACTCCTCTTTTCCGGCGCGCCTGCCGCGCCTGCCAAAAATTCTCCCAAAGCCCCGCCGTCCTGATTTCGCGCCTGCTCCGCCGCCTTTTCCAATCCGGGTCGCCGTAGCTGCCGCCCTGCTTCCCTGTGACCTCGTCACTGAATCAGACGCCATATTCCCGTATACTGTCTAAAACAGGAGGCGGCTCACTATGTCAAAACGAAAAGCCATTGTTAATACCCGGGCCTGTGTGGCCTGCGGATGCTGTATGAAGGTCTGTCCCAAAAACGCGATTACCATTCCGAAAGGCATTCACGCCGAAATTGATAAAGAACGATGCGTCGGATGCGGAAAATGCGCAAAAGAATGTCCCGCAAGCATTATCACAGTGGAGGTGGCGGAATCATGAAACAGAAAAAGAAATGGTATGATTACCTCTGGATTGCTTCGCTGACTTATCTGATTCTGGGATTTTTTAATATACTGTTTGCCTGGCTGGGGCTTCTCTGCTTCTTTATTCCGCTGCTGATCGCCGTGATCAAAGGCAATAAAGCTTACTGCAATAAATACTGCGGCCGGGGACAGTTGTTTTCCCTTGCAGGCGGCCGGTTCGGGCTCTCCCGCAAAAAAGATGTTCCCGGCTGGATGAAGTCCCCATACTTCCGATATGGATTTCTAATTTTTTTCTTCACCATGTTTTTCCAGATGTTGTGGAACACCTATCTGGTATTCGCCGGCACAAAAAATTTAGGAACGGCGGTTACTCTGCTGTGGACTTTCAGGCTTCCCTGGCACTGGGCCTACCACGGCACTTTCTTTTCCGACGGCGTGGCTCAGTTTGCTTTCGGCTTCTACAGCGTTATGCTGACTTCCACCGTACTGGGATTTGTGACAATGCTGTTATTCAAGCCCCGTTCCTGGTGCGTTTACTGTCCCATGGGTACGATGACGCAGCTCATCTGCAAAGCAAAGCATAAAGCCGCGTCTCAGAAATCATAACAGAATGAGACAAAACAGGGAACAGACCTGCTGATCCGTCGGCCTGCTCAAAAGCTGCGCAAACAACCTTCGTCTGCCGGATCAGGCAAAAGACCGGATCACAGTGTCAGGTCCCGCAGGCGTTTTTTGTCAAGAATCTTTACCCCTCTGCGGGAAACCTCCACGATCCCCTCGCTTGAAAAATATTTCAGCATTCTCGACACCACCTCACGGGCAGACCCCATATACCGGGCGATCTGCCCGTGCGTCAGTACAATCGTATCGGACCCGGTTCTGGCCGATTCGTCCGTCAGGAAAATAGCCAGCCGCCTGTCCATACTCATAAAAAGGATCTGCTGCATGACCCACATCACATCGGAAAAACGGCCGACGGCAGTCTCCAGCGCAAATATTTTAATACATGGATTGCGCTCCGAAACCGCCGCGAAGGCCGGCCCGCCGATCACATAACATTCACTGTCTTCCTCCGCGTCAATCAGCACATCAAAGGTAATGGCTTTCAGCACACAGGAGGCGGACAGCATACACATATCCCCTTTGTACAGGCGGTACAGGGTGATGTCCTTTCCCTCCTCTGACAGCATATAGGTTCTGAGACACCCGGAACGCACAAATATCACGCCGGAACACTCATTGCCGTCATGGACATTTTTTCCTTTGGGATAGGTGACGGCATAGGAGTTCCGGCAGAGATGCGCTCTGTCCCCTTCCGATATTTCCTCCCAGAACGGGAAAATTTCTTTGTAAACCGGCTCAAATTCTGACTGCGGCATATGGCTCCCCCTGTCCGTTCCCTCATTCTGACCACTGTTGAAATACATCAGATATATCCTCTGAATCGGCTATGGAAAATTTCAGGAGTTTTCCACAACCGCTTCCGTACACAGAAAAACAGCCGGCGGCATCAGTAATGAAACCGCCAACTGCTTTTCAGTTTAACACATTTTCATATATTTGACAAAGGGTGATTTCGTTTCTTACCGCGCTTTTATCTCGTTTCTTATCCGAGTCATGCCCTCATCCATATTTTCCGGTTTCGCCGGTTCATTCTTTTCTAATCACTGCCCGGACGCCGTCGCCGGTATTTTCCAGCGCCAGTCCCATCCCGTGAAGCGTTAAAATCTTTTTCGCCAGAAACAGCCCCATCCCCATATGCCGGTCCTTTCCGCTTCGGCTGTGATCTTCCGTATAAAACAGATCAAAGGCATGGACCAACTGTTCCTCCTTCATCGGGAATCCGGTATTCTCAATAACGCACCGCTCTCCTTCGATCCTGACCAGAATGCTGCCGCCGGGGATATTATAATCCACCGCATTGGACAGCAGGTTCCACACCGCCCTGGCCAGGTATTCCCTGTCGCCTTTCACCAGGAAATCCACCCGGTCCTCATACCGCACCTGGAGATCCTTTTCCCGGATCACAGGCCGAAACCGTTCCATCTGTTCCCGAATCAATTCGGAAAAAGACACTTCCTCTTTTCCCGGTTCCAGTTTTTCCGAATCCAGCTTTGAGATGCCGATCATCTCCGTCACCAGACCGTCCATTTCTTCTGTCTGACCGATTATCTGGGTCAGGTAGTAATCCCTTTTTTCCTCCATATTGTGTTCCATCAGGTTTTCCGCGAAATTCCGTATGATTCCCAGCGGTGTTTTCAGCTCGTGGGCCATGGCATTGATGAAATCCCGGCGGGTTTCCTCCAGCGCCGCCTGTTTCCGATTGGTTTGATGAAACGCGCGGAGCACCTTTGCCAAACTGGCCAGGGTGAAAACAAATCCGATCAGATAAATGTATTTCATATAGTCCATGGCGGCATGCCAGGGTCTGGCTTCCATACGGATTTCCGCGTAACCGGAAGGATCGTCCGTCATACCGATTTTCAGCCGGTATCTGCCCCGATAGATAAATATGCCCGCCTCCTCCTCAAAAGGCGGTTCCTCGATCCCTGTCTCCCAGGTAAATTCCTCCTGCTCCGGAAAAGTATGAAGGTAGCCGCTGGCATTCCACCGGCTCCATCTCTCATAAAGACCGCCGGTACGATACCATGACAGCAGACACGGCAGGGTGACATCCGCATAGGTGATCTGCCCTTCTTCCTCCCGGCCGTTTCCCGGCGCCGGATTTTTCCACTCCCACAGAATCCGGCTGTCCGTCCCCTCAAATTCTTTCTCCTCGCTCATAAACTGTCCGGTAGCAAAATCCGTTTTCCCGGCCAGTGTCTCAGTGACGTAAGCCTCTCCCGTCAGCGGATTTTCATACATCGGTTCCTCTCTTTGTTCCAATTCCTCCCAGGTCGTTTCCCGCCAGGTAACCTCCTGTACAATAATCCCCAAAAGCTCCTTCCCGTCCGCCGACAGTCTGAGGTAATACTTATATGGGGAGGGAACCGTAAAGTCTGCCGCGATGACTGTCTGAATATCTTCCGCCCGATAAGCCGCCAGCTTTGCCAGTTCTTCCGAAGATAAATAATCATTCAGCCCAAAAGACACTTTCGCGTGCCGAAAGTCTCCCGTATCGTCAGATATCTGAGCTCTGCCGCTTATCTCGTTCCGGCTTTGTGCCAGCAGATTTTTGTTTTCGTCGTAAAACGCCGCCGAAGCGCTCATAAAATCATTGTCAATCATCCAGAGTTTCTGATTGGAAAGCTCCTGATAAAAGGCGCCGCGCGTCTCCCGGTTCCAGTCTTCCTCCTGCCAGATTCCGTCTCTTACATCGAGTTCCCGGCCGGACGCGTCCTGCAGTACGGAGATCGCGTACTGTTCCAATTCCTCTCTGAATTCACCTGCAAATTTCTGCGCCATCAGCATCGTAGCCAGAATCATCATAATCAGATACAGCACTACAAACTCAGTCACTACCGGCTGCCAGAACTTCCTTTTCCTTTTCTTCATTCTCCCACCTCCATCCGATACCCGGATTTGCGCACGGTTTGAATGGAACATCCGCAGCCGTCGATGGCCTTGCGCAGCTTTTTGATATGGTTGTCAACCACCCGTTCATTGCCGTCAAAGTCATAGCCCCAGAAGCGGATCAGAAGCTGCTCCCGGCTGTAAACGCGTCCGGGATTCTCCAGAAAAAACCGAAGCATCTCATATTCCTTCGGCGGCAGAGGGAGAAGCCGGTCACAGTTCCACACCCGGCGGCTTTTCGCATCCAGTTTCAGACTGCCCGCGGTTAATGTAAACCCATCCCTGCCGGCCCCATGTACCCTTCCCGTCAGCGCCATGGCCTTCGCGTACAGCACCGGCAGGGAGAAAGGCTTGGTCACATAGTCGTCCGCCCCCAGGGAATACCCGTTCAGCATATCTTCTTCCAGCACCCGCGCCGTGATAAAAATCACCGGCACGTCGCTGTGGCTGCGGATTTCCCGGCACACCGCAAAGCCGTCCTTTCCGGGCATCATCACGTCCAGCAGAATCAGGTGGAAGCTTTCCCTGTCCAAAATCTCCAGCGCTTCCGCCCCGTCCTCCGCCTTTTTCACTTCCCAGCCCTTTCCGGCAAAATAATCGGCTGCCGCCTCCGCCATCAGACGGTCATCCTCCACGATCAGCAGTTTCTGTTTCATTCCCGCGCTCCGTTATCAGTATATTTGATGAGATTATTTTATCAGTTTCATATATCCTTTTTGTGTCTTTTTGAAAATAACTGAACCTGAAAAGTTTTGCCTCCCTGCCCTTTCCAAGCAATTGAATAAGAATCCTGCTTCGCAGGATTCTGCGCCGCAAACGCGTCGCTTTTAAGCGACAATTTCCTCTGCGTTTGCGTGTGCATCCTCGCGGAGCGTTTTTGTATCATAGGGAAGTACGAAGGACTTTCCGATGATACAAAAAGGGGGCATTAAGCCCCCGTTATCCAAGATTAGGCTGGGATTTTAACGCTTCCTGCAATACCTGTGAAAGCAGGAATTTCCTCCCCATCTTCTTCCAGTCCATTAAGGACGCGGCCAAGAAGTTTTCAGCACTCTCCCACAAACATCCGCAGCGCGTTGAGCACCTCGAATTCCTTTTCGCCAAACCCATACCCTACCGTCTCAATATTCATGGCAGGCAGCCGGTCGCGATGGGAGGCCAGCTCGGCGAGGATTGCGGCCCCCGTAGGCGTGGCGCATTCACCTTCAGCCGCTTTCGCGTAAACCGGAATCTTCGTCCCCGCCAGGATTTCGGCGGTGGCCGGAGCGGGCACGGGGAGAAGGCCGTGGGCACATTTCACAAAGCCGCTGCCCACATTGACCGCCGAAGCATAAACGGCGTCCGGAGCAACGCTATGGTAACAGATAGCAGCGCCCACGATATCCACGATGGAATCCACCGCGCCCACCTCATGAAAATGCACATGTTCCGGCGCAACGCCATGTACTTTCCCTTCCGCTTCCGCTACCCTGCCGAAAATCCTGACTGCCGTCCGTTTCACTTCTTCTTCCAGCGCGCTGTCCTCAATGATTTTCCGGATATCGGCAAAATGGCGGTGCGCATGTTCTTCCCGGTCGCAGACCACTTTGCATCTGGTTCCCATAATACCGTTTTTCTTCGTCTTTTCAATCTCCAGATGAAAGCCGGGCACCCCCAGTTTCTCCAGCATTGTCTGCAAATACGCCCCGCTGACGCCGCAGTCCAGAAAAACGCCCAGGGTCATATCCCCGCTGATCCCCGCGAAACAGTCGAAATATAAAATTTTCATCCTCTGTTATTTCCTCCCTGATATTCCAAAACTGTCTGTTCTAAAACGATACGGGCTACAACTGATTGATCTTAGACGCCATACAGGCCGCCCCGAACCCGTTGTCAATATTCACCACGCCGATACCGCCGGCACAGGAAGTCAGCATTCCCAGCAAAGCAGAAAGCCCGCCGAAATTCGCTCCATATCCGATACTGGTGGGTACGGCAATCACCGGCTTATCCGTCAGGCCGCCTACCACGGAAGCCAGCGCCCCTTCCATACCGGCTACCACGATAATCACCTTCGCCTGGTTGATCACCTCCACATTATCCAGAAGTCTGTGGATGCCGGCCACGCCCACGTCGTACAGCCGCTTTACGGAATTTCCCATAACCATAGCCGTAACGGCGGCCTCCTCGGCCACCGGAATATCGGAAGTGCCTGCCGTCACCACGGCGATATAGCTGTCTGTCTCCCGGTATTCCTGCCGTTTTACCACGACGGCTCTGGCTTCTTTATAATAAACCGCATCCTCTGTCAGCTCCCGGATTGTCTCGTAAACCTGTTCATCCGCCCGGGATGCCAGAATATTGCCCTTCGTCCGCCGCAGCATGTCCGCCACAATGCCCCTGATCTGTTCCAGGCTTTTTCCCGGACTGTAGATCACCTCAGGAAAACCGTTCCTGAGTTCCCGGTGGTAATCCACCTTGGCATAGTCCAGATCTTTATACGGCATTTCCTGCATCTGCTCCAGCGCTGTCTCCACGCTTCGGCTGCCGGACTGCACCTCTCTTAACATCTGTTCCATTTCTTTTTTCGTCATTTTCCTTCTCCGCCTTTTATCCGGTCATTCCATGGAATCTGATACGCGCTGCCGATACCTGCTCCATTCCCCTCGCGTTTCAACAATAGTATATCAGCCAGTCCCGGTCGCTGACGCGCCGGCTACTGTCACGCCATCACTGAAACGCAATCGTTTCTCACGGGTGATTTCCAGTCTCATAACACCACTTCGCGATCTCCCCGATCAGCTCCGACGGCAGGGGCTTGTCATAGGCAAGCTGTATCGTCCCTTTGCTGGTCTTACAGTCTTTCAGCCGTTCCGCGAATTCAATCACCGCCTCCGTCCCCGCGTACAGGCCGATATGGTTTTTATGAGCGGCAAACTGGATGATATTGTGTCCCTTCCGAAATGTAGGCATACTCCAGGAAATCCGTTCCTCCGCTTCCGGCAGAGCCGCCCGAACGGTTTCTCTGATCTCTTTCAGATACCGCTGTGCCGTTTCCGGCTGGGCGGCAATGTATTCGTCGATTGTCTCCGGCGCTTTTCCGCAGTAATGGCTCTGGTTCTGGTTTTTAAAACTTCTTCCGCATTTTGGACATGTCCACATACTCATTTTCTCCTTTCCCTACATCCGTTCTTTCACGGTTATTAAAACCGTATCTCCGGGCTGTTTTCCTATTTTAGAACGGATCTCTTTCCGTATCCCGATGATATAACAGATGCTTCCGTCCCCGTTTTTCACTCCCATATTAACAACACTGCCGTCGTAAGGCTCGCCGTCAAAGGTGACATGGACCTTTACCCGTCCTCTGCCGAATTCTTCCCGGATATCATACGGGAAGACCACATAGGCGCCGCCTTTTTTGTCCGCCTCGAAAATCCGGGATTCATATTCGTATATTTTGGGATTCATATTGCACCTCGTCGTTGTAAAAAAGGTGTAAAATTTTCACTGTTGAAAAACCTTACACCTTCATTTTTGTACCATATATCCGCTGACATCTGTCCGTCTCTTTTATGATCGAAATATCGGTTCGTTTTATGCAATCAGTATATCAAAAAGAGAAAAAAGTGTAAAGGCAAATCCTGCGAAATACGCCGCCGGATTGTCCGGGTTCAGCCTCCCGCAGACGTTTCCCCCAGTATCTCCAGATTCAATTCCCCGCTGTCCGGATTCAGAATCGCCGCCATCACAAAAGCATACAGTGTATAATAATCGGTGTCCAGGGAAAATTCCTCCGCGATCAGCCGTTTCAGCGACGCCACGCTGTCATGCTCCGGGCGGATTCCTCCGCCCAAAAAATGCTTTGCCAGCACCGCGGTCCGACAGGTTTTCTTACCATAGCAAAGGGTAATCTCTTTCGTGTGAATCTCATTGTGCAAATAGCGGTGCTCCGTCCGGATTTTATGCCATCCGCCGGTATGCAGCTCCTTTACGATGGTCCGCTCCACCTGCTCCGCCCGTTCTTCCCGGCAGTCGATCCAGATGATATAGGCAGGGCGGTTTTTCTTTGTAACCGTGGAAATCACCTGCACATTGGAAGCCCCTGCCTGATAAAAAACGTCCACCACCTGGCCGATACACTCACCCGGTAAATGGTCGATCTGTACGGCAAACAGCGTACCTTCTTTCGAGTAAATTTCCATAATCAGTATTCCATAATATCCAGCGCCATCATTCCCACTTCCGCAGCGCGCGCTTTCGCGCCGGGAATGCCTACGGTGATGTAAGCGGCTCGCTCGGCTTCCTCCGCCGCCGCAAAAGGCTCGGCCACCTTCATGGCGGATGCCGTGGCGGCAGGAATGACCACATTGTAAATATTACAGCCTGCAAGCGTCAGCTCATCAAGGACCGCCGCCGCAAAAGGAGCCGCCCATGCCACATCCTGGCACTGCCCCTGGCAGATCTTCGGAATCACGTCATGAACAAAACCCTTCATCACAGCCACCTGGTCATCCATAGTCACCGTCACATCCACATAGGGATCGAAAGACCAGTACTTCTTCACCAGCTTCACCGTTCTTCTGGCGGCGCTGTGGATCTGATCTACCTTTACGGTTATTCTCTTTCCCGTCATGGCGCCAAACAGCATGGAAGCCTGACTTTCTACCCTGTGCAGTCTCTGATTGTCCAGTTCGGTTACTACTTCGGAAATGGTCTTTCCGGCTTTGATCTGATCGTATGTAAAGCTTGCCCGCTCAAAGATCGCTTTGGTTCTGGCCGGCTCGGTGGCCGCGATCAGCAGCTTGGTCACAGGGCCGCCATGCAGTTCCGCCGCCTTCCTCGCGGTGATATTCAGGCTGAGAAGGGCTGATTCAGGATCAAGAGAAGCGGACTTGCGCTCGTCCACAAGGGCTTTGATGATTTGTCTCTGATCCGCATTCTCCTGCAGCAGCGCCTTCATGGCCACAATGGCGTAAGCACCCTGGTGTCCTAACGGCGCATTCACCGGGCTTGCGGAGAATCCGGGAGCGATCTGCTCCTTGAAGCAGGACAAAATCTCATCAAAGGACATCATGCCGATTACGGAAGGCGCGCCGATATCTTTCAGAATCAGCGCCAGGTCACCGATTAGCTGTGCCGTATCCATCTCCTGTCCCGTAACAAGAAAATGAACCTTTTCCGGCAGTCCGGCGGTTTCTACGGCAGCCTTGCCTACCAGTCGTACCGAAGTGGTTCTTCCGTAGCTTCCCATACCCTCAGGAACTTCGGCGTCAGGATGGATAATCTCCAGAATCGCCGTGGAGCCAAGTACGGCGCAGGTAAAGGGATCCGGATTCATACTTGCACCGGCCATGGCGTCTCTCATGGCCTTCACGCCGATTTCGGCGCCTTTCACTGCCATGGACGGCCATACGATATCTTCGCCCAGAGCGCTGTGTCCGTACAGCGGTCCGCCTCCTACGTTCTGAGGCAGATTCCGTCCGTCGATGGGAGACAGTTCTCCCCGCATCATAGCCTGGTTCACTGCCAGCACCGCCGGGAACGCGGAAACCTTATTGTTCATCTTTGCGGTGGGAATCGCCGCCACGCCGCTTCTGTCCACGCCTGCCAGCATCCGGCAGGTAGCCCCCAGCTTTCTGTTCCCGGCGGGAATGCCAACCTGGGCCGCGGAACCGGCCAGATACATAATCACCGCGGTCAGCAGCGCCGCATTGGCGCCGTCAGCACCGCAGGCCCTGGCTGTGTCAATGGCTTTCCGCAGAATCGTCTCAATGGGCTGACGCCTTGCATCCGCGAACTGAATGGACATGCTGCCGCCGTTTAACAGCTCTTCCACAATCACATTCGCCACCGTGTAAATTGATAAATTCACCATGCCATGACCGCCGGCTAAAGCCTCAATCCGGTCATTGGTCAGATTGGAAAGGTTGGAAACCGCCGCCATCTGCGCGGCAGAAATCACTCTGCTTTTGTTCATGTCATCCATCTTGTATCATCCTCCTCAAACACTGCTATCGCCTGATTCATTCTCAGGCGGTTCCAATTCCGGTCCGCAGAAATTTTCATAAACAGAAAGAAATCGAATGGAAACCATCCGTCCTGAATCTCTCCGAACCATTTTCCTTTCTTCCGTACCGATTATAATAAAATTTTTGAAAGATGGATAATACATAAAACCGATTGTCTTTTATCAGGAAAATCGATTACGCCTTATCAAACACCTCCGCCGCCGTTTTCAGGAAATATTCGGCCATCTCCGACAGCTTTGCCTGTTTTTTCTGAATCCAGCCGATGGTCATCTCATCACAATCCATCAGCGGAACCGTAATCACGTCATCGGACCATTCGGAATCCAGCATACCACTCCCGATTGAATACGCATCCGTGTACTTTAAAATATGCCATCCGCTGCTTTTATCTGAAATATAAATAATCTGACTTTTTTGGGTAAAATCGATAATCTCTTCCACAAAATTGTTGGAACTGTCTTCCCCCTGATAAAAAGTGACAAAAGGATATGGCTCCAGCTCCCTCATACGAATTTTCCCCGTTCCCGCCAGCGGATGGTGCTTTCTCATGTAAACGCAGGGTGAACAGACTGTCAGCGGATGAAAGGAAATCCCCCGTATCCTGAGCTCCCGCAAAAATACCGCTTTATTCCTTTGGGAAAAATACAGAATTCCAAGCTCGCTGACGCCCTCGGCCACGTTCCGGATTACCTCCTTCGTTCTGGTCTCCAGAATAAAAAACCGATAATGGCTGCCTGCCTCATGAATCATCCGCAGTAATATTTCCACCGGAAAGTTATAATGCTGCGCGCTGACGGAAAAATAGTCCGTTGGCTTCGCCTCATTATGATAAGCTGTCTCCAGCTCGTCTACCTGCTCTACAATGGCCTGAATACGGTTCAGATATTCCTTTCCCTTCGCGGTCAGCTCCACCCCGCTCCGATTACGCTTAAAAATCAGAAATCCCAGTTCCTCCTCCAGCCCCTGAACCGCCCCGGTCAGACTGGGCTGGCTGACATAAAGCCTTTTGGCCGCTTCGTTAAAGGATTTATACCCGGCTACCGCGATCGTATACCGCATTTGTTTTAATGTCATAAACACTCCCCCGATTCTTTATCTCCAAATACCCTGCTATTTTTATAAAATAAAACCTGTTATTTTGCAATATATCAGCAGATTTATTTACTACATAAAACAAACAATTTCTATTGCAATCATTCTCATATCATGGTAAACCGAAAAAGTTAATACAAAATATGGAAATTATTTCATAATTCATTACACACCATAACGTTTCATCCTTTGTATATCATCAGAAAGTCAGCAAAACGCCTTCTTTGTAACCATTGATTTTATCATTCCAATCACATATAATAAAAGAAAATCTCCGCCCCGGAGAAATTATGGAAAAATCTCGAAATACGTTAATATCCATGCTTGAAGAATTGTTTTCCGGAAAGGATTCTGAAGAAAAGAAATGAATTCTGGCAAATGAATACGGCATGGTCATGACCGACGAATTAGAAGGGAGAATTAAAATTATGTGCAATTTATCGGAGGCTATCGAAGACAGAGGTTTCCAGAAAGGCATTTCAGAAGGAATCACAAAAGAACGCATTGACGCTATTAAAAGAATGATTCAGGCGAACGCCGGCAAAAAGCAGATTATTTCTTATGGATATACGGAAGCGGAATACGCGGAGGCTGAGAATTCTATGTATGTTAATTCATAGCCCCCACAGAAATTTTTCCCGTCAACCCTCTCACTCTATTCCATCAGATTCTCCTATTCCTTCCTCCACAATTGTGCCAGCAGGGCCTCCGCTCTTTCCCTTTCCCGGAGCATTTGCAGCCACCGTTTCGGAATCCCCGTCCGCCCATAAAGAATCCCGGCCAGTCCCCCTGTTACACAGGCCATCGTATCCGTATCATGCCCCAGCAAAACAGCACGCTTTACCGGATCCTCAGCACGCCTTTCCCCTTTTTTCGCCGTCTCTACTCTATATTCTGTTCTGTCCCCATTCCGCATCTTTTTCCTGCCATTTACTTCCACGCCGGAATTTCCTTTCGCGTCTAAACGCATCCATCCCGCGCCTACCCTGTAATACTGGCTTAGTGTAATAGCGTACAACGCAGTACGATCCTTTCTGAAGATCTTTTTGTATCATTTTATAAGCCAAAAAAGGAGCCTCATCCAAGAGGCTCCT
>Ga0137307_101727_pt1 | contig 17738 bp, 16 predicted proteins | sample NAcewD2O_March_2_FD_97180 | JGI IMG/M metagenome (GOLD analysis project Ga0137307, IMG submission 97180) | Mouse cecal microbial communities from Vienna, Austria - N-Acetylglucosamine amended D2O_March | ecosystem: Host-associated > Mammals > Digestive system > Large intestine > Cecum | place... | reverse complement strand
AGGCACTTCTTATGATCTACGATCTGTTTTCCGCCGGAAATGACACTCAGCACTTCAAATGCATCCTCCCCGGTGGTAATGTTGAGATCCGCGCGTTTTCCCGGCGCCAGTCCGCCGATCTCATCATCCAGATGAAATGCGCGCGCCGCGTTTAAGGATACCATCTGGATCGCCGTCGGAAAATCAACTCCATTTTTCAGGGCGGTGCGCACCGCGTCGTCCAAATGCCCCCGGTCAACCGCATCTACGGTGTGTAAGTCGTCTGTCACAATGCTGACTCTGGACGTATCCAGCTTCTGCTCCAGGATCGGCTTTAAGCAGTCCGCCATATTGCGGGCCGCGGAACCTTCCCGGATCATCAGATGGCAGCCGTTTCGAAGCCGGGCAAGGGCATCTTCGCCGGACAGCGATTCATGATCCGTGGTCACCCCTGCCGCCAGACAGGTATTCAGCGCCGCCCCTTCCATATCCGGCAAATGTCCCTGGCAGGTTTTTCCCGGCATATGGTTCACATGGTCCATGGATTCCATGAGTTCCGGAAAACCGTTCAGTATGTAGGGCCCGACCACTTCCGAAATTCCCACCGCGTCCTTTCTCTCCAGGGCTTTTTTGATGATCTCCGGGTTAAAATGTCCGCCGCTGGTTTCCAGGTTCGGCGCAAACGGCACATGGGACGGAACCACAAAATACAGCTTCAGATCCGTCGCCTCCGCTTCCTCCAGAACCGCCTCGATCCCTTCCAGCCCGGCCACTACACCGATCTCATGAAGGTCTGTCATGACTGCGGTGGTACCGTGCTTTAAGACCAGTTCCGCAAAGGAGCGGATAGACAGGCTGCTGCTCTCGGGGTGGATGTGCCCGTCTATGAATCCGGGCGTAATATAGTTGCCGCCCGCATCAATCACTTTTGTGCCTTCACCAATGGCATATTCCACGTCTCCCACTGCCGCGATCTTATCCCCGCTGATCGCCACGCCGCCTTCGTAAATCTCCTTTGTATACACGTTGACCAGTTTACCGTTTTTTACGACTATATCTGCCGGGGCCTGTCCGCCTGCTGCCGCCAATAATTTTTTATCCATTGAATGTTCGTTCTCCTTTTTTCTGAAACTTGTTTCATTTGGGTGTACAGTTCTAATAGATCACCGGGAAACGATCCGGCAGTACGATGCCCGCCCTCTTGTAGATCGCTTCGCTTCGTTCCTGTGCTTCTTTCAATATTGCCTCTTCATCCAGGGTCAGGATCTTCCGTTCCTTCATCAGCCATTTTCCATTGCACATCGTGCTCTCGATGTTGGAGGAATGCATCGCCGTCACAAGCGCGGCGATCCGGTCGTTGACCGGCATCATGGACGGGCCGTGGGGGTCGATCACGATCAAATCCGCTTTCTTGCCCGGCTCCAGGCTTCCATAGACCTCCTCGTCCAGCAGCGCCCGGGCGCCGTTTTTCGTGGCCATGCACAAAATGTCCTCCGAGGGCACTACTGTGGAATCCAGCCTCCATCCCTTATGAATCAGCGAGGTCAGCCACATTTCATCCACCATGTCCATGCGGTTGCTGGAAGACGCGCCGTCCGTGCCGATGGAAACGCAGACTTTCTTTTTCAGCATCTGCGGGATTTTCGCAAATCCAAGGACGCGCATTGCCGACGCCGGGTTGTGGGAAACCTTTACGTCATACTTTTTAAACAGGTCGATTTCCTCGTTGGTCAGCCAGACCGTGTGAACCGCCAGCAGGTTTTTGTCCAGCACGCCCAGCTTATGGAGATGGGTGACCGTAGGCTCTCCGTAAACGGCCTGGGTATACTCGATCTCGGACTTGGCTTCAGCCACGTGCATATGCACGCCCACGCCGTATTTGTCGGCCAGCTCCTTGGTTTTCACGATCAGTTCATCGGTATTGTTGAAAATGGTGCGCAGCCCGAACCACACATGTACCCTTCCGTCCGCGGTATTGTGGTATTTGTTCAGATCGTCGATCTGCTGCTCCAGTTCTTCCTCCGTGGTCCGCTGCCAGATCTCGGGAAGTCCTTCCCCGCAGTCCATCACGGATTTTGCCAGTTTCGCGCGAAGCCCGGCCTCCGTCACCGCCCTTGCCATGCCGCTGACAAACTGCCCGCCCGGCTCCGCAAAGCTGGTCACCCCAGCCCGGATCTGCTCCAGACAGCACATCAGCGTGGATACATAGGAATCTTCTTCTGTCATGCTGCTCTCGAAGGGCCACATCCGCTTGTGCAGCCAGGTGATAAAGTCCACGTCGTCCCCGACCCCGCGGCTGATCTGCTGGGACGTATGTACATGGGTGTTTACAAATCCCGGAAGCAGGTATTTTCCGTGCAGGTCGATCACCTCCGCGTCCCTGCAAAGCTGCCGCTCATCCACCTCTCCCACCGCCAGGATCTTGTCCCCTTCTACCAGCAGGCTTCCGCAGGCATACACCTGGTTCACTGCATTCATGGTCAGAATATAACCATTTTTAAAATAAATCTGTCCCGATTCTCCCAAATTCATGCCACCTCCTTGTCGAATCAAATTGCACCGTCCCACCAAAGGCCAGACGGCATGCTGCCGGAAGGCATCTGCCTTCCTGAGTTCTTTTGTTCATTGTATCGAACATTGTTCAATTTGTCAATCCAACCCGTTGCATCTGAAATATGTTGATTTCCTGACAGGGATTCCGTATAATGGAAACAGTATCTAAATTGGCGCCGTATCATGGAATCAGGAGGACTTGGGCGGGGAATGTTCCAAAGAGTTACTCCGGGAGGATGTGCAATGTATGAATTTCTGAAGCATCTGGGCATATTTGTCAGCATGATCTCCTTCTTTTCCGGGATCGTTGTCCTGACAATGAATCAGATCCTGTGCAAAAAAGAAGAAGATCCGCTCTATCCCGTATTGAGAAAATTCCATTTGCTTTTTTTCTTTTACACACTGATCGTTTTCTTCTATTATTATGAAAAGCTTTTTATTCTTGGAAACAGCGCTGCCGTTGTAACCAGCTATCTTGGAAATATTACCCTGGCATTTCTGTTTATATCTTATGCAGATGTCATCGGATGTCTGAACGCCCGGGAGCGTACAATCGGCTGTAAAATATTGAGGAAGGGCTGTATTGCATACATAGCCGTATGGTTTGTAGTGGCGGTATTTATCCGGGACCGTTCCATGAGCTATGTAGACGGCACCCTGGGAAGAGTTCTGATCGTGGGAACTGAGGTCATACTGCTGTGCACAATTCTTCTGTTCGCAAGAGAGCAGTGGGAATCCTGCCGAAAAGACAGGCGTTCCCTGTTTTTTATGGCAGCCTTTCTTATAATGGCCCTGTGGGAGATCATGTATGATACCGCAGTGGCAGTACCCCTGTTCCTTTTTACGCATATGATCAAGCCTTTCAACCTCGTGATCCTTCTTTATTTCCTGATCAATGTCACACTGATGATTCAGGTCTACTGCAAACCGCTTTTTGAAGCAAAGCCCGCGGAACATGTCACCGATGATATGCTCAAGGACTATCTCCTGACCGGGCGTGAACGCGAACTTCTCCAGCTTGTTTTAAAAGGGAGAAGCAACCAGGAGATCGCCGAACAGTTATGCATTTCAAATAACACGGTAAAGCACCATATGAGCAGTATTTATAAAAAGACAGAAACCAACGGCCGGATGCAGCTGTTACAAAAGCTCGGCAATCTGAGATAAATGTGAAAACACCCGTATTTTTGGGGATGGCACCTGGGTGCTATCCCTTTTTAATACCCGGGAATTACATTTTTTCTACCGCGGTGCTATATTTTTAGTGCCGGTGTGCCATATCCCGATTCCCCACTTTCTGCTATAGTCTGTTTAACAACTGTTGCAGCATTCCCGAAAGAGGGAAGCGCCTGTACTTTTAAGAAAGGAAGGAACAACATTATGAAAAAATGGAATCGGGTAAAAAGGTACACTGCCATCACCCTTGCGGCTGTAGTGACAGCTTCCGCAGCGGCCGGATGCAGCCAGAACAGCGGAGAAAAGGCCGGCACGGAGCCGGAGGCACAGCCGCCAAAATCAGAAGCGCCAGAAGCAGAGCAAGAAGCTTCCGTTTCACTGGTATTGAAAAACGGTATCATCCAGACCATGGTATCGGAGGAAAATACCGCGGAAGCCATTGCAATCAATGGAGATGAAATCATTTATGTGGGGGATTCCGACGGCGCAGAAGCCTATATCGGTGATTCAACGGAAGTCATCGATCTGGACGGCGCAATGGTCACTCCTGGTTTTATGGATGGGCATATGCATGCGGCAAACGGATGGGTTACAAAGCTTTTTGCGGTATCATTTTCAGACTGTAAGACCAATGACGATTACATAGAAGCCGTCAGGACATTTGCGGAGGAAAACCCGGATGTGGACGTGATCACTGGCGGAAGGTTTGATCTGAACAACTATGCCCAGGATGACGGAACCAATCCCGGTCCGGCAAAAGAGGATCTGGACCAGGCATGCAGCGACCGCCCGGTCATCCTGAAATCCGTAGACGGCCATTCTTACTGGGTCAACTCCAAGGCGCTGGAGCTGGCAAAGATTACAAAGGATACGAAAGATCCCAAAGCCGGAGTGATTTCCCGAAATGAAGACGGGACGCCAAGGGGAATGCTGACGGATACTGCAAAGGATCTGGTGGCGGAGCTGGCGGAACAGGTGGAGTACACAGATGAAATGTACATGGAAGCGGCAGAAAAATTTCAGGAAGAGGCACATTCCATGGGAATTACCGGGATGACCTCCTGCCCGTCCGGCAATGACGATGCAATCTCCGGCTTTTACAAGCTGGAGGAATCCGGAGAATTATCTCTGAGACTGAAATCTGCCAAGGTTGCGGCTCCGGAGATCTCCCCCGAGGAAATGATCGACATTGTAAAAAAGCATGGGGAAACCTATAAAGATTCAGAATGGATTGATACCAATGTGGTGAAAATCTTTGCAGACGGCGTTACAGAAGGCAAAACCGGCGTATTTCTGGAGCCTTATCTGGAAAGCGCCGGAAAAGGAGCAGATTATAAGGGAAATCCGGTCTGGACAGACGAGCAGTTCAATGAGATGGCTGCTGCGCTGGACAAAGAAGGTATCCAGTTACATACGCATGCAATTGGTGACGGAGCTGTAAATCAGACTTTAAACGCTTATGAATATGCAGAAGAGCAAAACGGAAAGCGGGATGCCAGATTTACGATTACTCATGTCTGCGCCGTTACCCCGGACGATATCCAGCGTCTGGCAGATATGGAAGTGGTATCCGCGCTGCAGTTTTTATGGATGTATGCCGATCCGCTGTTTGAACTGGAAAAAGCGATGATCGGGGAAGAACGTGCCCTGGCAATGTATCCTGTCAAGGAAATGCAGGAACAGGGATGTATCATTTCCGGAGCAAGCGATTATTCTGTATCCCCTTATGACGTACTGGACGAGATTGAGACCGGAGTCACACGCAACAGCCCTTACGAAGAAGATACAGAGGATATGTTCCGCAACCCGGAGCAGGCCGTCAGCGCCTATACCGTTTTGGAAGCCTATACCAAAAATGTAGCCTATGAAAACTTCTGGGACGAAAAGCTTGGAACCATTGAAGTTGGAAAGAAGGCAGACCTTGCAGTATTGGGACAGAATATCCTGACCTGCGACCCGGAAGAAATCTCCGAGACACCCGTTCTCTATACGATTGCGGGCGGAAAAATAGTGTATCAAGGTGAAGATATAAAATAGGTAAAGTTTTGCAAAAGTGATGGGGCGATGACATCTGCCCCATCATTTTTCAGGACGGAAGCGAACACATTTACCAGATCCCCACTGTCAGAATCCAGTCCTACTCCCTGGAGGAGATCCAGGAAAAGCACCTGAACCTTTTTCTGCCCTATGTACTGCTCCGGCTGCGTCCCCAGTTAAATCCGGAAAGGAAGGTTCCATTGACAAGAAATGAATTGACAGCCTTCGTTGACAAGGTTATGATAATACTAAAAGATGAAGTGGAACAGGGATATTTGACAGAGCAGGAATATGACGATTATGTGAACCTGTTCCGCCGTGCCGCAGAAAACATATTTGAGAAGCATCCCGATTTTGGAAGAGAGGTGGATCGTATGACGAAACCAATGATTGAACTGCCCAGCGTCCTTCAAAAACGTCTGTACGCGGAGATTGATAGTTTGAATGCGAATAATGAGGCATTGATCGCTGATAATGAGACGTTGCTCGCTGATAATGAAGCTCTCACTGCAGAGCTTTCCCGCATGAAAGCATTACTAGAACAATATCACATCCCGGTAAATGCTTAACTCTGCTTTTACAGTAAGGAGCGTCCAATCCAAATCTTACAGCAAAGCAGTACTGCCGAAAAAGACCGCCTTCGTATATTATATCAAGTGCTTGTGGGACATCCTCACAGCGATATACTTATGCAGGCGGTCTTTTCCGCCATTTTTAATACAAAGAAAATTTCTTTTTTTTACTTCCAATTTTCCCCGAACATTGGTATACTTGAAATTGCTTTACACATGACCATTTCGCAATACTGCATCAAAAGCAGGATGCAGCAGACATCATACGCCAGTCATCTGCACTATATCTACCGCTTATTACTATGATACACGCCAATCCATCTACATAAAATTTTACCAGGAGGTCCGTACATGGATTTGAACAAAATAGGAAAAACACTCAAAGAACACCGTCTGGAACAGAACTTGTCGATCCGCGATCTGTCCAACGTGTCGAATGTGGCGGCAAGTACCATCAGCCAGATCGAAACAGGCAAAACCTCTCCCAACCTGCTCACCTTAAAGTCCATATGCGATGCCCTCGACCTTCCCGTCTTCTCCCTGTTTCTGGAAGAGGATGACGAGCAGGTTCAATTTGTACGCCATACGGATCAGAAGTCCTTTGTCCGCAATACAAGCAACGGAAAAGCCCTGACCGAATCCCTGATCATCCATGGAAAAAATGAAATGTACGCCGCTACAGTCACCGTCCCCTCCCATACTGATTCCGGTGAGTATGCCCACCACGGCGGAGAAGAATTTGTATATGTGCTGTACGGAAGCATCATTTTTGATCTGGAAAATAAAGGCACTTATGAATTGAATGAACATGACACGCTGTACTATCCGAACTACATCGGGCACCGCTGGAGCAACCTGACAGACAAAGAGGCGAAGATCCTGATGGTCTCCACCTCCCCGTATACATTTTAGAAAACGGCTGAAAATGCCTTTAGCCGCACAGATCACACACTATGAAACCCTTTCCCGATAATCTCACTTGTATTGGAGATCAAAATAAAGGCGGAAGGGTCTTCTTTTCTGATAAAATTCCTCAGCAGCACCGCCTGATGCCGATTCAGCGCAGTAAATATGATGTATTTCTGAGATCCGGTAAACGCCCCCTGCCCGTCGCAGATCGTTGCGCTCCGGTTCAGTTCGTGTACGATAAAATCGCAGATCGGCTCCGGCCTGCTGCAGAAAACATTAAAATACTTGGAAAGGTTCAGACTTTCAATAAAGTTGTCCACCAGCACGGAGCGGAACGCAAGCCCCAGGCAGGAGTACAGCCCCACCTCCACGTCAAACACGAAAAATCCGGCAACCGTGATCGCCACGTCAGACAGCATCAATGCGCGGCCGATGTCAATGCTGGAATATTTTTTCAGGATCATTGCCACAATATCCGTGCCCCCGCTGGAAGCCCCGATATTGAACAGTACTGCGGAGCCAAAGGCCGGAAGCACAATCGCGAAGATCACCTCTAAAAGCGGCTCGCTCGTAAACGGGCGGTTCATAGGCCAAATTCTTTCAAACAGCGACAGCAGGATTGAGAGCAGCACACTGCAGTAAGCGGTCTTTGCCACGAACTTCCGCCCAAGGATCACAGCCCCCAGAACCAGCAGAACCATATTTGCCGCAAAAGAAAAATCCGATGCGGAAATCAGCCCGGATTTTGCAACAAGGACAGCGAGACCGGTAATCCCGCCAAATGTAAAGTGATTGGTAAACTTAAAAAAGTAAATCCCTACGGCCATGATCAGGGTGGCCGCTGTCATCATAAAAAAGCTGTGAATTTTCGTTTTCATTTGTTTTTTCCTCTGATTTTGTAGAACTTGAAACTGTTTTTGAAAATGTATATCCGTCTCGAATTGTAACGCTGTATTTCCTGAAAGTCAACCATTTCAGGTATTGACTTTTGGAAATATTTACTCTATATTAGTAATAGCTACTAATATTATTTTTTACAGGAGGAAAAAACATGGCGAACAATAAATATTCCGGAACACAAACAGAGAAAAACCTGGAGGCCGCTTTTGCCGGTGAATCCCAGGCAAGAAACAAGTATACTTATTTCGCGTCTAAGGCTAAAAAGGAAGGCTTTGAACAGATCGCAGCCCTTTTCTTAAAAACGGCGGACAATGAAAAAGAGCATGCAAAGATGTGGTTCAAGGAGCTCAGCGGACTTGGCGATACCGCTGAAAATCTGACCCAGGCCGCAAACGGTGAGAATTACGAATGGACGGATATGTATGCAGGATTTGCTGAGACCGCTGAAAAGGAAGGCTTCCCGGAACTTGCTGAAAAATTCCGTATGGTTGCCGCCATTGAAAAGCATCATGAAGAGCGTTACCGTGCGCTTTTGAAAAACATCGAGATGCAGGAGGTCTTTAAAAAGAGCGAGGTCAAAGTGTGGGAATGCCGGAACTGCGGGCATATCCTTGTAGGAACTGACGCCCCCGAGGTCTGCCCGGTATGTGCCCATCCGCAGGCATATTTTGAGGTCAATGCGGCAAATTACTGATTTTTTGACTATAGTGCTTTAAGTGCAAACCGGCGCCCCGGGGACATCTTTCCCCAGGGTGCCGGCCTTTTATTCCTCATCATACAAAAAACTGACCGATTCATAGATCTTTTGGAAATCAATCGCACACTTGCCGCGAAAAATCCCCACCGGTACCTTCTGTGTAAAATCGTACAGCCTGACGTTGAGGTCGCTCTGAAAATCGTAGACAATCACTTTCCTCTTGTCCGGGTCTACCAGCCAGTACTCGCGTACGCCTGCCGCCTCGTACTTGGCCAGCTTCAGCATCATATCCTTCCGTCTGGTAGAATTCGAGAGAACCTCCGCTACCAGATCCGGCGCGCCATACACTACACCCTTACGGAATTTGCTCCGGTCGCAGACCACCATGACATCCGGCTGAAGCATCGTCTTGTGATCACAGTCGAGCTGCACGTCCAGGGGAGAAGACATCGGCACGCATGTCCCCTTCTTCTTATCAATATAGTCCGCCAGCTTCCTGTATACCTGCCCCACAAATGCCTGGTGGATGCTGGTCGGCGCAGCCATATCGTAAAATACCCCGTCTATCAGCTCCGCGCGGTACTCTTCCGGCAGTGCGTAATAGTCATCCAATGTATACCTGCCCTGCTGCGACTTCTCATAATCCTGTTCCTCCATATAGGCCGCCCGTGCTTCCCGGATCATCATCTCCTTCTTATCTCCGAATACGCTCTCCAGCGCCTTCAATGTATCATAACGGGGGGACTTCGTGACCCCGCCCAGCACTTTCTGCACCGTACCGAGAGGCAGACCCGAAAGCTCCGCAATCTGTTCATAGGAATAGCCAAGTTCTCTTTTGCGCTGACGCATTTCTTCGATGGTCATGGTATTCACTTCTTTCTTATCTTTTTCTTTATTATAGCAGTTTATTTTCCATTTTTCAACCGTTTTTTTACCATTATATTTCCATATTATCTACAAGGTATCCACAATGGATACAATCACTGTATTAGCCGGATACCGTGCAGCGTGTGCAAGACACCATGTAAACAATAACCGTTCGGCTTTTATGCCGCATATCTGCATATCTCCGCTCTTGTAAACTCGCCCGGAAAGCCTTATAATAAATCATACCTTGCAAAATGGCCGTATGGCCATAATGGGGTGCCCTTGGGTATACATTATGAAACAGCCGTATGGCCATAATGGGGTGCCCTCGGGGTTACCTTGTAAAACAGAATGATAAAAAAGGAGATTTTATATCCATGATCCAATACAGAACCCTATCTGAACACGAACTCTGCCGCGGTTTATTCCGCGATTTTATCCGGCACCAGGTTGTCACAAAATGCTGGAGAAAGGAACACAATGAATGGCTGATCAAGGACGCGCCCTTTATTGACAACTGGACGGAAAGCGATTACGATTTTCTGGTTTCCTGCCTGAAGCACACCCTATCCGCCGGCGGATTTGTATATGCGGCTTTCTGCGGCAATGCCCTGAAAGGCTTTGTTTCCGTGGAATCCGGCCTGTTCGGCGGCGCGCAAAAATATCTGGATCTGACAAGTCTCCATGTCTCGGAAGATATGCGCGGCTCCGGCATCGGGACGGCCCTTTTCTGTGCGGCAAAGGACTGGGCAAAGAAAAACGGGGCGGAAAAGTTGTATATCTCCGCCCATTCCGCCGTGGAAACCCAGGTATTTTATAAAAAAATGGGATGTGTTGACGCTGAAAGCTATCAGCAGAAACACGTTGAAGCAGAGCCTTTTGACCGGCAGTTGGAATGCAGGCTGTAGAACGCAGTTCCCGATCGGTCTTATTCAAATTCGATTTTATTTCCGCTGCCGCCGGAAAAGGAGGAACCCCATATGGCATCCATTTTGATCGCAGAGGACGAAAAACACATGCAGGACATTATCGCAGAATACATGCAAAAAGGCGGCCACACCTGCCAGACCGCGGACGACGGGGTGGACGCCCTGATGCTTCTGAAAAACACGCCCTTCGACCTGCTGATCCTGGATGTCATGATGCCCCATCTGGACGGTTTTTCGGTATGCAGGCTGGCCCGCGAGATGGGCAATATTCCTGTGATCCTGCTGACCGCCAAAAGCAGCGAGGAGGATAAGCTGAAAGGCTACGAATACGGCGCGGATGATTATATGACCAAGCCTTTCAGCCCCAGGGTTCTGCTGGCAAAGGTCAACGCCCTGCTGCGCCGCACCGCCTCCTCCCCTGTGGACACTTTATTCGCCGGCAAGATCACGCTCATACCGGCTTCCCGCAAAGTATACGCAGACGGGAAGGAGGTCGCGCTCACCCATATGGAATACGAGCTGCTCCATTTTCTCATGGCAAATCCCGGGCAGGTATTCAGCCGGGATCAGCTTCTGAACCGAATCTGGGGCTATGACTTTGAGGGAACCACCCGCACGGTCGATACCCACATCAAAAATCTCCGTCAAAAGCTGGGCGGCGAAGGAAAACATATCGTTACCCTGATACGCTCCGGCTACAAATTCGAGGTGCCCGCATGAATCTGAAAGAACTGTTTTCCCTCCGCACGGTCCGCAAAAAAATCCTCATTACCTCCAAGCTGGCCGGCGCCGTACTGATCCTGTCCTATCTGTTTTCCACGCATGTATCCGACGATCCGGATGTATCCCTCCTGGTCTGGTTTGCATTTACGGTTCCGCTGATTCTGGCGGTTGATTTCCTGATGAAATGGGTTATCTCCGAGCCCCTCTCCCGTCTGAACGCCGCGGCAAAAAAACTGGCGGAACTAGATTTTTCAGAGCCATGCACCATTTCCTCGAACGACGAATTTGGAGAGCTCTCCGACAGTCTCGGCCAGATGTCCGATAACCTGCAGCAGGCCCTGTCCCGCCTGGAAACCGCAAATATACGGCTGGAAGATACCAATTCTCAGCTTGAACTTGCCAATAACCAATTGGAAGATACCAACTCTCAGCTCGAGTACGCCAATAACCAGTTGGAAGATACCAACTCTCAGCTCGAGCATGCCAATAACCGGCTTGCAGCGGATGTAACCGAAAAGCAGCGGCTTCTGACAGAACGGAAAGAACTGACCGACAGCCTTTCCCATGAAATGAAAACCCCTGTCGGAGTCATCCGCGCATATGCGGAGGGAATCCAGGACGAAGCCGACGAGGAAAAACGGCAAAAATACGCCGGGATCATTATTGAGGAAACTGAGCGCATGACCGGACTCATCACCACCCTGCTGGATCTCTCAGCGCTGGAGACAGGCGCCACCACACTGCACATGGACGTATTTGATTTTGTGGAATTTACGGAGACTGCGGCAGGCCGCCTGTTGTCGGACATCCCGGATGCCCGTTTCCAATTGGAATACGAACTGCCTGAGGAAAGGATCTATGTGAAAACAGACCGGAAACGGATGGAGCAGGTTCTGGACAACCTGATCCTGAACGCCCGAAAAAATGTATGTCCCGGCGGCAGACTGAAGCTGTCCCTGACACGACAGGGGGATACCCTGCGTTTTTCCGTCTACAACCAGGGCGCACCCATCCCAGAAGAAATCCAGCCCAAAATCTGGACAAAATTTTACCGGAGCCAGGATATCGGATATCGCGGCTCCGGCCTGGGCCTGTCCATCGTTGCCCAGGTCCTTTCCATGCAGGACCTGGATTATGGTGTAAAAAATACTCTGGACGGCGTTGTGTTTTATTTTTCCATACCCGTTACATGATGCACTTTAAATCTCCCGGAAAAAAGCACCCCTGCCACCAGCAGCACCGGAAAGATCACTGCCGTCAGGATTCCTTTTTTCAAATCATCAGAGGCCATGCTCGATACATATCCCACCAGCGTCGGGCCTCCGGAGCAGCCCAGATCCCCCGCCAGCGCAAACAGCGCAAACATGGCTGTCCCGCCGTTTTTGATGAGCGCGGACCCCTTACTAAAGCTGCCCGGCCACATGATCCCCACGGACAGGCCGCAGACCGCGCAGCCCACAAGTGAAAATACCGGGGATGGCGAAAGGGAAATGCACAGATAAGAGAGCACGCAGAGAATCCCGCTTCCGACCATAAAATGATCCAGGTCGATCCGGTCTCCCAGTTTTCCATAGAAGGCCCTTGCGCTGCCCATCAGAACAGCAAAGGACATGGGGCCCGCAAGGTCTCCCAGCGTCTTGCTCACTCCCAGCCCTCTCTCTGCAAATGTAGACGCCCACTGGCTCACGGCCTGCTCGCTTGCTCCCGCACACGTCATCATCACCATCATCACCCAGAATACTTTATTACGGAAAAGCTCCGCCATCGTCATTCCGTTTTCGCCCTCTGCCACAAGCGGCGCCATAGGCGCTTTTGCGAAAACACATGCGTTGGCAACGGGAATGAGCACCCAGATCACCGTCAAAAGCTTCCAGTTTTCAATCCCGAACACCCGGAAAAACAAGGTCGAAAGCAGCACCACTCCCACATGCCCCCAGCAATAGAACGAGTGGAGCAGGCTCATGGCCTTTTCCTTATTGTCCGTCGGGCAGCTTTCCATAATGGGGCTGACCAGCACCTCCAGCAGCCCGCCCCCAACCGCATAGACCATCACAGAAATCAAAAGCCCCGCATAAGCGCTGGGCAGAATTTCCGGCAGCACGGCAAGCCCCAGCAGACCGGCCGCCGCAAAAATATGCGCAAGCATGATCGAGGCCCTGTATCCGATCCTGTCCACAAATCCCGCCGACAAAAGATCAATCAAAAGCTGGATTCCAAAGTTGAAGGTGATCAGCATGGTAATCCTTCTGAGCGGAATCCCATATGTACTCTCAAAGGTCAGGAACAGAAGCGGAACGAAATTATTGATAATCGCCTGTACGACGTATCCCACAAAACACGCATAGATCGTTTTCTGATATTTGACATTCATAGCCAGTACTCCTTAAAATGTATTTTACGCGTTGTAATTTATCACCAATTTTTGTAAAAAATTGATGACCTGCTTGCGCATCAGCGCAATTCATTATAACACCATCCTGACCATATGCAACAGCATTTTTTCACGAGAGTTAAGTATGTAAAGGATAGTTTCTATCATCAATGGCAGACAGAGAATAGCATTTATATTGATAAGTCGGGAGGATGGACATAAAAGTTGGTATTCAGGCACACCTGGTCAAGGCGTGACCTGTCCCCCTCCATGGTCACTTTGGAGAGCCAGGTCACATACGCTTGAAAAAAAGCATTTTCTTTAGTATAATGGGATCGTGGCAGAGGTGAGAATCTGGCGAAATGTCCGCCAGATATTCATAAAGAAAGGCGGTAGATACCGTTGAAGGCAGATACAATTACAAAGGATTATGTAAAAGATGCAGACGTCTTTGCTGACATCTTCAATTATTATATTTACGGCGGTCGGCAGGTGATCCTGCCGGAGCAGCTTACGGAGCGTGATTCCACTAAAATTGCACTGCCATATGGTGCGGATGGTGCTGCGGTTCCCGTTCAGAAATTCCGTGATGTACAGAAGCTGTATGCCGCAATGACGGATGGAAAGATGGAGTATGTCCTTTATGGTACAGAGAACCAGGCGGAAATCCATTATGCTATGGCTGTAAAGAACAATCTCTATGATGCACTGGAGTATGCAGGGCAGGTGGAAGAAGCAGCAAAATCACACCGGAAGGAAATGAAACGGAAAAAGGAGCAGGCGGAAACATCTGCTGATGAAGATAGGAAAGCTCCAAACACAGGTGAATTTTTAAGCGGCTTTTGGGCAGAGGACAGACTGATACCCTCCATCACGGTGACCATATTTTTCAGCTCAGAAGAGTGGGATGGGCCATTAAGCCTGTTTGACATGATGGATGTGTCAGACCCGGATGTGCTTGCCTGCATGGACAATTACCAAGTGCGGCTGATTGCCCCGGCACATATGCCGGATGAGGAGATCATGAAATTTCAGTCCAGCTTGCGGGAGGTTATGCTGTTCATCAAATATTCGAAGGACAAGGAAAACCTGATCAAGGTACTGGCGGCTAATGAAGCACGTTTTCGGGAAGTGGAGCGTAGGGCGGCGGATGTGATTGAGGCAATCACAAATTCGGGAATAAAATATGATGAAGGCGAAGAGGTGGTTAATGTGTGCCAGGCGATTCAGGAAATGAGGAAAGAATCTGAGCTGAAAAAAGCTCAGGAAGTGGCTGAAAACTTGTATAAAATGGGACTTGATATTGAAAAGATAGCCCAGGCGGTTGATTATGCTGCGGAAACGGTAAGGGGATGGCTTGGACTTTCTGATGATGCTCAGTAAATTGGGTGATACTGGATGCAATGGGAAAGCGTATTATTTCCGTAAATGGAAATAGTGCGCTTACTTTTTTTGAAAAATATGAAAAAGAATTAAGCTTACTTTTATTATAAAGAACTGGTAGAGACACATATTTTCACTTCCGCATTACACCGTCTTCACACGGATTTTCTTCCTCGCCCCGACCATCTTATTTTATCTGCCCCTCCCGGCCCGCGGAATCCTCCGTGCACTGGCCTTTCTTCTTCCGTCCAGCGCCACATTCTACGGGCTTATGAAACTGTTTAACGGAAGCAGCGGCATTTTTTTGTGCAATCTGCTGATTTTTCCATGTTTTTATTGTCTATATTGCCGCATTTACAATAATTTATTATTATGTTACAATTTTATAAAGGTAATACCTATTACATATTATCTTTTTCATACGTATGACAGCCACCGAACGATTATTTGACACATCCTGCCGTATATGCCAACGGGCATCCATAAGGCAGGGAAAAACACAGGCCGCCGCGCAGAGACGAAGCCGCGGCACAAAAAAGAAAGGACCCGATCATGTACAAAGAACACGAATATTATCTGAAACGCTGCATCGAAATTTCAAAAAAATCCCGTGAAGGGGGCAATACTCCTTTTGGCGCAATCCTGGTAGACGCGGAGGGCAATATCCTTCTGGAACAGGAAAACGTTGAGATCTCCACAAAAAAATGCACCGGCCACGCGGAAACGCAGTTGGTGGAACGGGCTTCTGTCCTGTATGAAAAAGATTTCTTATGGAACTGCACGCTGTACTCCACCGCAGAGCCCTGCGCTATGTGCTCCGGAGCCATTTACTGGGGCAATATCGGCCGGGTCGTTTATGCCATGACGGAGCGGGAGCTGCTCTCCCTGACCGGTTCCGACGAGCAGAATCCCACCTTTGACCTCCCCTGCAGAGAAGTGTTTGCAAAAGGCCAGAAGGATATTCAAGTGGTAGGGCCGTTTCCGGAGATCGCGCCCCTGGCCGCTGAAGTCCACAAAGGCTACTGGAATAAGTAAGCACTCCGTCCCGCAGAGCTTTCCCCGGAGTGTTCTGTTTACGCAGGAATCCATGCATGAATAAGGAGATACATATGGAAAAGAATCATACACAAGAACATGATACAGAATTTTCGCTCAGCGCCGTACCGGAAAGCGAGCGGAAAAGTTATTTCAGCCTGACCATCGTCTGGACCGGTTTCGTATTTGTCATCACCAGCATGATGGCAGGGGGCGGACTCTCCGCCGGACTGGATTTTAAAATGATCCTCGTTGCGGTGCTGCTGGGTAATGTCTTCTTAAGCGTCATCGCAATCCTGGTCAGCATCATAGCCAGCAAAACCGGATTGACATTTGCCCTGATGACACGCTACAGCTTCGGAGAAAAAGGCTCCCGCATCGCGTCCATGTTCGTGCCCATCGTCAATATCGGCTGGTATACCATTCAGGCCGCTACCTACGGACATTTTATCGCCCAGGCATTCGGCTTCGGAGACATTGCGGAGCTGATCTGCATGGCAGTCAGCGCGGTGGTTATGGGAATTTTCGCCATGAAGGGAATCCGTGCCATCAGTATTCTGGGATACATTGCCATCCCCGCGATCATTTTCCTGTCGCTGGCTACCTCCATCCGGGCCGTAGGCATGATCGGGCTGGACGGGCTGTGGAACTATACCCCGGAGGGGCACATCACATTGTCCAGCGGAATCACCGTCGTGATCGGCACCTGGATTTTGTCCACCTCCACCTGCATCGCGGACATCATGCGCTACGCAAAGTCCACAAAGGAAGCCATTGCCGCAACCCTGACCGGACTTCTGGGGGGCAACATTTTCATGATCCTCTGCGGGACCATCACCTCCGTTGCGGTGGGTGACAGCGACCTGACCAATGTTCTGCTGTCCATGGGCCTCCTGGTTCCCTGCCTGATCCTGATGACGACAAACATTTTCACCACAAACGCGTCGAACCTGTACTCGACCTCCCTGAACCTGTCCAATGCATTTCACATGGATCGTCAGAAAATCATTGTGGTGCTGCTTGCCATCTCCGCCCTTGCAACACTGTGCAGGCCCTACCAGGTCGATTTTCTGTTTTCCTTCCTGGATCTGCTGGGCACCATCGTACCCCCGCTTCCGGGTATCATCCTGGCGGATTACTTCATCATCCACAAAGGGGAGTACAAGGATCTGGGCAGTGTAAAATTTGCACAGTTTAACGCGGTTTCATGGCTGACATGGGGCATCGCCCTTGCCGGCGTATACCTGATCCCGTTCGGACTGCCCGCGCTTAAAGGTCTGATCATCGGCGGCGTGCTCTATCCGATCCTGATGAACGTAACGAAAAAACAAGTCGCTGAGTAGGAAAACGCCGACTGCGTCACTCAAATGATTGGAGGAAGGATTATTATGGGAAAATATAAACTGGCAGCTCTGGTGGGAATCATTATCATGGGGATCGGCTCCTTTATGGCCTGTCTCTGCTCCGTGCCGGCGCTGATCATGACAGGAAATATATTGCTGATCGTGAGCCTGTTTGTCATGACATACGCATTTTCTTCATGGCAGCCATAAACCACAGCTTGATCGGCCGGATGCATTAAGATATTTATAATCAAAAAAGCAAGG
>Ga0137307_101723_pt1 | contig 17789 bp, 17 predicted proteins | sample NAcewD2O_March_2_FD_97180 | JGI IMG/M metagenome (GOLD analysis project Ga0137307, IMG submission 97180) | Mouse cecal microbial communities from Vienna, Austria - N-Acetylglucosamine amended D2O_March | ecosystem: Host-associated > Mammals > Digestive system > Large intestine > Cecum | place... | reverse complement strand
CTCATAGAAGAGGTAAAAAATATTGGCTATCTGGTGAAACTGGATACCAACGGCTATTGCCCGGAAGTAATCCGTAAGCTGACGGAAAAGGGGCTTGTGGACTATATAGCGATGGATATAAAAAATGATTTGAAAAAGTATGGGGAAACGGTGGGGATACAAGGGATAGATGCAGGAAGGATTATGGATTCTATCCGGTGGATAATAAATGGCAAGATGGATTATGAATTTCGGACAACGGTAGTGAAGGAATTGCACGGCAGAGAAGATATGTCTGCCATAGGCAAAGCGATAAAGGGGGCAAAAGCATATTTTTTACAGGGATATCAGGAGAGCGGGGGAGTGATTGCCCCAGGATTTCACGCATATGGCAAAGAGGAGATGGAGGAGTTGGCAGAGTGGGTTAAGCCTTTTGTTCCGAATGTGCAATTAAGGGGAGTGGAGTGAATGGGTAAAATGTGAACCTAGAAAATAGAATAATATTTCCGGCGGATTCTTCCGGTGAACCCATAATCAATAATAACAGGGCGGTTACGGAGTATTCCCCAATTGGCGGGGCGGCACAAATCGGTGACAAGAAGATTATATTTACGGGGGATATAACTGAAATTGCTTAATTGAAAAAGCTCCCGGTTATTTTTGACATGAAAATAATCTCGGACATAAGAAAAGTCCGTAATCGGGCCCGCCTTTTCCATAATAAGGAAATGGTTATCAGGTGAGATAAACAAGGTTTTTGCAAAAAGGTCAGAGTCATCCATTTCGGAAATAATGGCTTCTACTTGATTTTGGGCATAGCCTTTTTTGTTTTTGGCCGCCTTTAATGCGGTACCGTCGCCCAAATCATATACCCTGCGCCCTGAACCGCTGCCGAGTGTCGGATACGTTCCATTGTAAAGATTATTTAGTATATTAGACAAATCAATTGTGCTGTTCATGCCGTTCCACCTGAAATATTTGTAATATATTATCATTATATGGAAGGAAGTGGAGAATCGTGCGCGCTGCCTATGCCCACGAAAGTTGTTTTCGTAACAGTGAAGCCGAAGGCTTCACTGTCACGCCAGATGCACACAAAATGCTCCAAAGTCGCATTTTGGCGCTTTCACAACTCGCAAAATCGCATACAGAGCGATTTTACTTGCGGAATATCGTAAGGCTGAACTGTTACTTGTTTTCCGTGATTTCCGGACTTTTTCCGTGCAAAAACAAAAAGAGTATGGTATAATACTGGCAAACATGATATCTGTACCGGTCCGCGTCCGGCCGGAAGGCGGGCAAATTGCAAAACGGACTTTGTGCATCCCTGGCAGAGGGCATGCCCGAAGGATATGTTTTCATAGGATTGGGGTACGGGAATGGGGAAATGAAATAAGGGAAAAGAGGTAAGGATGTATGGAAATGTTGATTTTAGGCGGCGGGTTGCTAATCATTATTGTTGCAGTGATTGTGGCGGCAGTATCTTCGGTGGTATCTGCAGTGGCTGCAAGTGAGGACGAGGAGAATTTCTAAATAGTATGTTCCAGAATTTAATATTATTTAAGATATAATTTATGAATGGTTATGAAATTTTATAAGTTTTTTTAAAACTAAACACATAACGGACACATTTATCGATTATTATATGTTACAGATAGTTGATGAACTCACTATTTAAAACTCACTATCTCCCCCCTCATAAGAAAATAAAAGAAAAAAGTTCCGCTATGGCGGAACTTTTTTCGTATAATCATATAATAAGATTCAGGAACCCAAAAGGCTTGCCCGGCAGAGCCGCTTTGCAGGATACACAATCAAAGACCCCGCTGCAAGCAACGGGGTATCAAACTTGCAGCGGGGTCTTTGACCCTCGCGGCAGTCTTGCTCGCGGGAATAAAATTGTGCCCGTTCTATTGTACGGAACATGGTAATTGCACAGGGCATAGTAATTGTACGGGACATAGTAATTGCACGGAACATAGTATTTGGTATGGAGGACAGTATATGGATAATCTTAGTTTGTTATATCCGGAGGGATATGGAGAAAAAAAGAGGGCATCCCATAGGATGAAGAACTATGATTTTATTAAGGAACTGCAATTGGAGTCTTTGATAATCCTGATTCAGGGCAGCCATAGGGGGATGACGAATTTAAAATTACAGGATTTTTTTACTACGGATGCGGAAGTGCTGGAATATCGTCTGGATATAGTGGAGGATATGGTAAGGCATAGGGAATGGTATGATTTATTTTGTAAAGCCATTCCGGCAATTCAGAACGTATCCGACTTGCGCAGGAGCATGAACGGCGATTTCTCAATAGAGTCTGCGCTGGGTTCGATACGCTTTTTGGAGCTGTATATCGAAACCGTGGATTTGTTTGCGGAAGGCATCCTTTCAATAGAGACGCATTCCAAAGGCCTTCTCGCTTTGCAGGAAAAAATCAGGGAAGTGGCAGAGGGGGAAGAGTACCGCAGCCTGAAGGAAGAGCTGGGCAAAAAGGAAACCAATTTTGGATTAGTGAAAAGCGTTACGCTTGGAATAAATTTGGATGAGACGCTCTGTGTTCAGGAAGCAGGGATTGTCTCGGTAAATTTGGAAAAATTCCACCAAGGAACGGTAATGGACAAACTGTTGAAAAAGACAGGCAAGGACAGCATGGCTTTTATGACACCACTGTTTTCCATTCCTAAGGGCCTGCAATTCGGGGATGCGAAAGCGGTGGAAGTTACTGCCCGTTCCGCATTGAATACGATTTTTGCACGGACCATAAGAAGTTTCGGACCGGCGGTGCAGAAATATTTTTCGGTAAATACTTCTTGGTTTGTGCAGCTTTTGGATGACCTCCGTTTTTTGACGGCGGGAGTGAAATTTATTTTGGATATGAAGGAACAAGGTTTTGCCATGTGTAAACCGGTCATAATGGCAGCAGAGAAGAAGCAATGTCGGTTAACGGAAGTCTATAATCCGGTATTGGCGATGAAAGGGGTGGAACGGACGGTCGTTTCCAATTCTTTTACCTATGACGAGAATGGGCGTTTTTATCTGGTGACAGGCCCCAATCATGGCGGAAAATCTATTTTTGCATATTCGATCGGGATGGCGCAGGCGCTGTTCCAGTTAGGGCTGTTTGTTCCGGCGCAGACCGCCTGTATCAGCCCTGTCACAGGGATATTCACCCATTTCCCGGTTTCGGATGAGGATAATTACGGGAAAGGAAGGCTGGAAAGCGAATGTGCCAGGCTGGGGAAGATATTGGAGGAACTGGAGGATACGGATATCCTTTTGATGGACGAGTCTTTTTCCAGTACCAGCGGGATGGAGGCCGGATACATTGCCTCTGAAGTTTTGACTGGGATTGGGCTGATAGGGTGTGGCGGGATATTTGTAACCCATATCCACGATTTGACCCAGAAGCTGGAAGAATATAACAATTATCCGGGGAACAAAGGGAAGATAGATAATTTGGTTGCGCTAATGGAAAATAAAGAGGATGGCACGCGGAGCTATAAAGTGGAACGGGCGATGCCGGATGGGTTAAGCTACGCCAAAGATATTGCTGCCCGTTACGGGTTGCTGTGCAGACTGCCCATTTATACGGATAACAATGAAAATAGCGGAAAATGACGGAAGATAATGAAAAATAATGGAATAGGATAGACAGGGGAAATGGGTTTGGAAGATGAGGATACGGGATGGAATGTGAAAATGTTTGAAACGACGGCACAACATAAAGGGGAAATAGAAGGCAGCTTGCAGGAAGAGCAAGAACAAAGACAACGTAGGGCGGAAGAATTGGCAAGGCAGGTGATGCAGTTGGCAAGGGACAGCATTGTAGTGCATATGCGGTTTCTTGATGTGGCGTTATCGCGGGTAAAAACGGAGATAAGACCTGGGCTTGGCGGGGCTGCTGCGGATGGGGATATGCTTTATTACGACGCTTTCTGGCTTTTGGGAAAATACCAGGAGGAAACGGGATATCCAATCAGGCTGTATCTGCATGTGCTGTTCCACCATGTTTTTTACCATAGTTTTGCCTATGGGGAAAAGGAAGAGGAGTTATGGGATTTGGCAGCAGACGCTGCGGTAGAAAATGTGGTATTGGAAATGGGGCTTCCGATGGGAGGGCTGGATACGGACGCTGAGGCCGGAAATAAATTGCATTATCTGAAAGAGGATGCGGGGACGCTTACAGCGGAACGGATTTACAGATATTTAAAGAATAATCCTGTTTCCCAGGCAGAGAAAGAGCAGTGGAGACGGCTTTTTTGCCGGGATATGCATGATAGATGGAGAAAGCAGGAAAATATGGAAATTACCCAGGAACAATGGAAAAAGATAAGCGAAAGGATTAAGGCGGATGTAAAATCTTTTTCCAGAGATAAGAATACATCGGAGAGCCTGGAAAAAAATCTGGCGGAAGCTACAAAAGATAGATACGATTATGGGGAACTTCTGCGGCATTTTACCGTTATGGGTGAAAGTATGCAGGTCAATGACGACGAGTTTGACTATATTTATTATACTTACGGCTTGTCGGAGTACAAGGATATGCCGTTAGTGGAACCTTTGGAATATAAGGATGAAAAGAAAGTAAAAGAATTTGTGATTGCTGTGGATACATCGGCTTCCTGCAGAGGGGAAACCGTAAGGGAATTTATCCGGAAAACATATTCCATATTGAAAGGGACCGAACATTTTTTCCGGAAAATCAATGTGCATATTATACAATGTGACAGTGATGTCAGAAGTGATACGAAAATTTCCTGCCAGGAGGACTTTGAAGCTTTTATGAAAAACGGGAAGCTGAAAGGCTTTGGTTCTACGGATTTCCGTCCGGTATTCGATTATGTGGATAAGCTTTTAGCGGAAGGGGAATTTGAGAATTTAAAAGGGTTGATTTATTTCACGGATGGATATGGGATATATCCGCCCAAAATGCCGGATTATGATACGATATTTGTATTTTTGGATGACAATGCCGAGCGACCGGAGGTTCCTGCCTGGGCGATTCCGGTAGTATTGAGCGAGGACGATATAGAAGGGATAAGATGTGAGACGACATGAATATTAAGCAGGCGAAGGAACATATTAAAAACACGGTAAATTTGTACTTAAAAAAGGATGAATTTGGGGAATATAGGGTTCCTGTGGTCTGTCAGCGCCCGATTTTCCTTCTCGGTGCCCCGGGGGTGGGGAAGACGGCGATTATGGAGCAGATAGCCCAGGAGCTGGGGATTGCGCTTGTGTCGTATTCTATGACACATCATACGAGGCAGTCCGCCCTGGGGCTTCCTTTTATCAAAGAAAAAGAATATGGAGGGGAAGGTTACCGTGTTTCCGAATATACGATGAGTGAAATTATCGCATCTATTTATGACGTTATGGAAGAAAGCGGCATAAAAGAAGGGATTCTGTTTTTGGATGAAATCAATTGTGTGTCGGAGACATTGGCGCCGTCCATGCTGCAGTTCCTTCAATATAAAGTATTCGGAAGGCATAGGGTTCCCGAAGGATGGGTCATCGTTACAGCAGGGAATCCGCCGGAATACAATAAATCTGTACGGGAATTTGATGTAGTGACAATGGACCGGTTAAAGGTACTGGATGTGGAAGCGGAGTACGGAATATGGAAGGAGTATGCCCAGGAGCGGGGGATACACAATGTAGTTACCAGCTATTTAGAGTTGAAAAAAGAACATTTTTACCGTATAGAAACTACTGTAAAGGGGCGGTCTTACGTAACGGCAAGGGGATGGGAAGACTTATCCCAGATTCTTTATTTGTATGAAGAAGAGGGGCTTGCGGCGGATGAAGCCCTGATTGGCCAGTATGTAAGGAATGAAAGAGTGGTAAAGGAATTTGCGGCCTATTATGATTTATACAATAAATATAAAAAGAATTACCATGTAGAGGAGATATTGGACGGGAAGGCGCCGGAGGAGGCGTTTATCCGGGCAAAAGCGGCAGCTTTTGATGAGCGGTTATCCTTACTTAGTATGTTGATGGATAAAATATTCGGGGAGATGAAAGAGATAGTGGAAACTGCCGGTTATTTAAATGAATTGATGCCTTTGCTGAAAGCGGTAAAAAGTTTGGCCGGGAAAAAACAGGAAGAAACCGGCATGGACGATAAAAGCACAGGAGGAGGGGAAAAAGCCGGTGTCAGCGTTCTTGCGGACATGCTGGAAAAGCAGGCGGAAGCGAAAAAGAAATCAATGGATTCCCTGCGTACAGCCAATGCTTTGTCAGAAGGGGAGAAAAGAAAATACAGGCGTATTATTCATTTTCTGGAGCAGGCAGAAAGAAAACTGTATACCGGGGATGCAAAAACGGTAGAAGAGGGTTTTGGGCAGGTAAAGGAGAGGTTTGACTCCCAGGTAAGTGAAATGAAAGAAATAGTTGCCTCAACGAAGGGAAGACTCCATGCATTGTTTTCATTTACACAGAAGGCTTTCGGAGAGGAAAACGAGATGCTTATTTTGGTGACAGGCTTGACGGTAAATACATCCGGCGCCCGTTTTATCGGTATGTTTGGCAGCGAAGACTACCAGAAGTACAACGGGAAGCTGCGGTTGTCCAAAAGGCAGGAGGATTTGCGGCAGGAAATAGAGAAGCTAAAATTGTAAAGGATACAGGATAAAAGTATGCAAAACGGAATATATGAAACCCAGGAAGGGGCTTTTGGATATCGGATAGAGAGGAATAAAGACGGGAGCGGGATGCCCTGGATAACGATTGCCGATTATAGAGGGATGCATACGGAAGTGCATGTTCCGGAGAGGATAGAGGGAATTGCGGTTAAAGCGTTAGCTAAGAAGACCTTTTTAAGCAGGAAGAACCTGAAGAAGGTAATCCTGCCGGAAACATTGGAAGAAATCGGGGATTGGGCATTTGCTTATTGCGCTGGGTTAGAAAGCGTATGGATTCCCAAAAAAAGAATAAAACTTGGCAGCAGGATTTTTATGGAATGCCCTAAAATCAAGAAGGTGTATGCTTATGAAGCATTAGATGGAGTATCGGAACAGACTGCTTCCTTGCTGGCAGCATCGGCAGCTTTGCTGGATGCGGAATATTTGCTGGATATATGGGAAGCCGGCACGGAACCGTGGCTGGAAAAATGGGATGCAAGAATGAAGGCAGTGATGGAAGCGGAGGATGACGAGGGATATACGAAAATGATACTCTGTGGAGAAGAAGACTATGGATGCAGCCTGGAAGAGTTTGTAAAGAATAAAAGGAAAGGCAAAGTGCGCCTTGCGATGCTGCGCCTGCTAAATCCGATAGGGTTATCTTCAAAGAATAAAGAGTTGTGGGAAGCATATCTTCTGGCGCACACGAAAGGCTGTGCATCGGAAGAGACATGGGAGGTCTTGCGGAAAGAACATGGTTATGAGGAAGAATATTTTAAGCTCTTTGCGGAAATCGGAGGGATGGGGAAAGACAATTTCGATGCCCTGCTTTTGGATATGGAGGGGGACTATGCGGAAATGAAAGCTTTTTTTATCAGTTATAAAGAAAAAAATATGGGTGGAGAGGATTTTTTTGACGCTTTTTCGTTGGACGATTAACAGGGATATTATATAAAAGCGGATAAAAATATCTATAAAAACACGCATCGAATATTTCGTATATGGAGATAAAATACATAGCGGGAAGGCAAATTGGGATGGAGGGAGAACGGAATGAATGAGAGATTAATTGATGATATTTTAAAGCATTTGGATAAGGAAACCGAGATGGGTGTTGTAAGAATGAGCGTAGAAATGGATGAAAAAAGCGATAAGGGGGTGGAAATCTCCCATAAATGCTGCAATATGTACGGAAGGCCGGCAAATGAAACGGTGGGCTTGTTAGACAGCTATACGGATTTAAATGCCGGAAGGCCGGACAATGAGAAGTGAAAGGCTATATTGATGCAAATAAATATCCCAAAGCCGGAGATAAAACTCAAGCTTTGGGATAAAATTTTTCTATAATTATAAATGCAGGAATATTTCTGAAAGTCCAGTGATAATAAAATTAAAGGTAATAATAGCAAATATTACGGTAAAAACAAGGGATTGTGTGCGGTTGCTCTGCATAGGTTTCCTGAACTCTTCTACGATACAGCAGGAAGGGTCTGAAGGGGAGTAACAAACGCGGTAATTGCCGCCAAGGCTGTAATGCCCTTTTCTTTTTTCGGCATAATCCAGTTTAGTAGTATAGTCTTTATTGTCTACCGTATATGTAATTGCCGGATATTCATTTGTCCAGCGGAATGAGCGGTTGCGGCGGCGGACATTGATAATTTCACTAATCCTTCCATTGGCAGTAGCGGTCATCTCGTGCGCGCGGTTGAGGATGCTGCTTACTTTTTTGAAACGACGGAAAAAACTAAATGCTACAATACCGACAATCAGACCAAAAAGAATTGTCAAGCCTCCTGATGCAAGATAAAAACTGCTATCCATAATAAAATACCTCCTGTGAAATAATATAAATTTATAAAATATTAAAAATGGATAACGGAGATGGAGAGATTTGAACTCTCGCGCCGGTTGCCCGACCTACCGCATTTCGAGTGCGGACCCTTCAGCCACTTGGGTACATCTCCATTGGTGCAAATAACAGATATTATTCTATCCTAAAAAGCAAATTTAATCAAGATGAATCCGAGATTTTTTTTGGTTTGATATGTAAAAACATGAGTTGTGATAAAAAGTAAATTATTATATAATTGAATAATGAGTTAATAGCACGGGCTTACGACAAGCCTTAAGAAGCTTAAAGGAGGATGAATAATGAAAAGAATCGGAATGTTGACCAGCGGCGGTGACTGTCAGGCATTGAATGCGGCGATGCGCGGAGTGGCAAAATGTTTATTCCACAGCGGCGAAGATTTGGAGATGTACGGCTTTTTGGAAGGTTACAAAGGACTTATCTACGGCAATTTCCGTATGCTTACCCCTGCTGATTTTTCAGGAGTACTGACAAAAGGGGGAACGATATTGGGGAGTTCCAGAACGCCTTTTAAGCAGATAAGGGAACCGGATGAAAACGGGCTGGATAAGGTAGAGGCGATGAAGCAGAACTATTACAAGCTTCGTTTGGACTGCCTTGTGATTTTAGGTGGGAACGGCACACATAAGACAGCGAACCTTCTGCGCAATGAAGGGCTGAATGTAGTAACGCTGCCTAAGACAATTGATAATGACTTGTGGGGAACAGACATGACCTTTGGCTTCCAGAGCGCAGTAAATATTGCTACGGATGCTATTGACTGTATCCATACGACGGCAGCTTCTCATGGGCGTGTGTTTATCGTGGAAGTTATGGGCCATAAGGTAGGGTATTTGACATTGAATGCAGGGATGGCAGGAGGGGCCGATATTATCCTGATTCCGGAAATACCTTATGACATTAAGAAAGTAATTGAAAAGATAGAGGAAAGAAATAAAAACGGCAGCAAATTTACGATTCTTGCGGTTGCGGAAGGGGCAATTTCAAAAGCGGATGCAAAACTGTCAAAGAAAGAATTTAAAGAAAAAATGAAGAACTATAAATATCCGTCGGTTTCCTATGAAATTGCAGCGAAAATCCAGGAGAAGACAGGATACGATGTCAGGGTAACGGTACCCGGGCATACACAAAGAGGCGGAAGCCCGTGCCCTTATGACAGGGTATTTGCCAGCAGGCTTGGCTCTGAGGCAGGCAAGCTGATACTGAAGGGGGAATATGGCTTTATGGTAGGCTACAGGAACCGCGAAGTGGTAAAAGTGCCTTTGGAGGAAGTTGCGGGTAAACTGAAAATGGTTGCACCCGATGCAAGTATTGTAAAAGAAGCGAAATTGCTTGGGATAAGCTTCGGCGATTAAAGAGAGGTTTTTATGTCTTATACAGCATTGTACCGTAAGTTCCGGCCCCAAAGCTTTGATGAGGTAAAAGGCCAGGAGCATATTGTAACTACGTTGACAAATCAGATAAAGGCGGAACGTATCGGACACGCTTATTTATTTTGCGGAACCCGGGGAACAGGGAAAACGACCATCGCCAAGATTTTTGCAAAGGCAGTCAATTGTGAAAATCCGGTGGATGGCAGTCCCTGCGGGGAATGCTCCCTGTGCAGGGCGATTGCGTCCAATGCCAGTATGAACGTGATTGAAATAGATGCCGCTTCCAACAACGGGGTAGACAATATCCGTGAAATAGTAGACGAAGTATCTTATTCCCCGGCAGAGGGTAAATACAAAGTTTATATTATTGACGAGGTCCATATGTTGTCCATAGGAGCGTTTAATGCGCTTCTTAAGACTTTGGAGGAGCCGCCGTCATATGTTATTTTTATTCTGGCGACAACGGAAGCCCATAAAATACCGATTACAATTATGTCCAGATGCCAAAGGTATGATTTTAAACGGATAACCATTGATACTATAGCCGACAGGCTGTCTGAATTGATGGAGACAGAAGGGGTTCATGTGGAAGATAAGGCGTTGCGCTATATAGCCAAAGCGGCGGATGGCTCTATGCGGGATGCCCTTAGTTTGCTGGATCAATGCATTGCATTCCATTTCGGGGAAGAGTTGACTTATGATAAGGCGCTGGAAGTATTAGGGGCAGTGGATACTTCTGTGTTCAGCCGTTTGTTTGAGTTAACGTTGGAAAAGGATGTTACGGGCTGTATAGAACTTTTGGAGGAAATTGTAGTTCAAGGACGGGAGCTTTCCCAGTTTGTGACGGATTTTACATGGTATCTGCGCAATCTGCTGCTGGCGCAAAGCTCGGAGAATATAGAAGAAGTCATCGATGTATCTACTGAAAATATGAAAAGGCTGAAAGCTGAGGCGGAAATGGCGGATATGGATACTACTATCAGGTATATCCGCATTTTTTCCGAACTTTCAGGGCGTATCAAGTATGCTTCCCAGAAAAGGATACTGATTGAGGTAGCCTTGATTAAACTATGCCGGCCGAGTATGGAAAAGGATACGGATTCTTTACTGGAACGGGTGCGGAATTTGGAAAGCAAACTGGAAAATGGCATGGTTGTTGCCGCACAACAGGGTATGGACGGGAAGCCTTACGAAGGGCAAACACAGGTAAGGCAGGAACAGCCGGATACGGAGATGCCCAAAGCAGTTCCGGAGGATGTGAAACGTGTAGTAGGGAATTGGCCATCCATTGTGGCGGATATAGGGCAGCCTATGAAGACGTATCTAAAAGATGCCCGTTTGAGTTTGGGCGGGGACAATAAGCTGCTGGTAGTAGTAAAGGAAGGTCTGGCATCGGATTATTTCATGACGAACCAGAAGAATAAAGAATTGCTGCAAAGGGCAGTTTCCGAGGCTGTCCAAAAGGAAATCGAACTGGAGGTCCAAAGCCTTGCAGACAATAAAATATTTGAGGATTCCTATATTGATTTAAGCAAACTAATCCATATGGAAATAGAAATAGAAGATGAATAAATAAAACAATTGGAGGATTGGCAAAATGGCAAAGCGAGGCGGATTTCCGGGCGGGATGCCCGGCAATATGAATAATTTGATGAAGCAGGCACAACGGATGCAGCGTCAAATGGAAGAAAACCAGAAAGAGCTGGAGGCAAAAGAGTTTACTGCGGCGGCCGGAGGCGGTGCTGTGGAGGTAACGGTAAGTGGAAAGAAAGAGATATTAAAAGTAAAGCTCTCGGAAGAGGTAGTAGATCCGGAAGATGTGGAAATGCTGGAAGACTTGATTGTGGCGGCAACCAATGAAGCGCTTCGGAAAGCAGAAGAAGCCAATGCGGAGGTTATGAATAAGATGGCCGGAGGCTTGGGTCTTGGAGGAGGCTTCCCGTTCTAATGGATTTGTATAGCGGACATATTAACAGATTAATCGATGAGCTGGCAGCGCTTCCGGGAATTGGGGCAAAATCGGCACAGCGTCTGGCATTCCATATGGTCAACATGCCTAAGGATAAGGTGGAACGTTTAGCAAAATCAATTGTGGATGCAAAGGAAAACGTCCGGTATTGCAGGGAATGTTATACGCTTACCGACCAGGAATTGTGCCCGGTATGCAGCAGCCGGAAGCGGGATCACAGCATGATTATGGTAGTGGAAAACGCAAGGGATTTGGCAGCTTATGAAAAGACGGGGAAGTACATGGGAGTATACCATGTATTGCATGGGGCGATTTCCCCTATGCTAGGAATCGGCCCTAATGATATCCGTTTAAAGGAATTGATGACAAGGCTGGAGGGGGATGTGACGGAAGTGATAATAGCGACCAATTCCAGCCTGGAAGGCGAAACTACGGCGATGTATATCGGGAAGCTGATAAAACCTACGGGCATCCGGGTGACGAGGATAGCCAGTGGTGTACCAGTGGGAGGGGATTTGGAATATATTGATGAAGTTACATTGCTTAGGGCGCTGGAAGGCAGAATAGAATTATAAATGGGGAACTAAAAAGCGTGCGGCGGGCAGGATGAGAAGAAAAATGCGGAGGGAATCAGATGATAATGAAAAAAACGGTCTTTGGAACAATGGAAGACGGTACCGAGATTTATTTATATAGTATGGAAAACAGCAATGGAATGAAGGCGGAAGTGATTAATTACGGGGCAATACTTGCCAATCTTTATGTGCCTGATAAACAAGGCAGGATAGAGGACGTGGTATTAGGATATGATAAGTTGGAGGATTATTATGCAAATGCCGCTAATTTTGGGGCGACGATTGGGCCGAATGCAAACCGTATCGCCAATGCAGCATTTGCTTTGGACGGAATAGAATATAAACTGGATGTAAATGACGGGAAAAATAACTTACACAGCCATTTGGACTTAGGGTATCATAAAAAAGTTTGGAAGGCAGAGGAAAGCGATAACAGCATCACTTTCTATTTGGAAGGGCCTGATGGGGAGATGGGATTCCCCGGAAATAAAAAGATAAAAGTTTCTTATACTTTAACGGAAGACAATGAACTGAAAATCCATTATCATGCAACAAGCGATAAACAGACAATTATCAATATGACGAACCATAGTTATTTTAATTTGGCAGGGCATGACGCAGGGGAAATTTATGGGCATATCCTGACGTTAAATGCTGCCCATTATACACCTGTAGTGGCAGGGGCGATTCCGACAGGGGAAATTGCGCCGGTTCAAGGAACACCGATGGACTTTGCGGAACCGAAACAAATTGGAAACGAAATTGATGCAGATTTTGAACAGTTGAAATTGACGGGAGGCTATGACCATAACTGGGTTTTGGACGGTGAGGCAGGAACTTTGCGCCATATAGCGACTGTGGAAGAGCCGGGAAGCGGCAGAGTTATGAAAGTTTATACGGATTTGCCGGGAGTCCAGTTCTATGCGGGCAATTTTATCGAAAAAGGAGCCGGAAAAAGAGGGGCTGTCTATGATTATAGGAATGGGCTGTGTCTGGAAACACAATATTATCCCGATACGGCAAATAAACCATCTTTCCCGTCAGCAGTTTTCGGCCCAGACAGGGAATATGATACAACTACTATATATAAATTTGAAATATAACAGCAAGCAGGGCGGAACCGGAGGGTTCCGCTTTTTTACCATATAGGAAAGTCCTCCGAATTTCCTATATGGTAAAAAGCAATAATCGCACTGCGGCGCAGGGGAGCATGTCGCTGTAGCGACCCGCCGCAGGCGGAGAATCCTGCAAGCAGAATGAGGATGGCTGTTAAAGGGTAAAAAGTCGATGAAAAGTATGGGCAATATGACATATTCCGATAAAAAAGATAAATAGCCGATGATATAATATATTGGCAGTATGTGGGATAAGAAATATAGATGGAAAGGGGAGATGGGAATGGAATTGCCGAAGGCTGCCGGTAAGGTGGGTGTGATAGAAGATGATAAGGTTGTTTACATAGAAGACTATGCATTACAATATATCAAGGTTTTAAGACAGAAGGGATTTATAAAAGAGGACAAGTATCTTTTGTATGGGAAAAAAGATAAAAAATCCGGAAAAGAATGGTATATTATATATGGGATTTGCAGATTGGAAGAAGAAAGCCGCTTATGGATGAAAGAGGATGGGAAGGGCTATGAATGGATAGGGAACGTGGATACCGCTTTGTGGGAACGAGAGGGAAGCGGGTATGATGGTATTTTGGTGGGAACGAAAGAAGGGGGCCAGCCGATAAAGGGGTATTATATTTTTTATGATGCGGATGATAAAATGAAGGACTGTTTGAGCGGGTATTATGAAGAAAGTATGAGCCGCAGCCGATATATTCCCCAAAGGGAAACGGAAATCGGAACAAAAGCTGAATTGGTAGCTTTAAGCAGCAAAGAGCAGCCGGCTGAAGTATCCATATATCTTTGGATACGGATAGTGGCAATAGGGATATTGGTTGTTTTTTGCGCTATAGCAGTAACAACAATTAACAGATATGATAAAATCAGCAACTTTGTCCAGGCTGCCGTCCGGACAAGCGAGATAATGGAAGAACCCTAAAAGAATTGAAGCCGTTAAATAAGTGTGTTAAAATAAATGACATATTTACACATGGAGGTTTGGAATGGCAAATGTCAGGGAGTATTTACGTTCCAGGACAAAAAGAACGAGAGAAGGACGTAATATTAATTATAAAGAAAGAATTAGAAGCCATAAGCTGTCTATTTTTTATAGAAGTGTTCTTGGAATTGCGCTGGCAATTGCCGTGGCAGTAATGATTATTGTCAGTTGGAAGAATAGGGAATACGAAGAAAGTGTAATTATAAATTCTATTCCAATAACAAGGGTGGAGGGTTCCGTCTATTTATCTTTTGGGAACCATATTCTTACTTATAGTAAAGATGGTGCAAATTGCATGGACAGCAAAGGGCAGGTTCTTTGGAACCAGACTTATGAAATGCAGAATCCGATGGTGGATATGAATGGATCGGTGGTGGGTATAGGCGATTATAACGGAAGGACGATTTACGTTATGAATACATCCGGCCGTATCGGGGAAATTACGACCAACCTCCCGATACGTAAATTCAGTGTGTCGGCCAATGGGGTAGTGGCGGTTGTGCTGGACGATTCCAGGGTAACAAGGATACACTTATACGATACGTCGGGGAATGTTCTGGTGGAAAGTGAGACGACGATGGATCGCTCCGGTTATCCGTTGGATATTAGTATATCCCCTAATGGGGAATTGCTGGCAATTTCTTATTTATATGTAGACAGCGGCATTTTAAAATCATCCATTGCTTTCCATAATTTTGGCGAGGTAGGGCAGAATTTGTCGGCAGACCGGTTTGTCAGCGGATATGATTATCAGGGAACGGTGGTGCCATATATTCATTTTATGAACAGCAATACAGCGTTTGCGGTATCGGACGACAGGGTTATGTTTTTTGCCGGGAGCCAGAAACCGCTTAGTGCGGCAGAGAATCTTCTGAGTGTTAAGGTGCAAGGGGTTTTTTACAATGAAGAATATGTAGGTCTTGTTTTTTTAAATACGGAAGGCGACGGAAAATATAGGCTGAATATATACGATGATAGTGGAAGCCTGATTACAAGCAAGGGATTTGACATGGAATATACGAACATCGTTTTCCATAAAGATGAGTTTATTATATATAGCGATGTAGAATACAGTGTATATAATATACATGGAACAGAACGTTTTAGGGAACAATTCGATGAAATAGTGTACCTTTTTGTTCCGCAGGAAAAGAGCAACCGTTTCCTGATTATGACGCAGAATGCAATGAGAGTAATGGAAATGAAATAGAGGGAAACAAAAGTGAATATACTGGCAATTGGTTTTTTGGCGTTAATTGTGTGGCGTGCTTTCAAAGGTCTTAAGAGTGGTTTCGCGAAAGAAGTAAACGGATTATTTTCTTTGTTTATGGCGCTTGTAGTGATTTCAATAGGGCTTCTTCTGTTGGGCGGGGTGCTGCAAAAGAATATGAGGATTATTATTATAGCCGTTATCCTGCTTGTTATAATAAGTTTTTTGTATCGTTTGATAGGAATGTTAATGAAGTCTATAGAAACGATGGCGAAACTTCCGGTGGTTAATTTGGTTAATGCAATAGCCGGGGCTTTGGCAGGCGCGTTGGAAGCTCTTGTTATATTCTGGATAATATACATAATCATAGATAGTTTTCCGACGGGGCAGTTTGGGGAACAGATTAAGGAATGGACAGTGCAAAGTGAAATACTAATCCATGTATATAATAGAAACTATATTGCCCATTGGATTATGTGTTTAGGATAAGGAAAAACCACAAGATATAGTGGTTGTAAAAGATTAGAAAAAAACTTGAAAAAATTTCAAAAAAAGTGTTGACAGCTTGGGGATATTGGTGCTATACTCAATTTCGTTGCCGGCGAGATAAGCAAAACGGCCGGCCAGGAAGAGCAGAGGCAGAAGGCATACCTTGGAAGGGCGCCGGATGCAAAATGCAGACGAACCTTGGCAAATGAACAGCAATGCAACCCTGAAAATCCGTAAAGGCCCGGAAGAGGGCAAGAGGAAATTCAGAGGACGCCGTGGCAGGGATGCCACGGACCCAAAAACAGTAAAGGAAAAGGAAGCCAGCAGCAGAGGATGCAGTAGCATAGGAAGCAGCGAGGCGCAGGATGAACATGAGAGTTTGATCCTGGCTCAGGATGAACGCTGGCGGCGTGCCTAACACATGCAAGTCGAACGGGTGTACGGGATGGAAGGCTCCGGCCGGAAGCCCCGTGCATGAGTGGCGGACGGGTGAGTAACGCGTGGGCAACCTGCCCTGTACAGGGGGACAACACTTAGAAATAGGTGCTAATACCGCATAACGGGGGGAGCCGCATGGCACCCCCCTGAAAACTCCGGTGGTACAGGATGGGCCCGCGTCTGATTAGCTAGTTGGCAGGGTAACGGCCTACCAAGGCGACGATCAGTAGCCGGCCTGAGAGGGCGGACGGCCACACTGGGACTGAGACACGGCCCAGACTCCTACGGGAGGCAGCAGTGGGGGATATTGCACAATGGGGGGAACCCTGATGCAGCGACGCCGCGTGGGTGAAGGAGCGTTTCGGCGCGTAAAGCCCTATCGGCAGGGAAGAAGGAGGACGGTACCTGACTAAGAAGCCCCGGCTAACTACGTGCCAGCAGCCGCGGTAATACGTAGGGGGCAAGCGTTATCCGGATTTACTGGGTGTAAAGGGGGCGCAGACGGCAGCGCAAGCCAGGAGTGAAAGCCCGGGGCCCAACCCCGGGACTGCTCTTGGAACTGCGCGGCTGGAGTGCAGGAGGGGCAGGCGGAATTCCTGGTGTAGCGGTGAAATGCGTAGATATCAGGAGGAACACCGGTGGCGAAGGCGGCCTGCTGGACTGCGACTGACGTTGAGGCCCGAAAGCGTGGGGAGCAAACAGGATTAGATACCCTGGTAGTCCACGCCGTAAACGATGATTACTAGGTGTCGGGGAGCAGAGACTGCCCGGTGCCGCAGCCAACGCATTAAGTAATCCACCTGGGGAGTACGTCCGCAAGGATGAAACTCAAAGGAATTGACGGGGACCCGCACAAGCGGTGGAGCATGTGGTTTAATTCGAAGCAACGCGAAGAACCTTACCAGGCCTTGACATCCCCCTGGACGGCCCGTAACGGGGCCGGCCCTTTCAGGGCAGGGGAGACAGGTGGTGCATGGTTGTCGTCAGCTCGTGTCGTGAGATGTTGGGTTAAGTCCCGCAACGAGCGCAACCCCTGCCCGCAGTAGCCAGCACGTGAAGGTGGGCACTCTGCGGGGACTGCCGGGGACAACCCGGAGGAAGGCGGGGACGACGTCAAATCATCATGCCCCTTATGGCCTGGG
>Ga0137307_101721_pt1 | contig 17811 bp, 12 predicted proteins | sample NAcewD2O_March_2_FD_97180 | JGI IMG/M metagenome (GOLD analysis project Ga0137307, IMG submission 97180) | Mouse cecal microbial communities from Vienna, Austria - N-Acetylglucosamine amended D2O_March | ecosystem: Host-associated > Mammals > Digestive system > Large intestine > Cecum | place... | reverse complement strand
ATTTGCTGTGATAAAATGTGAAATAAGAGAAAGGAAGGTCGTTTATGGTGGGTAATTATATTCGTTTTGATTGGGCAATGAAGCGCTTACTGCGTAATAAGGCTAATTTTGGTGTTTTAGAAGGGTTCTTGACAACTCTTTTAAAAGAGAAAATTACAATTCAGAAGCTTCTGGAAAGCGAAAGCAATCAGGAAGATGAATTTGATAAGTACAATCGTGTGGATATGCTTGCCGAGAATTCCCATGGGGAACTCTTTTTGATAGAGGTTCAGAATAATAGTGAATATACCTATTTTCAACGTATGCTTTTTGGTGCTTCAAAGCTGGTGACCGAATATATCAATCGCGGCGAAGGTTATGATAATGTACGAAAAGTGTACAGCATCAATATTGTCTATTTCTCTTTGGGACATGGTAAAGATGTTGTTTATCATGGTAAGACTGAGTTCCGGGGAATACACGAAGGTGATTTGTTAGAGTTGACTCCTTTCCAGAGACAGACCTTTAACGTAGACCATGTAAGTCAGTTGTATCCGGAATATTATATTCTGAAAGTGAATGACTTCAATCGGGTTGCTAAAAGTCCTCTTGAAGAGTGGATGTATTATCTGAATACCGGTGATATTCCTGATTCGGCTACGGCTCCAGGATTAGGACAGGCACGAGAACAATTGAAACTTACCCGTATGTCAAAAGAAGAACTGGATGCTTATTACCGACATTTGGATAATATTGTCATTCTTCGTGATAATATACGTACGGAACGTGCGGAAGGTCTTGCGAAAGGTCGTGAAGAAGGCCTTGCAGAGGGACGTGAAGAAGGCCTTGCAAAAGGTCGTACAGAAGAACGCATAGAAAATGCCCGGAAAATGAAGATGAGAGGATTGGACGACAGTATGATTTCTGATATTACTGGTTTGACAATTGAGGAAATAAGTAAAATTTAAACAGACTCTTCTATTAATTAATTTGTTTACGATGAAAAGTATTTGTGCTTCTAGAAATAATTGTGTTTCTAGAAATAATTATGTCTCTAAAAATAGTTGCATCTCTAAAAATAGTTGCATCTCTAAAAATATTTGTGTCTTTATAGGAGCATTATTGTTAGGAATAGGAGTGGCATCTGCCCAGGATAAATCTGTGAAACTGAAGATAGTTGAAACCAGTGACATACATGGAAACTATTATCCTTATGACTTTATGCTTCGTCGAGGGGCGGAAGGAAGTCTGGCGCGGATACATACCTTTATACAGAAAGAACGGGAAGAATATAAGGATAATCTCCTGCTGTTGGATAATGGCGATATTCTGCAAGGTCAGCCATGTGTCTATTATTATAACTATATTGATACTGTTTCTCCGCATTTGGCAGCGGAAATGCTGAATTTCATGAAATATGACGTGGGAAATGTGGGAAATCACGATGTGGAAACCGGACGTACCGTATTCGATCGTTGGGCAGGTGACTGTAAATTTCCCATTTTAGGTGCTAATATAGTGGACGTGGCTACTGGACAAACACATTTCAAGCCTTATCAAATGCTGGAACGCGACGGAGTGAAGATTGCTGTGATGGGCATGATTACTCCTGCCATTCCTGTATGGTTGCCGGAGAAATTATGGAAAGGGCTGCGCTTTGATGATATGGAAGAAACCGCCCGTAGATGGATGAAGGTCATTCAGGAAAAGGAGAAACCGGATCTGGTGATAGGTATTTTTCATTCTGGGCAGGAATTGCAGTTGATGGGAGGTAAGTATCGTGATAACGCATCGCTGGAAGTGGCGCGCAAAGTCCCCGGATTTGATATTGTCTTGATGGGGCACGACCATGCCCGTGAGTTGAAGAAGATTGAGAATGTGGCGGGAGACTCAGTGCTGATTATGAATCCTGCAAATAAAGGACTTGTGGTTGCCAATGCGGACGTTACCCTGAAACTGCGTCATGGGAAAGTCGTGGATAAACAGATTCAGGGAGCGTTGACTGAGATGAAAGACTATGATGCAAGTGAAGAATTCATGAGCCATTTCTCTTCTCAGTTTGATGTCGTGCGTAACTTTGTATCTAAAAAGATAGGTCGTTTTGCTCAAACTATTTCTACACGGCAGGCTTACTTCGGTTCGTCAGCATTTGTGGATTTGATTCATACATTGCAACTGGAGATTAGTGGAGCGGAAATATCCTTTGCAGCTCCATTGTCTTATGATACGGAGATCAGGGAGGGAGATGTTTCGGTCAGCGATATGTTCAACCTGTATAAGTATGAGAATATGCTCTACACGATGCGATTGTCTGGTAAGGAAGTAAAGGGCCTGCTGGAAATGTCGTATGGCTTGTGGACAAACCAGATGAAATCTCCGGAGGATCACTTGCTTTTACTTCGTAGACAGCCCCGCAAAGGAGACGGCGAACGGGCTTCCTTCCAGAACTTTAGTTATAACTTTGATTCGGCAGCCGGAATTATTTATACGGTAGACGTCACTAAGCCCCAAGGTGAAAAGGTGACTATTGTCAGTATGGCCGATGGTACTCCCTTCGAGATGGACAGGATGTACAGAGTTGCCTTGAATTCGTATCGTGGCAATGGTGGTGGAGAGCTATTGACTAAAGGTGCGGGTATTCCTCAGGATGAACTGAAAGACCGTATTCTTTCTTCTACAGATAAAGATCTGCGCTACTATCTGATGCAGTATATCGAAAAGAAAGGGCTGATTGAACCGCGTGCTTTGGGACAGTGGAAATTTGTTCCGGAGGAATGGACAATACCTGCCGCCAAACGTGATTATGAATGCTTGTTTGGAAAAGTGGAAAAATAATTATTATCTTTGCACACGGATTTCCGGAATAGGATATTCGGATTTTTCTATCCGGTATCGTTAAAAGAGAAACGCGGATAATCATTATTTTTATAGATAGACAAGGAGACATGGGAAAAAGGGTAAAGAGAGTTATCGGTGCAGTGTGTTTGCTGGTGCTGTTTGTAGCATATCAGGCAAGTATCACGGCTTTTACCCATGTTCATTATGTCAACAGAGTGATTATTGTGCATTCGCATCCTTTCCATGACAAGCACATACACTCTAAGACGGAACTCGTCGTTATAGGCCGTTTATCGACCTTCCATGCTCCGGAAGTTGAAGAATATGAGAATTTACATCCCATGCGGACACTGTTGGCCGTATTGGGAACAGAGCGTATAACTCCCTTGGTGAAGGGAGAAGTAAAACAAGTTATTTCTCTTCGTGCTCCGCCTGCACTTGCAGCATAGTAAGGATGTATTTTGTATTTTGCGGTTTGCATTTTGCGGTTTGCGGTTTGTGGTTTGCATTCTGTATTCTGTATTCTGTATTCTGTATTCTGTATGCTGCATTTAGTATTCTGTATATTACATTCTGCATTTTGTTCTTTCTTGAACAACCTCTCTAATCTAATTGTAATTTTCTATTTTTTTTGAGCGCAAATTAATGAAGAAATATATATTTGTGCTGGTGCTTGCCGTGGCTTGCATCAGCCTCTATGCCGTAAATCCTATCAAGGAAGGCAACATGATTTCCGGCCATGTAATTGTGGCGGGAAGTGAAGAAAATATCCCCTATGCAACTGTGTTGATCAAAGAAAACGGGCAGGGGACAGTCTCTAACGAAGAAGGGCAGTTTGAGTTCCGCAAGTTGCCTGCCGGAAAATATACGCTTCGTGTGTCGGCTGTAGGCTATAAGACCCAAGAAAAAGAAGTGACAGTGCACAAGGACTTCACTGCGGTCATCCACTTTCAGATGGTTGAAGAGAGTTTCATGACGGATGAAGTCGTCGTGTCTGCCAATCGCAATGAGGTGAGTCGGAAAGAAGCGCCGGTAGTTGTGAATGTGATGAGCACCAAACTCTTTGAGATGGTGAATTCTACCGACCTTGCAAAAACGCTTAATTACCAGTCGGGGTTGCGGGTGGAGAATAATTGCCAGAACTGCGGCTTTCCACAGGTGAGAATCAATGGTTTGGAAGGGCCTTACTCTCAGATACTGATCAATAGCCGTCCTGTCATCAGTGCACTTAGCGGGGTGTATGGACTGGAACAGATACCTGTCAATATGATAGAGCGGGTGGAAGTCGTGCGTGGCGGTGGTTCTGCCTTGTTCGGGGCAAATGCAGTGGGTGGAACAATCAACATTATCACGAAAGATCCTATCAGCAACTCTTTCCAGGTGTCGAGCATGCTCTCTTGCATGGACGGAAAGTCGTGGGAGCAATATATGGGCGGTAATGTCTCGCTGGTGGCAAAGGACAACTCATACGGTATTGCCCTGTATGAAAGCTATCGCAACCGTAATCCTTACGACCGTGACGATGACGGATTCTCCGAGCTCGGCAAACTCAATATGAATACTTTTGGCTTTCGTGCCTATTATCGTCCCACGCATTTCAGCCGTATCAATCTGGAGTACCATACTACGAATGAGTTCCGCCGTGGCGGCAATAAGTTTGACTTCCAACCCCACGAATCGGATATCACGGAGCAGACCAGGCACGTCATCAATAGCGGTGGGGCAAGCTACGACCTGTTCTGGCGCGAATACAAGCATAAGATCTCTCTTTATGGCTCCATACAGCATACGGACCGGAACAGCTACTACGGTGCGCAGCAGGACATGAATGCCTACGGCAAGACCAATGACCTGACTTGGGTTGCCGGTGGCATGTATGTGGGCAATATGGATAATTGCTTGTTTGCTCCGGCCACTTTCACCGGAGGCGTGGAATATCAGAACAACTCTTTGCATGATGTCATGACCGGCTATCATCGCGATATGAAGCAGGACGTGCGCATAGCCAGTACTTTTGTGCAGAACGAGTGGAAGATGCGCATGCTTACCCTGTTGGCAGGTGTGCGTCTGGACAAGCATAACCTGATAGAAAAGCTGATTTTCAGTCCCCGCGTCAACCTGCTCTATAAGCCGAGTGAGGACTTTCAGGCACGCCTGACGTACTCCACCGGATTCCGTGCGCCCCAAGCATACGACGAAGATTTGCACGTGACGGCAGTCGGCGGAGAGGGCGTTCAGATTAAGCTGGCGGACAATCTGCGTGAGGAACGTTCCAATAGTTACAGTGGTTCCGTAGATTGGAGTACGAAGCTGGGACACTGGCAGGCGAATATCCTGTTGGAGGGATTCTATACCGATTTGCGGCACGTTTTCGTGTTGGAAGACATCGGGAAGAATGAGAACGGAGACCTGATAAAGGAGCGTCGCAACGGAAATGGCGCACGTGTGTATGGTGCCAATCTGGATGCCAAGATTGCCCACGGCAAGGAAGCGCAGTTCCAACTGGGCTTCACGGCACAACGCAGCCGTTATACGCAGCCGGAAGTATGGACAGAGGTAGACGGCGAAGAGCTGACCACCCGCCGCATGACACGCACACCGGACTATTACGGTTATTTCACTTTCTCTTCCGCACCCCTGAAGAACTTCGATTTCTCTTTGTCGGGCGTATATACCGGCGAGATGATCGTGCCCCATTACGCACCGGTAGACGCACCGGAGGGGGCTTTCTGCAACATCGAGAAAGACCGTATGGAGAGCACTCCCGATTTCTTCGACCTCAATCTGAAACTTAATTATACGTTTGTCCTGCACGACCACATTAAACTGCAACTCAATGCCGGCGTGCAAAACCTCTTCAACAGCTTCCAGAAAGACCTGGACAAAGGGGAATTCCGCGACTCCGGCTACTTCTACGGACCTACCCAGCCGCGCACCTTTTTCATTGGTTTCAAAATCATGAATTAGCCCGCGGAGGAGGATACCGCATCATGACATCGGTTCGTGCAGATTACCCTGAAAGCCATATTTGGCAAATGATGGGAATCTGCACGCAAACCTCTGAAACAGGATTGAGCAGGAGCAGATGAAAGAACAGTAGAATTACCTAACGGTAAAATATAGGTAACCGTAGAATTACTTGACGGTAAAACGTAAGTAACCGTAGAATTAAGTAGCGGTAAAATATAGGTAAGTGGTAAAATGTAACTAACGCTAAAATGTTCTCTTTCTCTTTTTTTTAAGATTATTCGAAGGGATTTCAAAGAAATATTATGTAATTTTGCTCCCGAAAAAGAAAAGGAGATGAAAAGTATAAAGAACGTAGACATAGCGACTATCCGCCGCTTTCCGGCGATGGATTTTATCGGAAACGACTTTGCCATATTCGACAATATAGGTGACATCCCTTTGTTTGGGTATCCCACCCGCCTGAATGCCTCTTGCCTGACGCTTTGCCTGAAAGGGAATTGCCGGATACGCATTAACCTGCGTGAGCACGAACTGACCGAAGGCGTTCTTGTGATCACCCTGCCCGAACAGATCTTGCAGCAGGTAGAACGTTCGGATGATTTTACGGGAATTTTTATAGTGGTCTCCGGCCAGTTCATCGACGATGTGCTCCCCACGATACAACAGTTGTTTCCGTTCTTTTTCATGATAAAGGAGCAGCCGTGCGTACGACTTAAGCCGGAAGAGATGGTAGCCGTGCAAGAGTATTACTCCTTCCTTCAGAAGAAGGTGAAGTTGAAAGACAATCCTTTCCGCAAGGAGATCACGCAAGGGCTGATCCTTTCACTCTTCCACGAGATATATGGCATCTACCAGGGCAACACACCTACTGTACGGAAAGCGAAAACGCGTAAAGAAGAGCTGTTCGAGCGTTTCATCCGTACGATTTCCGAATCATATAAGGTGGAACGCAGCGTCGCCTACTATGCCGACAAGATGTTCCTGACCGCCAAACACCTTTCCACCGCCGTGAAGGAAGTCAGCGGAAAGACAGCCGGAGAGTGGATCGACAGTCTTGTGGTCCTGGAGGCTAAGGCACTGCTGAAATCTTCCGAACTGAGCATACAAGAGATAGCCGAAGAACTTCATTTCGCCAACCAGTCCTTCTTCGGGAAATACTTCAAGCACCACACGGGCATGTCGCCCAAGGAATACCGCAAACAATAGGACGCCCCCGCTTATATTCCCGCCCGCACGCGGCTCAGCGTCTCGGGAGTCATCAGCAGGTAAGAGGCGATATGCGACAATGGCGCTCTCTTGATGATTTCGGGATGGGCATGCAGCAGCATATTGTAGCGTTCGCGTGCCGTCTCGAACCGCCAGGAGTCGGCTTTCACCTGCGATACGATCAGCGAGTGTTCCAGCACCTTGCGGTAGAACATGTTGATTTCCCACGAAACCTCAGTCAGCCTCATGAGCTTCTCGTAAGGAAGCAGATAGACGATGCTGGCTTCCAGCGCTTCGGCCATCAGGCGCGTAGGCTCTTGCTTGAGGGTGCTTTCTATGCAGATGAGGGTACATCCTTCGTACGAGAAGTGCTCGGTGACATCCTTTCCGTTCTTGTAGTAGAACTGTCGCATCATGCCTTTGCCCACGAAAACCAGATGGTGGCAGACTTGCCCTTCTTCAAACAGAATCTCGCCTTTTTCTATCTCTTTGCGCACCAAAACCTCTTTCAGCAGCTTTCTGCCCTCGGATGACATGCCCGGATAACGGGAGTTGACAATGGTGTCCACGGTTTCTTTTAATAATGTATCCATAATTGTTGGCCGATATAGATGACTGTTTAATGCGAGCAAAGGTATAAAAGATTTAATTCTAAATCAAGTACCGTTGCTTGCTGTTTTTCTGTTTCTGCCTACTGTTTTTCTGTTTCCGTCTGTTGTCTTTTCTGTTTCGGAGCATCTGAAGTTCACGTTCACGCCGCTAAACCTAAGCTTTGACACGCTAAACCTAAGCTCTGGCATGCTAAAGCTTAGGTTGGGAGGAGAATCTTTTTATCTGTTTAATCCCGCCGATGGATTTTTATTATCTTTTGACTTATAGTCTGTTACATCTTTTGACGAAAAAAAGTAGAAAAAATATGCCCGAAAGATTTGCATAGTCCAAAAGTTTGCCATACATTTGCACCGCATTTGAGAAACAATGCAGATTTAAGGAAGTGTGGGTGAGTGGCTGAAACCACCAGTTTGCTAAACTGACGTACGGGTTACCGTACCGGGGGTTCGAATCCCCCCGCTTCCGCAAAGACTTGGTGGATTCGTCTAACGGTTAGGACACATGCCTCTCACGCATGCAATACGAGTTCGATTCTCGTATCCACTACAGTTGAAGGCAACAAAAAATGGAATGCACTCTTAGCTCAGTTGGTAGAGCAACTGACTCTTAATCAGTGGGTCCAGGGTTCGAATCCCTGAGGGTGTACGAAGTGCAAAGCGGTTATCTAATGAAGATGGCCGCTTTTTTTGTGTGGCTTTTAGAAATACTTTGTATATTTGTCATTTGAAATTGTAAAACGTGAACGCTTTGAATTGGTTGTACAGTTTGTTTGTTGAACACTCCGCCATGCAGGCGGTTGTGGTGCTATCGTTGATATCGGCTATCGGTCTGGGACTGGGGAAGATACGCATCTGCGGCATATCGCTGGGAGTGACGTTCGTCTTTTTTGCCGGAATCATTGCCGGACATTTCGGTCTTTCCGTAGACCCGCAGATGCTGAACTATGCTGAAAGTTTCGGTCTGGTGCTGTTTGTATATGCATTGGGCTTGCAGGTGGGACCCGGCTTTTTCAGTTCGTTCAGGACGGGGGGAGTGCAACTGAATATGCTGGCAATGGGGGTGGTCGTGACGGGCACGCTGATGACCCTGCTGGGCAGTTATACACTGGGAATTTCCTTGCCCGACATGGTGGGCATCCTGTGTGGAGCCACCACGAATACTCCCGCACTGGGCGCCGCGCAACAAACCTTGAAGCAGATGGGACTTGAGGCAAGCACTCCGGCACTGGGATGCGCCGTGACATATCCCTTGGGTGTGTTAGGCGTGATTCTGGCCATTCTGCTGATACGGAAACTGCTGGTTCGTGCGAAAGACTTGGAGGTGAAAGAGAAGGATAATGTCAACAAGCCGTATATCGTCGCTTTTCAGGTGCATAATCCTGCCATCTTTAATATGAGCGTGAAGGACATAGCACAGTTAAGCTATCCCAAGTTCGTGATCTCCCGCCTGTGGCGCGACGGTAATGTCAGCATTCCCACTTCGGAGAAGGTACTGAAAGAGGGCGACCGCCTGCTGGTGGTTACTTCCGAGAAGGACGTGCCGGCACTGACGGTGCTTTTTGGCGAACAGGAAAATACGGACTGGAACAAGGAGGACATCGACTGGAATGCCATTGACAGCCAACTGATTTCGCAACGCATCGTAGTGACGCGTCCGGAATTGAACGGCAAGAAGCTCGGTTCGCTCCATCTGCGCAATCACTACGGCATCAATATCAGCCGTGTATACCGTAGCGGCGTCCTGCTGCTTGCCACGGCGGAGCTTACCCTGCAACTGGGCGACCGCCTGACGGTGGTAGGGGAGGCGGCAGCCATACAGAACGTGGAGAAAGTATTGGGCAATGCCGTGAAGAGCCTGAAAGAACCCAACCTGGTTGCCGTATTCGTAGGTATCATACTCGGGTTGGCGTTGGGGGCTATTCCGATAGCCATACCCGGTGTCAGTACTCCGGTGAAGTTGGGACTGGCAGGAGGACCGATCATTGTCGGTATCCTTATCGGTACGTTCGGACCGAGGATGCACATGGTGACCTACACAACCCGCAGCGCCAATCTGATGCTTCGTGCCTTGGGACTGTCGCTCTATCTGGCCTGTCTGGGGCTGGATGCAGGTGTCCATTTCTTCGACACGGTGTTCTGTCCGGAGGGCTTGTTGTGGATTGCGACCGGTTTCACGCTGACGGTGCTTCCGGTGCTGCTGGTGGGAATCGTGGCTTTCCGTTGGATGAAGATCGATTTCGGTTCGGTGGCGGGGATGTTGTGCGGAAGCATGGCCAATCCGATGGCACTGAACTACGCCAACGATACCATCCCCGGTGATAACTCTTCGGTGGCTTACGCTACGGTCTATCCGTTGTGCATGTTCCTTCGGGTGATTATCGCACAGGTGTTGCTGATGTTTTTCATAAGTTGAGGCATAAGCGTCTCGGCATGTTTGGAATATCGGCATGTTTGGAATAAGAAATTAGAATGGGGCGCTGCTGATGCGTCCGGTTCGCAAATTATAAGTTATGAATAGTAATATAACTCCTGAAAGCATCATGAGCGACTTGCGTTATTTGCAGTTGCTGTCACGCAGTTTTCCGACGATTGCTGATGCCAGTACAGAAATTATCAATTTGGAGGCCATCCTGAACCTTCCGAAGGGTACGGAACATTTTCTGACCGATATACACGGTGAGTATGAAGCCTTCCAGCATGTGTTGAAGAACGCTTCGGGTGCGGTGAAGCGTAAAGTGAATGAAATCTTCGGGCATACCTTGCGCGAGAGCGAGAAGAAAGAGATATGTACGCTGATCTACTATCCTGAGGAGAAGCTACAGCTGGTGAAGGAGAGCGAAGCCGACCTGGACGACTGGTATCTGATCACGCTCAACCAACTGGTGAAGGTCTGCCAGAACGTCTCTTCCAAATACACCCGCTCGAAGGTGCGGAAAGCATTGCCGGCAGAGTTCTCATACATCATTCAGGAGTTGCTGCACGAATCGACCATAGAGCCCAACAAGCATGCCTATATCAATGTGATCATCAGCACGATCATCTCCACCAAGCGGGCAGACGACTTCATCATAGCCATGTGCAACCTTATCCAACGGCTGACGATCGACTCCCTGCACATCGTGGGCGATATCTACGACCGCGGACCGGGTGCGCACATCATCATGGACACGCTTTGCAACTATCATAACTTCGACATCCAGTGGGGAAACCATGACATTCTGTGGATGGGAGCGGCATCGGGCAATGACGCCTGCATTGCGAATGTCATCCGCATGTCGATGCGTTACGCCAATCTGGCCACGCTGGAAGACGGGTATGGCATCAACCTGTTGCCGCTCGCTACCTTTGCGATGGATACCTATGCCGATGACCCATGCACGATATTTGCGCCCAAGATGAACTTTGCCGACGGCAGCTACAATGAGAAGACGCTGCGCCTCATCACACAGATGCACAAGGCTATTACGGTGATACAGTTCAAGCTGGAGGCAGAGATCATAGACCGTCGTCCGGATTTCGGCATGCAGAACCGGAAGCTGCTGGATAAGATAGACTTCGAGCGAGGCATCTTCACATACGAGGGAAAAGAGTATCCCTTGCGCGACACGAACTTCCCCACCATCGACCCCTCCGACCCGTATCGCCTGTCGGACGAGGAGAGGGAGCTGATGGACAAGATACACGCTTCGTTCATGAACAGCGAGAAACTGAAGAAGCACATGCGTTGCCTCTTCACGTATGGCGGGATGTACCTGGTGTGCAACGACAATCTGCTCTATCACGCATCCATGCCCCTGAATGAGGACGGCAGTTTCAAGCACGTACGCATCGGCAAGAAAGAGTACTGGGGGCAGAAACTGCTGCGCAAGACAGACCAGCTGATCCGTACGGCATACTTTGATGAAGACGGTACGGAAGAGAAGAGCTTCGCACTGGACTATGTATGGTATATGTGGTGCGGACCGGATGCACCGTCGTTCGACAAAGATAAGATGGCGACCTTTGAACGCTACTTTATCGGCGACAAGGAACTGTCGAAGGAGACCAAGGGGCATTACTATTCGTTGCGCAACCGCGAAGATATCTGCGACCAGATTCTGGCAGAGTTTGGCATCGTGAGCCTCCATTCGCATATCATCAACGGCCATGTGCCGGTGAAGACCATCAAGGGCGAGAAACCCATCAAGGCGGACGGCAAACTGCTGGTGATTGACGGCGGATTTTCGAAAGCCTACCAGCCGGAGACGGGCATTGCCGGATATACGCTGGTGTATCATTCGCACGGATTGCAGCTGGTGCAGCACGAACCTTTCCAGAGCCGTCAGAAGGCGATAGAGGAGGGGCAGGATATCAAGTCTACCACTTTCGTCATTGAGTTCAACTCACAACGCATGATGGTGAAAGATACAGACATGGGGCGCGACTTGGTGACGCAGATACAGGACTTGAAGAAACTGCTGGTGGCATACAGGACAGGATTCATCAAGGAGAAGAATTGAACTGCATAGGAGTATGTCGAAGCTGGGTTTCACCACAGATTATTACAGATTATCGCAGATTACACAGATTACGCAGATTACGTAGATTATCCGGTTGATTTTCTGCAACTTTAAGAGCCTGTTTAATTTTTCTTCAAAAGAAATCTAAACAGGCTCTTAATGATAATCTGTGTTAATCTACGTAATCTGTGGTGGGTTCTGGCATACTGTCAATGTAGTCCACATTGTCCACACTGTCAATGTAGTTCACACTGTCTTTTAGTATTTGAATAAGACCACTCCTCCTTCGAGGATGACGCCTTTGTCGTAAGTCACTCCCCGGTTGTAGTAGCGGCTTCCTCCGTAACCTCCCGTCACGAACACTCCCAGCCGGTCGGTCAGGCGATATTCCAGATTTACGCGTGCTTGCAAGGCATAGAGACGTGCCGGAAAACCGTGGTCTTTGTTTTTGAAGTTCTCGATATGCTGGAATCCCAAGTCGCCACTGACGAACAACTGTTTGTATAAGGGCAACTCCAATCCGGCGCGATAGAAGAAAGAGGCCGAAAATTTGTCACTGAAGTCCAGGTAGTGCGTTCCGCCTCCCAGAATCGTATAGAACAGCCTGTTCTTGAAACGCGCTCCCACATTCAACTTCGTCCGGTTTCCCCCGAACAACATCAATTGCACTCTGGTGTCGGGGTTGGCATTCACCAGACCTAACTGGAACCCGTCGAAATTACCTTTATAATAGTTGAATAATCCGATTTGCAAGCCTTTCCCGTCCTTTGTCACATTGAGGGGAGCTATCTGTGCGCCGATGGCAGTGCCTCCTGTCACGTTGCCCAGTCCGGCTATTTGTATGCCGCGCATGGTCTCTCCGCTGATGTTTCCCAATCCGCTGACCTGTATGCCCTGCATGTTCGCACCGGCAATGTTCAGCAGTCCGGAGAGGGTGGCACCGTTGAAATTCTCTCCCGAGAGGTTTGCCAGTCCCGCAAGGTGCACGCCCGAAGAGTGTCCTCCGGTGATGTTCAGCAGTCCGCCTATGATGATACCGCCGGTTCTATTGCCGGTGATGTTGGTCAGTCCGGAGAAGATGACACCCTGTGCATGGTTGCCTGTGATACCGACCAGACCGGACAATGACACACCTGCGAGATGGTCTCCGTTTACGTTGCTGATGCCTGCTACCTGTACGCCCCGCATGCTTCCGCCCGTGAGATTGGCAAGTCCTGCGGCTTGCACGCCGTTCATGTCCTGCCGTACTACTCCTGCCAGCAGATTGACACCTAAACCGTTCAGGCGGTTCATCGCCGAGAAAAGCCCCAGGTTCAGGCATGTGGAGCCTACGGTATCTGTCGGCTGCGTCGCTATGTTCTTCCATAAAGACAGGTTGATTCCTGCATGGCTTTTCTCTTTCTTTCCTGTCGGTGCTGGTTCTTCCCTTGTGGTTTGTGCAGAGAGAGTTCCTGCCGCAATCAATAATGCGGCTAAAGATGAAGTTAATCGTCTCATTCGTTCTTGTTTGTTCTTTATAGAGTTTTTATCCCTTAGCCTCTTGATACAAGAACCGTTTGATCGAGCGTTTCGGCGTCTTCTCAAACTCCTCAGGATATATCTTCATCTTCTGCACCTGACAGTAGGCTGGCAGGGTCTGATTCAGTGCGACACGGTTTTCTTCCATGACACGTTCGAGGTCTTCGGTCTTCAGTCCGTGGGCAAAGGCGTCGTCGAAGTCGGGATAAACCAATCCGACCAGTTTCTCGTTCTGCTGCACGATGATGCTTTCTGCCACATAAGGCATGTTGTTCAGTTTGTCTTCTATCTCTTCAGGATAGATGTTCTGTCCGTTGGCACCGAGCAACATGTTCTTGCTGCGTCCTTTGATGGTGATATTCCCTTCGGCATCCATCAGGGCGAGGTCGCCTGTGTGCAGCCATCCGTCGGCATCTATGGTTTCCCGTGTGGCTTCTTCGTTCTTATAGTATCCCAGCATCACGTTCGGTCCGCGGCATACGATTTCGCCGGGAATGTTCTCCGGGTCGGGCGAGAGGACTTTCACTTCCATGCGTGGAGCCGCCTTTCCGCAAGAGCCCGGTTTGAAGCGCGACCAGTCTTCGTAGCAGATGATGGGACCGCATTCGGTCATTCCGTAACCCACCGTATAGGGGAAGTCAATCATGTGCAGGAACTGTTCTACCTCCTGATTGAATGCCGCACCTCCCACGATGACCTCTGCGAAGCGTCCTCCGAAGGCATTGATTACGTTTTCGCGTACGGTGGCCTTTATCTTGTCGTTGATGATGGGCACTTTCAGCAACAGCTTCATAGCAGGTGTCTCCAGTTTCGGCAGTACGTTCTTCTTGATGATCTTCTCAATGATGAGCGGGACGGCAACTACCAGATGGGGTTTCACTTCGGAGAATGCCTGGAAGATGATCTTCGGGCTTGGCATACGGGTGAGGAAGTAGATCTGGCAACCGACGGCAAATTCGTAGAGGAACTCGAAAGCCAGTCCGTACATGTGTGCCATCGGAAGCATGGAGATGACCTTGTCGCCGGCTTTCAGCGGCAGGACTTCGAAAGCAAATGCGGTGTTGGACCACAGGCTGCGGTAGGGCAGCATCACGCCTTTGGAATAACTTGTCGTGCCGGAAGTATAGTTGATGGCAGCCAGCTCTTCGGGTTGGTCTTTATGATATGCGATGTGTTCCTTGCGGAAGTTCTTGGGATATTTCCTGCCGAACAGTTCGTTGAGGTGTTCGCGGGCATAGTCCAACTTTTCGCTGCGCGATACAAGGATGGAGAAGTCTGTCACCAGGATGATGCCCTCCAGCAGGGGCATGGCGGCTTCGTTGAGGTTTTCCCACACTTGGTCGCCGACGAAGAGCAGTTTCGCTTCGGAATGATTGACGATGTTGTGCACGTTGTCCGCCTTGAACTCGTGCAAGATGGGCACCACTACGGCGCCGTAGGTCAGTGTGGCAAGGAAAGTGACTCCCCAGTGCGAACTGTTTCGTCCGCAGATGGCTATTTTATCGCCTTTCTTGATGCCGCTTGCTTCGAAGAGCAGGTGTATTTTTTCTATCTTTCGGGCTACGTCTTTGTATTGCAGAGTGGCACCGTTATAGTCGGTGAGGGCGTCCAGATCCCAGTTTTTCTTAATACTATTCTCAATATAGGCGATAAAACTTTGTTCCATGATAATAAGAGTATCTATATCTATTAAAAATTAGGTTATGCGCTTGTCGACCGTTGTTCCGGTCGACATAAGCTTATTTCGGCAAAATGCATTTTGTTGCACATTTCGCTGATAATTGTGCAAATATAAGGCTTTATTGAAAGAAAGCAAATTTTTGACCGGAAAAAGCGGGAAGTGCACACGGCTTTTCGTTTACAGGAGTTATCACTTTAACTCTCCCTTCTCATCTCTTCGTTTTCCCTTCTTCATTCTCTCTTCTTTCTTTTCTCTTTCTCTTTTTCTTCTCTTTTTCTTTTTCCCTTCTCAACTTAAGTACCATTGATACATGCGCTGTACGCCTTCTTCGATTTCTATCTTGTGGTGCCAGCCCAGGGCATGCAGTTTGGAGGGGTCGGTGAGTTTTCTCATGGTTCCGTCCGGTTTGCTGCTGTCGAAGGCCAGTCGTCCCCGATAGCCTACGGTGTCCACTATCAGTTCGGCGAGTTGGCGGATAGAGATCTCCTTGCCGGTGCCGATGTTGATGTGGCAGTTGCGTATCTCCTTGTCTCCCGGTTTGAAAGTATCCTTGAAGTCGACATGTTCCATGACGAAGACACAGGCATCCGCCATCTCTTCGCTCCAGAGAAATTCGCGTAGCGGGGTTCCCGTGCCCCACAGTCTCACTTCGTCCGTACCGATGCCGTACTTGCCGAGGACGTCAAGTATCTCTTCCCGAGTGCTGTTACCGTCGACGCCCTCTACGGGACGGCGGTTCAGGTCGGTCGCTACGGCACTCCAATCCCCTTGTTGCAGGCAGTGGGCGAGGTGTATCTTGCGTATCATGGCGGGCAGGACGTGGCTGCGTTCCAGGTCGAAGTTGTCGTTCGGACCGTAGAGGTTGGTAGGCATCACGGCAATGTAGTTGGTGCCATACTGTAGGTTGAAACTCTCGCACATCTTCAGTCCGGCGATTTTGGCGATGGCATACGGTTCGTTGGTGTACTCCAGCGGGGAGGTGAGCAGCACATCCTCCTTCATGGGCTGTTCCGCGTCGCGGGGATAGATGCAGGTGCTGCCCAGGAAAAGCAGTTTCTTCACCTGATGGCGGAAGCTTTCGCCGATGACGTTTTGCTGTATTTGCAGGTTCTTGTAGATGAAGTCGGCACGATAGATACTGTTTGCCATGATACCGCCTACGAAGGCGGCGGCAAGGAACACGTATTCCGGTTGTTCTTCGTCGAAGAAGCGGCGGACGGCCACGGCGTCCAGTAAGTCGAGTTCCTGGTGGGTCCGTCCGATGAGGTGGGTATATCCTTTGTCTTGCAGGTTCTTCCAGATGGCCGAGCCTACCAATCCACGATGCCCGGCTACGAATATTTTGGCGTTTTTGTCCAACATTTTTTTCAGTTTTGTTTCTTGTTAGATTGTGTGATATATCGGGAGTTATTCGGTTACATGGAGCTTTCTCACGAACTTCATGTCGTGTTCAGTCATGATTTTTACCAACTCCTCGAAGCCGGTTTGTCTGGGGTTCCAGCCCAGCAGGGTCTTGGCTTTGGTCGGGTCGCCCAGCAATTGTTCCACTTCGGCGGGGCGGAAATATTTCGGGTCTACTTCGATAAGGACTTTCCCGCTTGCCGTGTCGATGCCCTTTTCGTTGACGCCTTCGCCCTCCCAACGCAGTTCGATGCCTGCTTCCCGGAAGGCGAGCGTGGCAAATTCGCGTACGGTATGCATCTCGCCGGTGGCGATCACGAAGTCCTCCGGAGTGTCATGTTGTAGGATGAGCCACATGCACTCCACGTAGTCTCTGGCATATCCCCAGTCGCGCCGCGCGTCCAGGTTGCCTAAGTAGAGCTTGTCTTGGAATCCCTGTGCGATGCGTGCGGCGGCAAGCGTTATCTTCCGGGTGACGAAGGTTTCGCCTCGGCGTTCGCTCTCGTGGTTGAAGAGGATGCCGTTCACGGCAAACATCCCGTAGCTTTCGCGGTAGTTCTTCGTAATCCAGAAGCCGTATTGCTTCGCCACGCCGTAGGGGCTGCGGGGGTAGAAGGGGGTGTTTTCGTTTTGGGGAATCTCCTGCACCTTTCCGTACAGTTCGGAAGTGGATGCCTGATAGATTTTCGTCTTCTTCTCCATGCCGAGGATGCGGACGGCCTCCAGTATGCGCAGTGTACCGATGGCATCGGTTTCGGCGGTATATTCGGGGACATCGAACGAGACTTTGACGTGGCTTTGTGCGGCGAGGTTGTATATTTCGTCCGGTTGCACTTGCTGTATGATGCGGATGAGCGAGCTGCTGTCCGTCATGTCGCCGTAGTGCAGGTTGATGGTACGCTTCTGCTTCATGTCGCGCACCCATTCGTCGAAATAGAGGTGCTCGATGCGACCGGTATTGAAGGATGAAGAGCGGCGAAGGATACCGTGCACCTCATACCCTTTTTGCAGCAGGAACTCGGCAAGGAAAGAGCCGTCCTGCCCCGTGATGCCTGATATTAAAGCTGTTTTCATATCGTAAGCTTTTTAAGTGGTTATTTTAAGTTTC